>Ga0307513_10006192_pt1 | contig 15683 bp, 14 predicted proteins | sample 15_EM_MG_FD_202174 | JGI IMG/M metagenome (GOLD analysis project Ga0307513, IMG submission 202174) | Populus trichocarpa ectomycorrhiza microbial communities from riparian zone in the Pacific Northwest, United States - 15_EM | ecosystem: Host-associated > Plants > Roots > Unclassified | place... | reverse complement strand
CAGACTGAATCTCACCGCTTCTTTTGTGGGTGGCTTTAGTTAAAACGCGACTTCGTCAGTTCCCCGGCGTCGCTCCGAATGTTGAAATTGGTCTGAGACACACGGCGGGCGGCTTTCTGAAATGCGCAGTTTTAAGAAAGCCGCCCGCCGTGCGTTGGTTGAAATGTGAATAGCCGTATTGCATCGTGTCGCGCAGCGGCAAATCGGGGACGGCCTCGTCGCGCGACTTGTCCGCGTACTGGAGTTTGTAGAGTCGCCAGTAGAGGCCGCGCAGGGTGAGCAATTCCTGATGCGAACCCTGCTCGCGGATTTCGCCGTGGTGGAGGACGATGATGCGGTCGGCGCGCTGGATGGTGGAGAGGCGGTGTGCGACGAGAATGGCGGTGCGGTCGCGCATCACGCGTTCGATGGCCTGTTGGATGAGTTGCTCGGTTTCGGTGTCAATCGAACTCGTCGCCTCGTCGAGAATCAGGAGCGCGGGGTCGAAGGCCAGCGCGCGCGCGAAACTGATCAACTGCTTCTGCCCGACCGACAATCCGGCTCCGCGCTCGCGCACCTCCGACTTGAAGCCTTCCGGCAGACGCTCGATGAAACTCTCCGCGTGTACTTCGTGCGCAGCCCAGCGGATGCGCTCGTCGGGCATCTCCTCGCGGCCAAGCCGGATGTTGCTCTCGACCGTGCCGCTGAACAAAAACACGTCCTGCAACACGACCGCGAAGTTTTCACGCAACGCCTTCAAATCCCACTCGCGCACGTCCACACCGTCGAGCAGTACGCGCCCGCGCTGCACGTCGTAGAAGCGCATGAGCAGGTTCGTGATCGTCGTCTTGCCCGAACCCGTGTGCCCGACGAGCGCGACGGATTGCCCAGGCTCAACCGCGAAAGACACGTCTTTCAACACCCAGTCCTCGCCTTTGTAAGCGAACCAGACGTTCTCGAATTCGATGCGACCGCGCGCGCGCCCCGCCTGTTTCGGCACGGCGGGCGTCGTGATGGCGATGGGCAGGTCAAGCGTTTTGAAGAGACGGTGCGAGGCGACCATCGCGGCTTGCAGGACATTGTACTTGTCGGAGATGTCGCGGATCGGTTGAAAGAGAGCCTGCGAATATTGGATGAAGGCGACGAGCGCGCCGAGCGTCAGGAGTTGCGACGTGCCGGGCGTCGTGCCCATCACGTGATAGCCGCCGTACCAGACGATAAGCGCGATGCCGATTGCGCCGATGAAATCGACGAGCGGGAAGAAAACCGCGTAGTAAAAGATCGTCTCGATGTTGGCGTGCCGGTAGTCGTCGTTGAGTTCGTTGAACTTGCGCTCGGACTTCGTCTCGCGGTTGAAAATCTGGACGGTCTGCGCGCCCGACAGGTGTTCCTGCAAAAACGAGTTGATGCGTGCGAGACGCGTGCGCACCATGTCGTAGCCGCGCCGCGCGTGCTTGCGAAACCAAGAGGTCGCGGCGAAGAGCAACGGGACGGTGATGAGCGTGATGAGCGTGAGCCGCCAGTCCATCGCGAGCATGATGGCGATGATGATGAAGATCGTGACGAGGTCGCCGAGCACGTCCGTGACGCCGGAAGTGAACAGTTCGTTCAAAGCGTCAACGTCGGAGGTCAGCCGTGTCATGATGCGCCCGACGGGGTTGTGGTCGAAGTAGGAAACCTCCTGATGTTGCAGCTTGTCGTAAAGCTCCGCGCGCAGGTCGTACATCACGTGCTGGCCGATGGTGTTGAGCAAGACCGCCGCCGCGTAAGAGAAGAGAAAGGTCAACAGCAGCACGCCGAGCATCGCGAGCGCGAGCCAGACGAGGCCGCCCGGCTGGCAGGGAACGCCGCCGCCCTGCTGGCACGGCAGGATGTACCAGTCAATCGCGTACTGCGTGAACTTCGGTTGCAGCACGCGCAGCCCGTTCAACGCCAGAGTCAACACGAGCGCGGGGACGAGGAGACGCAGGTAGGGCTTCAGGTAACGCAAGAGACGACGCGCGATCTGCGAGTCGTAAGTTTTGCCGATGGCCTCTTCTTCGTGAAATTGTTGAACTGCTGTCGCCATGCTTAAAAATTTTCCGCCGGTTATAAAGTCGTCTGATTTAAATTCGCGCCGGTGTTGTTGGCTTCGATCCGGTCGAGCGCGCCGCGTGCGGGGAAGTGGAGCAGCATCCCCGCCGCCGCGATGATGAACGAGTGGAGCGCGTAGGACAGCCCCGTGATGATGTAAGCGACGAAACCGAGGATGGCCGTTAGCTCGCACATGGCGAAGGCCAGCACGTAGGCGGTCGTGCCGAGATCGACGCGAAGCTTTTCGGCGGCCTGCGCCAGCAACTTACGCTTGACGAGAAACGAGGCGAGGAAAGTCATAAAGCCGACTGCGCCGAGCGCCCACGCCAGCGTGTGATTGCCGTCCGCGCTCGACTCGGGCCTGACGACATACGTCAGAAAGAAAAGGACGGCGAGCGACATGAGTTGCGCGCCCCAGATGAGCAGCAGCCCGCGCCGGCGCGCTTCGGCAGTAACTCGTACCGGGCTTTCATTCATAGGCTTTCACTCCGACTCATCCAACACCGTTTCAACTCGCGGCGAGTTCTTCTTCCAGAAGTTGACGCTCGTAGAGCGCGGCATACTCGCCGCCGCGCGCGAGTAGTTCGTCGTGTGTGCCGCGTTCGATGATGCGGCCTTCGTCGAGCACGCAGATAAGGTCGGCGTCGCGCACGGTGGAGACGCGGTGCGAGACGATGAGACTCGTGCGCTCGCGCATCACGCCGCGCAGTTGCGCGAGGATTTTCTCCTCGGTGTAAGTGTCAACGCTGGAGAGCGCATCGTCGAGAATCAGGATGCGCGGCTGGCGCAGGACGGCGCGCGCAATCGCCGTGCGCTGCTTCTGCCCGCCGGAGAGCGTGATCCCGCGCTCGCCGACGAGCGTGTCGAAGCCTGCGGGGAAACCGCGTATGTCTTCGCTCAAGCCCGCGATCTCGGCTGCCCATTCGACCTCGGCGCGTTCGGCGCGCTCGACCCCGAAGGCGATGTTTTCGGCGAGCGACTCGCTGAACAGAAAAGACTCCTGCGGGACGTAGCCGATGCTCGAACGCAACTGCGCGAGCGGGTAATCGGCAAGCGGAACGTCGTCAATCAAGACCGTGCCGCGCGGCGCGTCCATCATGCGCGGCAGCAGGTTCATCAGCGTGGACTTGCCCGTGCCCGTGCGCCCGACAAACGCGACGGTCTGCCCCGCCTCGATCACTAGATTGATGTCGCGCAGCACCGGCGGCAGATGTTCGCTGTATCCGAACGTCAGGTTGCGAAACTCGATGCGTCCCTTGATCGGCGGTTGCGGGCGCACGCCCTCCGCGTCGGTGATTGCCGGTTTGACGGCGAAGACGGCGTTCATGCGTTTGAGACTCGCCGTGCCCCGTTGATAGAGGTTGACGACGTAGCCGAGCGCGATGAGCGGCCAGATGAGGCGCGTGAGATAGAGGTTGAACTCCGTGAACTGCCCGACCGTGATTTGACCGTTGACGGCCAGCACGCCGCCATACCAGAGAATCAAGACGAAGCCCAGCCCGATTAAAAATTGCATCAGCGGGCGCATCACCGCGTCGATGCGAACGAGTCCGAGGTTGCGGTCGGCGTATTCGCGGTTGAGTTTTTTGAAGACCGCGATCTCGGCCTCTTCCTGCGCGTAGGCGCGAACGACGCGTACGCCCGTAAAGTTTTCCTGCGCGCGCGCGGAAATCTGCGCGAAGAAATCCTGAATCTTCTCGAAGCGCACGTGTACCTGCTGGCCGAAGAATTTCACTGTCAGAGAGACGAGCGGCATCGTTACGAAGAGCAGGAGCGTGAGACGCACGCTGATGCGCAGCATCAAGGGCAGGATGAGCACGACGACGAAGATCGTTTGCAGCGTGTACATGATCATCGGCCCGGCGAGTTGGCGCACGGCGGCCAGATCGTTCGTCGCGCGCGCCATCAGATCGCCCGTGCGGTTGGCCTGAAAAAAGGAGAGCGGGAGTTGTTGCAGGTGTCTGTAAAAGTCCTGCCGGAGATCGTATTCGACGTGGCGCGACATGCCTATGAGAATGCGTCGCTGCAAGAACAGGAACATGCCGCTGACCAGACTGACGCCGAGGATGACGAGCGCGTAGCGCGTCAGTTTCGCCCATGTTACGTCCGCGCGCAGCCCATCCACGGCGCGACCGACGAGCAGAGGGATGAACAGCCCGACCACCACAGAGGCCAGAATGCAAATGATTCCCGTGATTAGCTCTTTTTTATACGGGCGAAAATAAAGGCTGAATTTTTTCAGATCGTCCATAACAGGGATATTGGCGCGGTCGCCCGCCGAACCGTCTCATACGGCTGCGGAGCGAATCCGCCGCGCCTATGATGCGCGACTTTCTCTCCAAAGCCAAACGTCGAGACGTGTGAAACGAGTCTCCGTATTGTAGTGCAAGTGGGTGGCGAAAGTATGCCGCCGCGAGCGAGGCGGAGGGCAGAGCGCAAGGGGACAAAGGGAAGGGGCAAAGGAAGTTGATTCTTCCTTTGCCCCTTCCCCTTGTCCTTTGATCCGGCGTTAGACGACGGGTGTGTTGAGCGCGGCGTCGGCTTCGGCCTGCGCCGTCATTTCGACGGGCGCGCCGTACATCTCGTCGCTGACTTCGGTCTGTTCGCTCGAAGGCGTGCAGATGCGATTGCGCCCGGCGTGCTTGGCTTCGTAGAGCGCGCGGTCTGCCGCGACGACGAGTTGATCGCGCGAGTTGGCGTGCAAGGGGAACGTGGCGAGGCCGAACGAGCCGGTGATGTAGCCGATGCCGGGAACTTCCGTCGTCTCCAGACGCGAGCGCAGACGCTCGGCGACGATGAGCGCGCCGTCGAGTCCGGCCTGCGGGAGTATGACCGCAAACTCTTCGCCGCCGTAACGCGCGGCTGTGTCCACGCCGCGAAGTTCGTCGCGCAACACGTCGGCGAGGAAGCGGAGGGCGGCGTCGCCCGCGTCGTGGCCGTAGGTGTCGTTGACGCGCTTGAAGTGGTCGATGTCGAGCATGATCAGCGAGACGGGCTGGCGCATGCGCGTCGCCAGACGCAGGTCGCGCTCAAGCTGCATCTCGAAGGAGCGGCGATTGACGCAGCCCGTCAAACTATCGGTCAGAGCCAACTGCTGCATCTGCGTGAACAGGCGCGCGTGGTTGACGGCCACGGCCACCTGATCGGCCACGGTGCGCAGGAGCAGGAGTTCGTTCTCTTGCCAGATGCGATGCGGGTCGTCTGAACAAACGAGCAGCACGCCCATCGAGCGCGCCTGATACAGGAGCGGCACGACGGCCAGCGGGCGCGTTTCATCTTCGGTCTGGGCGGTCGTCCCGCGTTGCTCGTCGAGCACGTAATGTTTGAGACGGCGCGCGAGTTGGGTGTGATAAGCGTAGAGATCGTTGACGAGGGCTTCGTGGGTTTCTTCGGTCGGCTCGCCGTCGCGGAAGTAGCACTTCATCACCGGCGGCTGATCGTTTTCGCCTTCGACGTGGAGGCCGCTCAGTTGCACGCCGAGCGCGCGACCGACTTCGTCCACCGTCGTCTGTAAGACGCTCGGCAGCGAGAGCGAACTCCTGATCGCCGACGCGATGCGGTTGATGGCGACCTCGCGCGCGGCCTGCTCTTGCAGGAGGCGTGCGAGTTTCGTTGTGACGGAGACGGTCAGTTGCAGCGAAGTGGCCTTCGGCATGCAGGTGCGCACGGCCTGCGAGAAGGCTTCGGTCTGTTCGAAGCGTTCAGCCGTGACGCGCGCCATCAGGTATTCCAGAGCGGAATAGACGATGTCCGGCTCGAACGTCCAGATCACTTCGCTCTCGGTGATGGTTTCCGAGCCGTCGTTTGTCTGCCCTGGCAGGGAGACGAGCAGGGCGGAGAAGCGCGCGTCGGCGATGATCACGAAATGCTCGTTGTTTGTGCCTTGAGCCGCGCGCGAGAGCAGCATCGATTCGCGCACCTCGTCAAGAAACGACATCTCGTTGTAGGCGTCGTCGGGCGCGAGGAAGAAGAAGGCGTGGCGCGCCGCCCGCCCGACCTTCAAGACGCGCTCGGCGGAACGCGGCGAACGCTCAACCTGCAACGGCAAACTCTCAACCACCAACGCCGCCAGATTGTTCTCCAACACCACATCCTCGAAATAACGATGCAGTTGCGCAATCGTCTGATCCGCGCAACGCATCGGATTCAACTGCCGGGAATGTTGGGAGAGTAGCGCTTGGTAAAGAGAAAGCATGAGACTTAAGTGACCGGACAGACCTGATGAGGGTTGTTCAAGAGGAACTGTGGATGTGAAACCCTTGCCGCCACATTGGGAGCGGCGTAGACAAAACATATTTTGCATCAATTAACACGTTTTGTCTATGACTATTTACAATGCACATTTTAGCCGCCGAAAGACGCCCCCGCGATTCTGCGTCAGGTGAGATTATTTACAGAAACAAAAGACTTAGGCGAGTTTCAGGTAGGTCGTCAGGGCGGTCACGACCAGCGCGCCGGATTCGTCGAAAATCTCGACGGAGACGGTGGCGACGCGGCGTCCGCCGCGAACGACGCGTGCGCGGGCGGTTAATTTGCCTTCCGTGACGGGGCGCAGGTAGTGCAGCGTGAGGTCAACGGTGACGGTCTGTGCTTCGGATTCGAGCGTGGAGAGGACGGCGAAGGCCGAGGCCGAGTCGGCCAGCGAAGCGAGCGCGCCGCCGTGCATGATGCCGCCGAAACGCTCCAACTCCGGGCGCGCGCTCATGGAGAGGGTGGCCGTGCCGCGCGTGGCGTCCTCGAAATTTATGCCGAGCAGCCCCGCGTAAGGAACGCGGGCGATGCTTTCGCGCAGGCGGCTCAACTGTTCGGGCGTCAGTAAAGTTTCGCTCAAGAGTTGTAGAGTCCCGTCGCGTCGCTCGATTCGACGACGACCGCCGTGCCATAGGCCAGAACTTCCGTGATGCCGCTCCCCAACTCCGTCGCGTCGTAGCGCGCGCCGATGATGGCGTTTGCGCCGAGTTCGGTGGCGTGCTGCACCATAATCTCGAAGGCCTCGCGGCGCGTCTGCTCGCAGAGGTTCGTCCACGCGGTGATATTGCCGCCAACCATCGAATTGAAGACCGCGCCGATATTGACGAAGAGATTGCGCGAGCGCACGACGATGCCGCGCACGATACCCAAATTTCGCGTGACGCGGAAGCCGGGAAGCTCGAACGCGGTCGTCACCATGTGCGGCGAGACAGAATAGCTGCGCTCGCTGATTTCGTATGGCGCGCGCGCCTGTAGAGAGTCGCTGTTCATAAGTTGATGCCCCGTTCGGTGTAGGTGTGAAGCGAAACTTGAAAACTATCAGTCGCTAAAGAGCGACGGTTGCGCGTCATCGACGTCTGCCGCGTCGCCGTTTCGCGCCTCTTCGGGCGTCCAGCGATAGCGACCGAGGTCGCAACGCTCGCGCGCGTTGAATTCGACGCCTTCGGCTTCGAGCATGCGCTGCTGCTTATTCATCGGCAACACGATGCGCCCCGTCGAGCACGCGCCCTGCGCGTTGATGACGCGATGCCACGGGACGGATTCGTCGGCTTTGTTCATGGCGAAGCCGACGGTGCGCGCCGTGTATCCTTCGCCGAGAATTTCCGCGAGTTGTCCATAGGTCATGACGTGACCGGCGGGGATGCGGCGGACGATCTCGAACACGCGTTCGTTGTACCCCGGATCGTTGGTGATGGCCGGATCGTTTGCCGGAGCCTTCAGGTCGCGTCCGGCGTCGCTTCGCTTTGATTTCGTGTCCATCGTTTTTTACCCGTCCGGCTGTGTTCGCGCCACCACGCGCGCCACTCTTCAATCGCGCGCATGCGTTCGGCCTGCGAAGCCGCAGGCTGGAAACTGAGTCAGGTGTTGGTTGCGTCTCGCAAACACATCTCGGCCAGAAAGCGCGTGCGCAGGTCCGCGCTCGACAGTAATTCGATAAGTTGCGGGACGGGCAACCGCGCGCACCGGGCGCGTTCGGCGGCAAAAGTTTTTCGTTTCTCGTTCGGTGAGTTCATCGCGCGTGCTCAGATGAGTTCGAGTTCGTGGCGGGTGCGGTTTGTTTGTTGGTCGCCCGTGTTGAGCGTCGTCTTCGGTTCGATCAGCATGACGTGGACTTCTTCGTCGGCCACCGGCATGTGCTCGACGCCTCTGGGGATGATCGCAAACTCGCCTTCGGCTAGATGGAGATCGCGATCTCTTAATTTGATCGTCAACTTTCCTTTGACGACGAGAAACAACTCGTCTTCCGCATCGTGCTTGTGCCAGAGGAATTCGCCCTTGAGTTTGACCAGCTTAATGTAAGCGTCGTTGACCTCGCCCGCAATCCTCGGTTGCCAGTGCTCTTGAAAGAGACTGAACTTATCGTTGAGATTTACTACCTCCATGAGAACGCTCCTTCCGGTGCGAGGCGGCGACGATGAGGCCGATTTAATTATACGTGCGCAGGACGGCGCGTACGGGCGCGCCGTCGCCGCTCCCGGCGGCGATCTTCAAAGGCAGGCAGATCAGTTCGTAGACGCCCGCCGACACCTCGCGCAAGTCCAGACCCTCGACGATGACGACGCCCGCCGAGAGCAGCGTCGTGTGCGTCTCGAAGGTTTCCGACTTGAACTTTTCGATGGACAAATAATCAATGCCGACGAGTCGCACGCCGCGTTCGTTGAGAGCGCGTGCGCCGTCGGGTGTGAGGTGTGTGAAGTCTTCGCGAAAGGCTTTGCCGTCGTCCTGCCAGAAATTCGAGTTGCGCGTTTTGAAGAGCACGCGCGCCGTGCCTTCCGGGACGTGTGCGGCGACGTGGCTCGCTTCGATGGCCTGCACCTCGTCTCCCAACTCGACCACGCGCGCCTCGCCGATCAGAACTTCGAGCGGCAACGCGGAAACTTGCGGCGCGTGCTCGATGAAGTGTGCCGGGGCGTCGAGGTGTGTGGCCGTGTGCGCGCCGAGGCGCAACAGCGTGACGTTGGCGGCGTCGCCCCGCGCCAGCGCCGCCCACGAGACGATTTCGATGACGGGATCGCCCGGATAAGTCGGCGTCGTCTCCGGCGAAATGGCGACGCTGATGTCGTAGATAGGCATTCGTTAGAGTGAATAAGTGACGGGTGACAGGTGACGAGTCGGAGTGACCTTGATTTGTCAGCCGTCACTTCTCGCTCGTCACGGATTGCATGTTAATGGCAGCTTTCGAGGGCTGTCAACGCGGTACTGATCTAACGCCGCACGACTTCTTGCGACGTTGATTGCGGTGCGTTAGCATTTGCTGAAGATAAGTTGAGTTAAGTTGAGTTTGGCCGGGCGAAGATTGAACTGACGGGAGTGTGAGCGCCATTTCAGAGATAACCGAACATCAGGGAGCGCCGCGTGTGGCGGCTTCGAGTTATTTGAACTCAGCCCCGCTCATCTGGAGTTTTGCGCGGGGCGAGAGGGCGCGCGAGGTGGCGCTCCTGACGGACACAGCCCCGGCGCGTTGCGGCGACATGCTGGCGCGCGGTTTGGTCGAGGCCGCGCTCGTGCCCGTCATCGAGTATCAACGTTTGCCGGAGGTGGCCGTCGTTCCCGGCGTGTGCGTGGGCGCGCGCCGCGCCGTGCGCAGCGTCGTGCTGGTAACGCGGCGCGACGATTTGAAAGACGTGCGGACGCTCGCGCTCGACGAGTCGTCGCGTACGTCGGCTGCGCTCGTGCAGATCATCTTTCGCGAGTTCGTGGGGCACGACGTTCAGACCGCGCCCGCGTCGCCGGACGTGCGGGCGATGCTCGCGGAGCACGACGCCGCGCTCGTCATCGGCGACCCGGCGATGACTTTCGCGCGCGAGAATTTACGCGTCCACGATCTGGCCGTGTTGTGGCGCGAGTTCACGGGGTTGGGCTTCGTGTTCGCGATGTGGATGGCGCACGAGTCTGCGGCGGAAGCTGTGCGGCGTGTGGATTTCGCGGGCGCGCGCGACGAGGGGTTGGCGCGTTTGGAAGAGATCGTCGCGGAGTATGAGCGCGAACTGGGCTTGCCGCGCGCGGAACTTCGCGCCTACCTCACGGAGAATATCTGTTTCGACTTGAACGCAGACATGCGCGCCGGTCTTGAACTGTTTTTCCAACTCGCGCACCAGCACAAACTGACACAAGGCGTGCGCCCTTTGAAATGGCTCGGCGGGTGAGCCGACCGCCAAACCGCGCAATGCGACATTCAAATTGCGACATTCAAATAAAGTGCGGCGCGTGGCGTATAATGAGTTGAAATAATGAAGTTGAAAAGACGCGTCGCAAATTTTTTATAACCGCCGATCAATGCCATGACCGACATCCAACCAATTCTCGACCGCGTGCTTGCCGGAGGCTACCGCCTGACCGCGACGGATTGCACCGCGCTTCTGGAGTCTGACGACATCGCGCGCATCGGCGTCGCCGCCGACGAGATTCGCAAGCGACGACACCCGTCGGGCATCGTCACCTACATCATTGATCGCAACATCAATTACACGAACGTCTGCAATGTCGTCTGCACCTTCTGCGCCTTCTACCGTCGTCCCGGCAAGCCCGACACATACGTCCGCACCGTCGAAGAGATTTGCGAGAAGATTGATGAGACTATCGCGCTCGGCGGCACGGGCATCCTGATGCAGGGCGGCCTGCACCCGGACTTCGGCATCGAGTGGTACGAAAATTTGCTCCGCACGCTGCACGCGAAGTATCCGCGAATGCAGTTGCACAGCTTTTCGCCGCCGGAGATTCACAACATACATCTCATCAGCGGCCTCGCATACGAAGAGATCATGACGCGGCTGAAAGCGGCGGGGCTATCGTCTCTGCCCGGCGGCGGTGGCGAGATTCTGGACGACGAGGTGCGCAGGCGCGTCTCGACCAAATGCACGACCGACGAATGGCTCGACGTGATGCGCGCCACACACCGCGCCGGTCTTCGTTCGACGGCGACGATGATGTTCGGCATAGGCGACCGCGTAGAGCATCGCGTCCGCCATCTCGAACGCATACGCGATCTGCAAGACGAGACGGGCGGCTTCACGGCCTTCATCCCGTGGACGTTCCAGCGCGAGAACACCGCGCTCGGTCGTCGCATCAAGGACGAGCCGACAGGGATAGATTATTTGAAGATGGTCGCCGTCTCGCGTCTCTTCCTCGACAACATCGAACACATCCAGTCGTCTTGGCTGACGCAGGGGTTGCGGCTCGGTCAGGTCGTGTTGCGTTTCGGCGCGGACGACATGGGTTCGATCATGATCGAGGAAAACGTCGTCTCCGCCGCAGGCGCGCACAACGAAGCCGACGAGAAAATGCTCCGCTACCTCATCCGCACCGCCGGGTTCACGCCGCAACAACGCGACATCCTCTACAACCACGTCAACCGCGACGAATCAACCGCCGCCGACGCGAGCGATTCCGCCCCCTTACGCGAACTGAGCGTCGCCTTCGCCGACTGAACAGAGAATCCGGGAGCGAATTGCAAAAGAACATATGGCGTTGGGGGATAAATGTAGGGGCAGGGCTTGTCCCTGCCCGCTCTCTTACGTCAGCACACGGGCAGGGACAAGCCCTGCCCCTACATTAATTCTTTTCCTTGCGCTCAATTGAATACGGCTCTAGGTATCGGTGTTTGCGTCGCGCGCTTTCTCTTTGGCCGTGAAGCGGTCGAGGAAGTCGGGGACGAAGCGTTCGGCGAATCCGGCGATGAACGACCAAACCAGTAGTTTGGCAAACTGCGTCCCGTCGAGTGAGACGGTGCGCAGGAGGTGCATGAAGGTCGCGCCGTCCTGATCGGGGTAGTCGGGGAACAGCCCGCCGCGCAACAGCCCGCCGAGGAAGATGAACAACAGCACGAGCGAGAAGGACGCGCCGCTCAACAGCGACTGTGACAGGATGCTGTCGCGCCCGTAGACCATCTCGATCAAATTCTCGTTGCGCTGCCCGCCGCTCGGCAGGCTTTGCAGCCGTTGGAGCATGCTGACGAAGCCGCCGAGCGCGCCCATCATCGTCACGGCCACCAGCGTGAACATGGGGTGAAGTTTGTCGGAACACCTGTCCGGCAGATAGATGAGCGCGATGACGAGGCCGAGGCCGACGCCAACCAACACCACATAGATGGCGACGAAAGCTTTCGCAAACCAGTTGCGCCGTTCCTCCCACGCCGTGCGGATACGGAAACGCCAGAAGGTGTCTTCAAGAATGGTCTGGAGGTCGCCGCGCAACGCGCGCTCTTCATCGAAACTGATGTTGTAAGGGTAGAAGTCTTCGGGCGGAGATGCGACCGCTGCCGCGTCGGCCACGTCTAAGGGCGGGGAAGTGATCGGCGGGCTGAGCGTGGGGAACGGCGGGTTCGTGTCGAGATATTCCTTATAGACGACGGCTCCGGCGGCATCGCGGAAGCGTGTGCGCGTGACCCAAGCCTTACTGATCAGCCGCTCGACGGGCATGATCTCAAGCAAGATCAATTCGAGCTTGAGCAACTGATCCCACGTCAACGCTTCGACGCCTGTGTTCTTAAGCGCATCGGCCTCTCTCTTGTACTGCTCGGAGATGCTGTCCTCAGGAATCAGCGCATACTCGCCGAGCAGGTGATCGAGGTAAGAGCGCGCCTCCGTGGGGGCGTAGGCGAGCAGCGATTCCGCACTCTTTTTACGCCGACCCTTGAAGTAGCCATAGAGCAGGTAGGCGATGCCGCTGATCAAGAGCGGCGCGGCGACGATGAAGCTGATTCTGAGGAAGCATGAATCCAGTTGCATACAGAGTTGCCTCGGGTGCGGTAAGTCGCGTTCACGCAGCAGCCGTTCGGAGTTGTTTACTAATTCCTGCGCGAGCCGGACGGTGAAAGGTTGATAACGGTTGCGTCTCTGGCCGAAGGCGCGAGAAACTTGAAGCCGCGAGAGTGGCGTTTGAAGGAAAGAGCGTGAAGTCCGCGGGGAAGATATGCGCGGCTGCCACGCGTGTCAAGCGGAAAGTTTGAAGCCGGAGACGGGCGAGGGCGCGTGCGAAACGTCGCGGCGTTAGCGCGTCAGTGCCATTTGAAGATGCTGACGATGTTTGAGAAGTCGTCGCTCCAGACGGGGCGATTGGGTTGGCCTTCGAGCGTCTGCCAGCGCGTGTCGGCGGCGAGCGTTTGCACGTCTTCGGGGCGACGCGCCATAACCACCCACTGCGAAGGTTCTTTGCCGCCCGGCTGGTTGCGCGCCGTGTCGTCGAAGCCGAGGCAGACGAGCGAACGCGCGCGGGCTAAGTCGGCGACGACCGGGTGCAGGTCGAGGCTGCGGTTGGAGATGTGAAAGACGAGCAGGCCGCCGGGAGCGAGTTTGGAGAGGTAGATGTCGAGGGCTTCGACCGTCATCAGGTGCATGGGGATGGCGTCGGAACTGAAGGCGTCGAGGACGATGAGGCCGTAGTGTGCGGGCGGCGCGTTTTGCAGTTGGAGTCGCGCGTCGCCGAGCGAGATTTCGACGGGCGCGGCGGCGCAGTAAGAAAGATAAGTGAAGTAGGACGGGTCGCGCGCGATTTGGAGGACGGCGGGGTTGATCTCGTAGAACGTCCAACTCTGACCGGCGCGCGTGTAAGCGGCGGTCGCGCCCGTGCCGAGGCCGACGATGGCGACGTTGCCGTTGGCCGGTTGCGCGTCGAAAGTTTTGAAGACCTGACCGAGCGGCCCTTCCCTGTGATAGTAGGAGAGCGGCTCGCAGTGGCGGTCGAGCGCGAGCGATTGCCGCCCGTGGATCGTCGTGCCGTGATAGAGCCAGTGCAGGTCGTCTCCGGCGTCTTGCGTAACGCGCAGCGTGCCGAAGAAGTTGCGCTCGGCGAGAAGCGTCCGGCGGTTCAGGTTGACGTGAAAACTGCTGCCGAGCATGACCGCGCCGAGCGCGAGCGCGAAACGCACGGGGCGACGCTTGAACAGATAACTGACGATGAGCGGCACACCCACGACGAGCGCGAGACTCTGAATCCAATCGAACCGGAAACGACTGACGACGAGTGCGAGCAGGAGCGTCAAAAGCGCGACGCCCGCCGGGACGCCCAAGTCGAGCCAACGCTCGCGCGGCGTGTCGCGCACGGCGTCGGCGGCGGGGCGCGGGAGCAGCACACAGGCGAGCACGATCACGAGCGGATATTCGAGCGTCGTATTGAAGAGGATGGGCGCGACGAGCGCGTTGAAGAGGCCGCCGAGCACGCCGCCGACGGACATCAGCAAGTAGAACTCCGCGAGATGCCGGACGGCGGGGCGGTCTTCGGCCAACTGCCCGTGGCAGGCCATCGCCGCGACGACGAAAAAGAAGAGGTGAGAGAAGAGAAGCAGCCACGTCGGCTGCGTCGCGCCCGAAAGATAGACGAGCGTGAAGATGAGCGCGACGCCCGGCAGGACGCGCGCCAACGTGCGCGGCTTAAAGATTTGGCGACGCGCGAAGGCAAAGACGAGCGTCAGCAGGTAGAGCGAGAGCGGGACGACCCAGAGCAGCGGGAGGGAGGCGATGTCGGTCGAGAAGTAAGTCGTAACGCCGAGCATCAGACTCGACGGCACGAAGGCGAGCGCGACCCAGCGCAGACGGCGTCGCCACGAAAGCGTCTCAACCTCCGCGCCGGTGGTCGCCGCATTGTCTGTCGCCGCGTCGTTCGTTGCCGCGTCGGCGGTCGCAGCATTGCCCGTCGCCGTGTCGCCCGTCGCTTCGTGCGACGAGTTCGTTTTCGGGTTTGTCTCTGCGTCGTGCGGCTCTTTCAACGCAGACGCATCGGCGCGAAGTTCGGCGTCGTGTCGCCGCGCCTGACGCCGCAGCAGCGCGAACGCGCAGGCGGCGATCAGCACGACGAGAAGCGCGTAGCCGAGCGACCAGAGGCGGCTCTGCCCGCCGAGCGTGAGGCCGGGTTCAACGAGCAGCGGGTAACTCAACAGCGCAAGGAGGCTGCCCGCGTTGCTCGCCGCGTAGAGAAAATACGGGTCGCGCGAAGACGCCTGTCGCGTCTCGGCGAACCACTTTTGCAGGAGCGGCCCGTTGGTGGAGACGGCGAAGAAGGGCAGCCCGACGGTCGTCAACAAACTCCACAGCAGCCAGAGTGACGGGTCGCCCTCGCGCGGCACGGAGCGGACGGTCGCCTCCGAGAGCAGGATGGGAAACGTGAGCGCGGTCGAGAGCAGCAGGAGCGCGTGGACGAAGACCTGTTGGCGGAGCGTCAGCCATTTGGAGACGGCCAGCGCATAGGCGTACCCCGCGAGCAGCATCGCCTGAAAAAAGAGCATGCAGGTGTTCCACACGGCGGGCGTGCCGCCGAGCAGCGGCAAGAGCATCTTCGCCAGCATCGGCTGCACCCAGAACAGCAGCGACGCGCTGGCGAACAACGTCGCGGCGTACAGCACTGTCAACGCGCTTGAGCGTTTCGGCATGTGCTTCGTGCGGCTGCAACGAACGTTAACACTGCAACCCGCATCTTCCTTCCCCGAGCAAACTATGCGAAACCGTGCCGGCGAACACGATTCCGCCACCAACCCGCGCCACCGGATATAAAGAAAACTTACTTGACGGCGAGCATAACATCGCCCCGCGAGCCGTGTGAACGGGCGACGCCCATCTGAAACTTGCTCTAGAGCAAGTTTCAATTGGCAGGAGAGCAGTAGGGGCAGGGCTCGTCCCTGCCCGCTCGCTTGCGTAACCACACGGGCAGGGACAAGCCCCGCCCCTACT
>Ga0307513_10006191_pt1 | contig 15684 bp, 11 predicted proteins | sample 15_EM_MG_FD_202174 | JGI IMG/M metagenome (GOLD analysis project Ga0307513, IMG submission 202174) | Populus trichocarpa ectomycorrhiza microbial communities from riparian zone in the Pacific Northwest, United States - 15_EM | ecosystem: Host-associated > Plants > Roots > Unclassified | place... | reverse complement strand
AGCCACCACCGTCAGTGTCGGCCCCGAGACTCTGCTCGAATTCCCGGCGCTCGAGAAACGCGGCGCGCCCATCGATCGCATCGTCCAGCCCCGCGGCAACGCGTTCTACAACATCGGCAAGCGCGAAGGACGCAAGTTGCGCGTCGAGACCCCGTACCTGGTGGGAGTCATCAAGGGCACGCAGTTCAACGTCGCATCGCAGGACGACGCCACCACGATTTCCCTTTTCGAAGGACTGCTCGAAGTTCGCGCCACCGACGACAGCGACGTCGTCGATCTGAAGGCCGGCGAGATCGCGTCGCGCAAGCGTGGCGACAAGTCCATCAGCATCATCAAGATGGACGCCGGCAAGTCGCCGCCCACCAGCTCGCGGCCGTCCCCGGGCAGCGGTTCGAATAACGGGGCACCGGGCCCCGCTGTCCCGCGCGTCACGCCAGGCAACCAGGGCGGTGAATCACTGGTGATCGATCGCGGCCCGATCAACGTGCGTCCCGACGTCGGCCTCAGCGCCGATGTGCGCACCGGCGGCTCGTCGGTCGAGACGGGCGCCGCCGCCGCCGTGAGCGTGGGGCAGGGTCTCGAGGCGGCCACGAGCGTGGTGGTGAATGCCGGCGGCACGGGTGTCAATGCCGGCGCGGACACGTCCGTCAGCCTGGGCAACACCGTTGATGTGGCTGCAAACGCAGCGGTAAACCCCGGCCCGGCCGGCGTTGACGTGGTCACCAACATTGGCGTCGATGCCGGTCCCGCCACCGCTGACCTCGGCGTGACCGCCGCGGTGGACGCTGCCGCTGGGACCGTGGACGTCACCACGGCTGTCGCTGTGGACGCTGGCCCCGTCGCCGTCGATCTCGGTACCAGCACCAGTGTCGATCTCGGCGCTGGCACGATCGATACCTCGGCGAGCGCCAGTGTCGATGCGGGGCCGCTAACTACTGACGTGGCGGCCGGCGTGGCCGTGGACCTGACTTCCGCCACCGTCGATACCGCCATCGACGTGGGCGTCGGCACGCCGGTGGTCGACGTGGACCTCGGCGCCACTGCCGCCGTGGATCTGTCTTCCCCCACCGTAGATACCGCCGTCGACCTGGGCGTCGGCACGCCGGTGGTCGACGTGGATCTCGGCGCCGCCGCGGCCGTCGATCTGGGCGCCGGCACCGTCGATCTCGGCGTGAATGTTGGGGGCACGGACATTGATCTCGGAGTCGATGTTGCAGACACCGTCGACGCCGTCGTGCCGGTCGTCGAAACCGTGACAGACACCGTCGTTGACGTCGGGGGACTTCTGGACGGCCTTCTTCGCCGGCCAGGTAGAAAATGAACCGCTTCAGCCGTCGTTACGGCTGGTGGCTGACCGCAATCGCCGCGCTCATCCTGGTCGGCGGTCTGCGTGCCATTGGCCAGCTGCAGCCGCTCGAGAACGCGGCGGCTGACACGCGCGCCCGACTGATGCAGCACGAGGTGCACTCCGACATCGTCATCATCGGCATCGACGCGGCCAGCCTGGCGGAACTGAATGAGTGGCCGTGGCCGCGGAGCCATCACGCAAAACTGGTGGAGCAGCTCAGGCACGCCGCGCCGGCCAGCGTGTTCCTCGACATCGATTTCAGCTCGCAGACCAAATCCCTCGGCGACGCAGCGCTCGAAGCGGAACTCGCGAAACCGCGGGATTTCTCTGTAATTCTGCCGACGCATTTCCAGAACGCTACCGGCGCCGATTCCGAATTGCTCATCAGCCGGCCATTGCGCCGGTTCACGCGCCGCACCGAGCTGGCGGTGGTGAATGTACTGGCCGATCGCGATGGACTCACGCGCCGCTGGCGAAACATCTGGACGGTGGATGGTGCGCGGATGCACAGCGTGATCGATCCGCATCGCGTGTTGCCGGACGAGCGGGATGTGCTCATCGACTATTCGATTTCGCCGTCTTCTTTCTCATACGTGTCCTATGTCGACGTGATGGAAGGCCGCGTGCAGCGCGCCGTGCTCGCCGACAAGACTATCTACGTGGGTGCGACCGCGGTCGAACTCAACGACATGCTCGCGGTACCCGTGCATCGCTCACTGCCCGGCATCGTGGTGCAGGCGCTGGCCACCGAGAGCGTGAGCCAGGGAGCGCCGCGTCCGTCCTCGACGTGGATGTGGGTCGCGCTGCTGGCGTTCTGGACCGCGCTGGTGGCGGCGATGTACGGCGCGAAGTGGCAGCGCAACCTGGCGGTGCTGGTATTGGCGCTGGCGTTCATTGGCGGCATTTCGCTGTTCGCGTTCTCCTACGATCGCCTGATTCTCGATACCGCCGCGCCCATGCTCGCCGTGGGATTGCTGTTCGTCGCCGCCACCGTCCGCTCGCTCGAGGCCCAGACCTGGCGTGCCTTGTCGTATGCGCTCGGCATGCGCCGTCGCGACGCGTTGCTGAAGAGCGTGGTGCAGTCTTCGATGGACTGCATCGTGTGCATCGACGAGGCCGGCATCATCAAGACGGCGAACCCCGCGGCGTCGCGCCTGTTCGGCTGCGCCATTTACGAGCTCATCGATGAGCCTATTGCCAAATTCATCACGCTGCTGGCGGGCGATGGCGCCGGTGCGCGGCTCGGCGCGCTGCATGGCGAGATTCGTGAGTGCGACGCGCGCACACTGACCGGCGAGGTATTCCCGGTGGAGATTTCCGTGAGCCGGGTGCGGCTCAACACTGAGAGGCTGTATACCGCCATCGTGCGCGACATTCGCGACCGGCGCGCACAGCAGCGCCGCCTGCAGCACCAGGCGACGCACGATTCACTCACCGGGCTGCCGAATCGCGCCGCGCTGCTCGCGCATCTCGAGGACGCGCTCGGCATGCAGCCCGTGCGCCCGGCGCTCGCGCTGCTCATGCTCGACCTGTGCCGCTTCAAGGAAGTCAACGATACGCTCGGCCACAACGTGGGCGACTGGGTGCTGTGCAACGTGGCGCAACGATTCGCGGCGGCCTTGGGCGATCGAGGATTCATCGCGCGCATCGGCGGTGACGAATTCACCGTAGTCCTGGCCGCGCCCGAGCGCGAGGCAGTGGCGACCACCGCGCAGCTACTCGCGGATTGCCTGCGCGCGCCCATCGATGTCGCGGGGATCTCGATCGAAGTGGGCGTGAGCATCGGCGTCGCCCACTATCCGCACGACGCGGGTGACGCGCACACCCTGCTGCGCCACGCGGACGTGGCCATGTACGTGGCCAAGCGGCGCGGCGCCACCTTCGAGTACTACGATTCGGCGCACGACGAAAACACCGTGCGCAAGCTGGCGATCGGCGGCGAGCTGCGATCGGCGATCGCCAGCAACGCGCTCGAACTGCATTTCCAGCCGCAGGTGAATCTGCGCAGCGGCATGGTCGAGAGCGCCGAAGCACTGCTGCGCTGGTTCCATCCCACGCAGGGTGCGATCAGTCCCACCGAATTCATCGCCATTGCCGAGGCCACCGACCTGATCCGCCCACTGACCGAGTGGACCCTGAAGGGCGCTCTGGCGCAGATCCGCGCCTGGCGCGACCGCGGCGTACAGGTGCGCATCGCGGTGAATCTCTCCGCGCGGTTGTTGCAGGACACCGGTTTTCCGGCACAGCTGCGAGCACTGCTCGATGAGTCCGGCGTCGCCGCGAGCTCGCTCGAACTCGAGATCACCGAGAGCGCGATGATGCTCGACCCGGCTCGGGCCTTGCGCGTGATCCAGGAAATCGCGCGGTTCGGGGTGATCATCTCCATCGACGACTTCGGAACCGGATACTCGTCACTCGGCTACCTGCGCGACTTGCCGGTGCACGCACTCAAGCTCGACAAGTCTTTCGTCATGGGCATGCGCAACAACTCCGACGATCGCGTGATCGTCGAGTCGACTGCGCAGATGGCACATGCGCTCAAGCTCGAGCTCGTGGCCGAAGGCGTCGAAACCGAATGGGACGCCCAGTTTCTGACCGTGGCCGGTTACGACTATGCGCAGGGCTATCGCTTTGCCCGACCGCTGCCGGCCGACAAGTGCCTGGCGTGGATCGTGGAATTCAACGCCACGGCCATGCTCACCCTGGGAGACTCGAACGTGACCACGGCGCTGCGTGCGCGCGCGGAGTGCGAGGACGAGGATTTCGAGTCGCGCACCGCCTGAGGAAATTGGGTCAGGCCCCGCTTCGGGGCCGTCAGCGCTGTTGCGGCTTCAGCCTCGGCACCCACGCGAACCCCATCTGGAATCCGATGTCCGGCGTATTGTTGAGGTTCTGAAGATTCTCGGTAATGCCGAACGATGCGACACAGCAATCGAACCGATGCCGCACACCGAGGCTCATCTGGAACTTGTCACTGAGCAGTTCGTCCAGGTCCGTCTGCGCCCGCTTGTAGACGCTCTTGCTCGCATAACCCTGCAGATTCAGGTTGGTACGCGCAGACATCTGCCGTTCCCAGCCAATCACGATCGTCGGAATCACTTGTGACTCGTGCTCGGAGGGCATCGATTCGCCGGCGTAGTACACCCCGGCGAAGTCCATATGGATCGCGTTGCGTTCACCCAGCCGCCGCACTGATACCTGCATGCCGTAGTCCGTGTGCCCCGTCGACAGCAGCGGGCGTTCGCCGCCGAACGGGATTTTCACCGCAGTCTCCACCGACATCTGCCATGGACCGGGTAGTGAGATGCCGCTGTAGCGCAGTCCGAAAGTCGGGTCGAGGAATCCGGGACTCTTTGGCGCTTTCGAAAGCACTCCTTTCGCCTGCTTGAGGTCGTAAATGAGGTGCGTGCCATTCCGCTCGACGGCGAGGCGGCCGAAGCTGCTGAGGCCCGTCATCTTGTGGAAACCTTCGATGGTCGAGTCCAGGAAGCCGCCCTGGTAGGAGACGGCGGTGGCGAAGGCGTATGCGGTCCACTGGCTCGAGATCTTGTAGTGCACCGCCATGTCGAGCGTCGCGGACTCCAGATCGAATAGATAGTTCTCGCCGGGCAGATCGCGGATGGCCTGGATCTCCGCCGGGCCGATTTCGCGGCGGCCGGAACCCTCGAGCGACGTGAGGTATTTCTCCACGTTCTCGCTCAACGCCCAGGTGTTCTGGTAACCGAGCTCGGCTTCGAACGCGAAGGTGTGCTTCTCGATGCTGACCGCGTGCGCCGGACGCATGTCGAGGCGCAGAAATCCGAAGGGCGTCAGATCGCGTGAACGCAACATGCCGTAGAAACGGCCCTGCTCCTCGGCTTGAGCGGGAATCGTCTGCCCCATTCCCGCGGCGACGCAAAACCATGCGGCCACCCTGGCCTGATTCTTCTTCATCAACACTCCATTTCCCCCGCGCTGCAGGTCTACCAGCCGAGGAGCGTTTCGACAACCGGTCCTGGTCGCTTGATGAACCGGCGACCATTGATGAGGCGACACCGCGGCTGGATGTTGTTCAAAATCCACAAGCCATCATTCAGACTGGCGTATAAGGTAGCTTGTCGGTCGCAGATTCGCCACAGTTGGGTTTTTATTTTGCGGTGCTGAGGCGTATTTAGGCCCCGTCACTGGGACAGCGATTCATGCTGGGCCTCGACCGCCAAGTTCGGGTTCTAACGGAGAAGTCGAGGGGGGACTGGAGACGGGAACGCGGGTTCAACGGAATCCAGCGTGAGTCTCCTTTGGATCGGGCGCCGTCCGGATGCATTCCGGCGGCGCCTTTTTCGTGGTGGAAGAGGATGCCGCGCGCTGGAGCTATCTAACTAATGGCCGAATAACGCTCCTCGCTGAAGCCTACGAGCAGCGTCCGGCCCCGTTCGAGCACGGGCCGCTTGATCATGGAAGGCTGTTCGAGCATGAGCTGGATGGCCCGTGCTTCCGTCAACCCGATCTTTGCGGATTCGGGCAGCTTTCGAAACGTTGTGCCGGCGCGATTGAGCAGCACTTCCCATCCGACGATGTCGGCCCACCGAACGAGGGTCTCGCGATTGACCCCCGAGACCTTGTAGTCATGAAAGTCGTACGCCACGTCATGGGCGTCGAGCCAGGTCCGCGCCTTCTTCATGGTGTCGCAGTTTCTAATGCCATAGATAGTTATTCTCATGCGGAACAATTGCCCGGAAACGATGAAGGTTTCAATATCCGCGCGATGAATTCATCCGACGCGCGCGGCTACCGCCTCACATCCATCGACATGCTTCGTGGCCTGGTCATCGTCATCATGGCCATCGACCACACGCGTGACTTCTTCAGCACGTCCATGTCGATCGACCCGATGAACGATCCGAATGTGAGCCTGCCGCTGGCGCTCACGCGCTGGATCACACACATCTGCGCGCCGGTGTTCGTGCTGCTCTCGGGCACAAGCGCGGGGCTCATGGCGGCGCGCAAGAGCCCGGCCGAACTCTGCAGATTTCTGCTGACCCGCGGTCTCTGGCTGATTTTCGTGGAAATCTTCATCGTCTCCACGGCGGGCACCTTTGCGCCCGGCGGCATCGAGCAGCTCGGCGGCAAGACGCTCGCGTTCATGCAGGTCATCTGGGCCATCGGTGCCAGCATGGTCCTGCTCGCGGGATTGCAGTTCCTGGGCCGCAAGGCCTGTCTCGCGCTCGGCGCGATCATCGTGCTGGGGCACAACGCGCTCGATGGTCATTGGCCGGTGAGCGCCAGCATCCTGGATACGAGCCCGCCGCTGTGGGCGGCGCTGCACGTGTCCATGTCCAAGGTCGCGGGGCCTTTCCACTTCCTGTTCCTGTATCCACTCGGGCCCTGGCTCGGCGTGATGCTGCTGGGTTTCGGCGCGTCGCCGCTGTTCGAACGCGAGCCCGCGGCACGCAATCGGGCGCTGCTCTATTGGGGGTTGGGAATCACCGCCGGGTTCATCGTGCTGCGCTTCATCGACGGCTACGGCGAGCCTAACCACTGGCAGTCGCAGGCGCGCGGCGCGGCGACCTTCATCGATTTCCTGAACAACACCAAATATCCGCCGAGCCTGCTGTTCCTGGCGATGACGCTTGGGCCCGCCGCCATCTTTTGCGCGTTTGCCGATCGCATGCGAGGTTTCCTCAAGGACACGTTCGTGATGTTCGGGCGCGTGCCGTTCGCGTTCTACATCGCGCACTTCTACCTGCTGCACGTGCTCAGCCTGTTGCTGGGCTTGATGCAGGGAGTGCCCGTCGCGGAGCTGCTCACGTTCCCGCCGTTTTATCCGAAGAACTACGGTGTTTCGCTGCTCGGGGTGTACGCCGTGTGGGCGCTGGTCATCGCCATCCTCTATCCGTTCTGCCGCTGGGTGGCGGCCGTCAAGGCGCGCAGCCGCGCGTGGTGGCTCAGCTACGTCTAGTTAGTGATCATCCGCGAGCGGCGAAGGATCAATGTCAGGATGGAGCCGACCATGAGTACTCCGGACAGCAGCAGCATCGGGATCAGGAATGTGCCCGTGAGATCCTTCAGATAGCCGACAATGGAAGGTCCGATCGCGCCGCCCACGGCTCCCATCGCGTTGATGAGCGCGATTGCGCCCGCCAGCGCGCTTCCCGACATGAGTTTTCCGGGCAGCGCCCAGAAGGGCCCGCGAGTCGAGTAGTCGCCAACCGCAGCCACCGCGAGCGCGATCATCGCGGCGATCGGCGCCGACAGCAGCAATCCCACCGCGATGAACCCCACCGCGCCGATTGCCGTAGGAATGGCGACGTGGAGGAAGCGTTCGCCGCTGCGATCGGAGCTGCGGCCGAGCAGAACCATTCCGCTCGCCGCTGCGACGTACGGCAGCGCGGAGAAGAATCCGACCTCCAGGTCGCTGTAACCCGCGAGACCCTTCACGACTGAAGGCACCCAGAACGTGAGGCCGTAGCTCCCGAACTGGCAGCAGAACATGATGGCCGCGAGGAACCAGACAGTGGGGTGCAACAACACCTGACGCACGCTGAATTGGTGGTGGCCCGCCTCGACATGCTCTGCCTGAAGCCGCTCGCCGAGCCACTGGCGTTGGTCGGCGGTGAGCCAACGTGCATCCGCGGGCTTGTCGGTCAGGAACCCCAGCACCACGAAGCCCAGTATCACGGCGGGCAGGCCCTCGATGAGGAACAGCCATTGCCAGCCCCGCAGGCCCATGTGTCCATCGAAGCCTAACAAGTAGCCCGACAGCGGTCCGCCGAACACCACCGACAGCGGAATGCCGATCATGAACCACGAAACGGCGCGTGCCCGCTGCTCACGCGGAAACCACTGGCTCAGGTAGTACACGATGCCGGGCAGGAATCCGGCCTCGGCCACGCCCAACAGGAAGCGCATGACATAGAAGCTGATAGTGCCTTCGACGAACATCATTCCCGCGGACAGCAGTCCCCAGGTGATCATGATGCGCGCTATCCAGATGCGCGCGCCGAAGCGCACCAACAGCAGATTGCTCGGCACCTCGAAGAGCGCGTAGCCGACGAAAAAGAAGAGTCCGGCACCGAGGCCGAAGGCCGTGTCGCTCAGTCCCAGGTCCGCGTTCATCTGCAGTTTGGCGAAGCCCACGTTGACGCGGTCCAGCCACGAGATGATGTAGAGCAACAGCAGGAAGGGCAGTAGCCGCCAGGTGACGCGCTTCATCGTCGAGCGTTCGAGTTCCGTCATCGCACGAGTGTAGGGGATATGATTGCGCGCAGCTTCAGGTTTGCGTGGGAGAAAGTCATGGCCGAGCCGGGTGAGTGGATTGACGTCGGCGCCGCGGAGGACTTCAAGCGTTCACCGTTGCGCGAGGCGAAGCTCGGCGAGCGGCTCGTGGCCGTGTCGTTCAAGGACGGCAAGTTCGGCGTCATCTCCAATGTCTGCAATCACGTCGGCGGGCCTTTGGGCAAAGGCCGGCTCGACGGCGAGTTCGTGGTCTGCCCCTGGCACCAGTACAAGTTTGACCGCTGCACGGGCGAGGGCGAGCCGGGTTACGAGGCCGACAAGGTCCCCGGGTATGGAGTGAAGGAAGAGAACGGCCGGTTGTTAGTCACCGCGAAGCCGACCAGCAAGCGCGGCCACCTGCCGCACGACCCGCATCCGCTCACGCGCCCCACGGATCGCGCGCCCGGCGGCCTGCGCGTCGGCGGCATCTCCACCACGGCCATGGATGCGAAGAATCCGCGCTTTTCGACCTCGGAGCATCTGCTGGGCGTGGCGCTCGAGCACGCGGCCACGGTGCTCGGCGCCGAAACGAAACTCATCCGGCTCAACGACCTCAACTTTCGCAATTGCGAAGGCTACTACTCCAAGGCGGCGAAGGCCTGCACGTGGCCGTGCTCGGTCACCTCCATGGACAAGACCGACCAGCTCGACCAGGTGTACGAAATGGCCGTGCATTGGGCCGACATCCTGCTGATCGCGACGCCCATTCGCTGGGGAGCTGCCAGCTCGCTGTACTACAAGATGGTCGAGCGCATGAACTGCATCCAGAACCAGATCACCATCAACAACAAGGTCCTGATCCGCAACAAGGTTGCGGCGTTCATCATCACCGGCGGCCAGGACGGCATCCAGGCCGTGGCCGGCCAGATGATGGGGTTCTTCAGCGAGATCGGCTATCTACTGCCGCAGTTTCCGTTCATTGCCCATTCGCTCGGATGGGAGTTCGAGGAGATGGAGCGCAACATGGACTTCGTGCAGGCCAGCGAAGGGTTGCGTGCCGGCGCCCGCGAGCTGGTGGCGCGCGCGTCGGAGATGTCGAAATGCCTGCTCGAGCGCGAAATCACACGCGCCACCATCGAGCGCGGCGGCCGCAAGGCGTCGCGGAACTGACCCGCGTTCAACTCGAACGTAGCGTGGAGGTATTTGCCTTTCGAGGCGCCGGCGGCGTGGGCCGCAGATAGGTCGCCATCTGCGCCAGCAGCTCGTCCTGCATCTGGACATACGCGGCGAGCTGCACGGGTGAGAGAACGCTCGCCGCGCGCGAGCGCAGCCGCTGGCTGTATGTCGTGGCTTCGATGATGTACTGGTCGACGGAGCCGCTGTCCTGGATGTACATCAGCATTCCCAGCTGTGTACCCCAGCCGCCGACCTTCGCGCCTTGCTCCGATGCTTCGCGCTGATAACGCGCACGTTCGTCCGCCAGCGCGGTGATGAGGAGCTCGGCCTGGGATTCGGGCAGGAAATTCTTGTCAGGAAGCCTGCCACGCAGCTGGATCACGGCATCACGTTCGCCAATGCTGCCGCGGAACGCAGTAAATGCCTCGATGCCGTCGGCGCCGAGCAGCGCCAGGTACTCTGCGCTGTGCGCGTCGTAGGGAGCGCGGCGCGACGGGTCATCCTGGTTGCAGCGAGGGTCGACGGCACATCGATTGTAATGCTCCTGCATCAACAGGCTTTCGTCGGCCAGCAGCGTAACCAGTTGCTCGAAGGTGGCGTCGCTGAGCTTGAGTTGCTCCTTGAGCCGCGAATATTGGCGCCGGACGCCGGCCCTGGCCTCGTCGAGCATCGCGGCACGCTGAATCGGGTCGTCGTAACGCGCGAGGAACTGGCGCGCGAAGAGGCGGAAAGCGTCCCCCTGCGCGTCTGGCTTGGCCGAGGTGTCAGAGTCCGCCGTTCCTGCGGGTGCGGTTGTCGAAGCGAGCGTGGCGGCCGGCGGCGGTGCTGCTTGCGCGGAGCTCCCGGCCGTGGCGCGAGTCGAGTTCGAATCCGCCGTGGCCCCGGAAGCGGCCGCGGCTGCTGCGCCCGCGGCCGTGTCCGCGTCGCGCGCGCGCAGTTCGAGCGCCAGGTAGGCCGTGGTGGATGCGAACACCACGGTGGTTAGAGAGAGGATGCCGACGAGTTTGTTCATGTGGGCCATCTAATATGTCTTGTAGGGCGGACGCAAGAACCGGAGACCAGCGGACGTCACGGCTAGTGCCTTGCGCATGCACCTTTATATATGCCGGGATCCCGATCTAGCCAAGCCATTCTTCGATGATGCGCGGCAACACGATGGTCGCGGGGCCGGGAAGGAAGACGAAACCTCTCGGCACTTCTTCCATCTCCAGGGAGCTCAATACCTTGTCCGCATTCTCCTGCGCCGCATCGACGAGCGAGGCGGCTGGATAGACGCTCAGTGAAGTTCCAACTACCAGCACCTTGCCGGCGGCGGCGACGAGTTCGCCCGCCGTGTCCATGTGCTGAGTTTCTTCACCAAACCACACGATGTCAGGCCGCAGTTGCGTTCCTTCGTCGCAGTGCTGGCCCACCTCGATCGGCGCGCCGTCAATGCGATAGCGCCGGCGGGACGGGCCCGTGCCGCGCGCGAACGCCAGCTCGCCGTGCACGTGGAATACATTAGTGGAGCCTGCGCGCTCATGGAGCGCATCGACGTTCTGGGTGACGACGGCGACGTCGAACTTCGTCTCGAGGGCTGCGATGGCCAGGTGCGCAGCATTCGGTTTCGCTGCCCATGCCTTCGCGCGCCGCTCATTGTAGAACTCGAGCACGAGCCGGGGATTCCTCCGCCACCCTTCGGGACTGGCGAGTTCCTGCCAGGAATGTTGGCGCCACAATCCCGCGGCATCGCGAAAGGTGGGCAGGCCGCTCTCGGCCGAGAGGCCAGAGCCGGAAAGGATGACGATTTTGGGGCGCACACCGCAAAGATACCGGCGTGATGGAACAAATCCACCACACCGGCATTTCAGTCTCTAAAAGAAGTGATGTCTGTTGGAACCGTCGTGATCACCACGGCGCATGCAACAGTTCTTGAAATCTGCGCGCGGACAGGCAGGGGCAGGGGTCGTTCCGGCCGAGCTTCTCGATGAGCTCCTTCTGTCCACCCACTATTCGACTCCCGCGCCCCCGGGAACCTGCTATGAATGCCGTGGTCCATGTCTCGACGCTGGCTAGCTACTGTGCGAGGTCGCCATGCCTGGAATACGCTGTCTCACACTTGCCGCGGTGCTGGGTGCCGGTTGTTACGCGCCGGCCGTCCTGGCCGCGGCCCCAGCCCTGGTCGTGCACGAATGGGGCACGTTCACGTCCTTCCAGGACCCGAATGGCACAGCGATTGCCGGTATCAACGTCGATGACGAGCCGGTGCCGCCGTTCGTGCATCGCCTGGGCAATGTGCCGATCTTCGACTCGGGCAACCTCCCGGCCACCTGGTCGCAGGGAGCGCCGAGTTGCCATCCGGACGTCACCTTGCGGCTGGAAACGCCGGTGTTGTACTTCTATCCACCCACGGACTGGCCGCCCACGGCATTCGATGTCCAGGCGAACTTCGTCGGTGGATGGATCACCGAGTTCTATCCGCAGGCAACCGCCGACGATGCGGGCTTTCCGAAAGCCCTCGACGCGAACGCTCGCGGCTCGGTGACCTGGCGCCGCGTGACCCTAGATCCGGGCGCGCAGGAACTCATGCAGGAAACGTTCTCGCAGGTGTGGCTGGCGCCTCGCAAGGTTCGGTCCGCGACGGTCGTGAATCCGGAAACGCGGGAAGCCGAGAAATATCTCTTCTACCGCGGTGTGGGCCATCTGGATGCGCCCATCGTGGTCCGTGAAGGGAACGGTTCGCTGGAATTCACCGTGCGCGCCGACCAGTCGGAGCTGACTACCCTGCCAACGCTGTGGCTGGTAGAGGTGTTGCCCGACGGCCGTGTGCGTCACGAGACACTGCATCCCGCGGGCCGTACATTGCGCACCGCGGGTTTTCCGAAAGCCTCGGCGAGCTCAGGCAGTACTCTCGTTGCGTTGCACCGTGAGCTCGGTGAGGCGTTGACCGCGCAGGGGCTGTTCGCGGATGAAGCCGCGGCCATGCTCGAAACCTGGCGTCTCTCGTATTTCGAAAGCGAAGGATTGCGCGTGTTCTTTCTCCTGCCGCGCTCCTGGACGAACAACCATCTGCCGCTGACGATCTCCACGGCCGCCGAGGTCACGCGCGCCATGGTCGGCCGCGTGGAGTTGGTCAGCGCTCACCAGCGCGCGATGCTCGCGAAACTGCAATCCCTGCCGTCGAGCGCCATTCCGCGGCTGCCGTTGTACGCGCAGGATCATTCGCTCCTCAAGACCTGGTCGAAAAACAGGGGCCCGCTGTCGGCTCTCTACGTTGCGGGCGGCGTCGAAGTACCGGAGTCACTGCAGGTCTACGAATCGCTGGGCCGGTTCCGCGACGCGTTGTTGGTACATGAGCTGAAAGGCACTTCGGATGAGGCACAGCGGGCGCGACTGCAGCGTGTGATCGGAACCTTCAGCGCCTGTGTGCCGGTGCTGCCGCAGTCGTTGGTCGCGAAACCCTGAAGCCGATGCGCTCGCTCATGACTGGGCAGGCATAGCCGCGGGCGGCGGCGGTTGCCTCAGTGCACAGTCAGCCACCATGTGACCCAGAACGCCGCGATCAACAGCAGCAGGCCTGGGCTCAAGCGCAGGAAGTAGGCCTTGCCGCCGGCCCATGCGAAGCCGAGTTTGGAAATGGTGTTGGTCGTTACGACGAGTCCTACCGCGATCGCGGCCAGCTCGCGCGGCAGTTGCTCCTGGGCCGCCAGCGAGCCAATGGATGCCGCGGTCGAGTGTGCGTCGGCGAATCCGCCGGCGATGACGCCGGCGAGTGCCCAGGCCGGTCCGAACGAGTTCTGCAGCCACGCCACCATCAACATGACGGCGACGAACGCTGCCGCAAACAATAACGCCGTGCGCAGCCGGAACGCGCGGCCCGAGGGCGGGGGAGGCGCGACTCCGCCGCGGGTGGCGCGGATCATCAGTGCTCCGTACAGCGCCATGACGATGCCCATGGCGAACAGAACCCAGCGCAGTTGGCCCAACAAGATGGCATCGCTGATGGCCAGCACCAGGGCGAGTTGCACCACCGTCGCGATCTGCGACAGCGTGGCGCCGGCGACGGCGGATGACAGCACCCCGGGCTCCTCCTGTGCGCGTTTGCCCATGGTGGCGACCACGGCCGTGCTCGAGACGAAACCGCCTAACAACCCCGAGATCGGCAGTCCCGCGCGTGCGCCCACCAGCCGTTGCGCGACGTAGCCGACCGCATCCACGAGCATGATCAGTACCGTGAGCTTCCACACCATCCGCGGGTTGACGACCTTCCAGGGATCGATGGGGTGGTCGGGCAGGATGGGCAGCACCAGGATGGCGGCGGCGGCGAGCAACACCGCGTCGCGCAATTCCTGGTCGGAGAGTTTCGCCTGGGCAAAAGCATGCAGCGGCGCGCGCGAAACCAGCAGCATCACCACGAGCACGCCGGCGGCGGCCGCGAGCACGGGTTGCGAGGCGGCGAGCACGCCGATCAGGAAGGTCGCGAGCAGGGCGACCTCCGAAGTCATACCCGGATCGCCATCACGCGTCCGTTTGTACGAAAGCGCCGTCAGCACGACGACGCCGAGCGCCACGGCGCCCAGCATGATCTGTGAGCCGCTGAGCGCCGCCAGTACGCCTAACAGGGCGGTGATCGCATAGGTGCGCACGCCGGCGGCCGCAGCGACCTGGTCAGCCTTCATGCGCCGTTCGCGTTCGATGCCGATCATGAGGCCGGCACCCAATGCGACCAGGATGGCCGAGGCCGGTTCGGGCAGCGCCCATACGTTTGAATCAGGCTCCATGTCCGCGTGCATAACACGCCGGCGAAGCGCCCCGCAATGAAGACTTCAGGCCTTTGCCGATTCGCCGAACGACAGAGACGACTGCCGCTGCGACTGCGACTGCTTCTGCCCCGTCATGCGCTGCACGCCGCTGATGTCGCCCGACGGGAAATAGATTTCGGCGAGTCGCGAGTGCACGTTGGAAATGTGCAGCTGGATGTTGTCGATGAGCTCGTGCAGGCCGGGCTGATCGAGCGTGGCCAAAGGGGCGCGCTGGATGAACTTGGCGGCGCCCTCGAGAACCTCGAGCACCCCTTCGCTACGCGGCAGCGCCGTAAGCGATGTTTCGAGCTGCGTCAGGCAATACTGGCAGGAGCGCGGGAACTGATCGTCGCGCAACAGGAACTGCAGGACGTCGGTGCGCTTGACGCGCGTGCGCATCTTCAGGCGGTACATCTGGTAGCCGGAAAGCGACTTCAGCACGCTCATCCACTGCACGGTTTCGAACGGCCGCAGTTCGGGCGTCTCCGCCGGAAGTAGTTGGGCGGAGCGCACGTCGACGATGCGACTGGTCATGTCGGCGCGTTCGAGGTTGCGGCCCAGCGTGCTGAACGTGTGCGCGTCGTTGCGATTCATGGTGCCATCGAGCATGCCGGCGATGGTCTGCAGCGTGACGACCACGCGCTTCAGGAAATCGAAGCGCGTGCGCTTGTTGATGCCCGCCGAAAGATCCTTGTTGAATTCGGCGAAGAATTCGTTGAGCAGCTCCCAGGCCTCGGTGGGCAGGATTTCGCGCAGCGTACGCGCGTTCTCCCGCGCCGCGGCCAATGAGCTGCAGATGGACCCGGGGTTCTGCTTGTCGGCAATGAGGAAGTTGACGACGTCGCGCTCTTCGCCCTTGGTTTCCTTGGCGTCGAACTCGGCGCGATTGCCGGAAATGTCCACCAGCGGCAGCCAGCCGGGGGCGATGCCGCCCGGAAGGTCGAGCAGCAGGTTGGTGTTCACACCGATGATGCGTGCGGTGTTCTCCGCGCGTTCGAGATAACGCGAGAGCCAGTAAACGTTTTCTACGACCCTGGCTAACATCGAATGGTGCCGGGCCGGATTGAAGTCCAGCAAAGCGACGCAGTGAGTTCGGTGGCTACGTTTTCCCGGTTTCCCGGCCCGGCACCCGTTGGTTGCGGCACCATCATCCCTCCGTATCCACGATCCAGGTGTCCTTGCTGC
>Ga0307513_10006190_pt1 | contig 15684 bp, 15 predicted proteins | sample 15_EM_MG_FD_202174 | JGI IMG/M metagenome (GOLD analysis project Ga0307513, IMG submission 202174) | Populus trichocarpa ectomycorrhiza microbial communities from riparian zone in the Pacific Northwest, United States - 15_EM | ecosystem: Host-associated > Plants > Roots > Unclassified | place... | reverse complement strand
GCTATCGCTCTTGGGTTTTGTATTTAAACCAGTCTCCTGGCTAGCAGGAGACAGCAGACTTCGACAGACCTTCAGTCTAAGAATACACTTGGTTGAACGGCAATCCCTGAGTCCCTGAGTTCTATTTCTCCTTCAACTATTATCTCTTACCTCGGGTCCCTTGAAGCCTCCCTTAGCACCAGCGCTAGCATGTCTACCGCCGGTCCTACTGTATTTTCGTTAGACAGGAATAAACCTGTTACAGTTATGTAGCTCTAGCCTGATCTTCATTCTTCTTATAATGGTCACGCTGGAGCTTGCCAGAATTTTAACAGATAAACTAGAACGACTGTGGAGCTGCAGAGCCAAGTATATAATTTTGTGCTACCATCCCTACCCAAGGTGGTTGTGGCACCTACCAAAAGAATTATGTCTGCAGGGTTGGCGACTGACGTTAGGGCTCAAAATCTTGTGAATGTATCGTCTCATCCTGTAGTATCATACCGATACGGTACCCACAAGAATGATACAGCAAATTTGCCGCTAACCTTTTACCCCCACACTGCCAGCTTCCGGTGATAATGATTATACTCCGATACCAGTAACTTATAAGGAATATTCATACTTAATCCAACCCTGTCTTCTCATCGTGGAAACCCTTTCCGACATTCATGGGCCTGCCAATGCCAATAATTTTAACTCACTGGTAGACGATGGTCGACTTCCGGAATCCCTTGTCGTCAAGAAATATTCAAAATCTTTAATGTGGGTACATACGACTGGCTCCTCTAGCCCAATCAGCCGAGGGAGAGCTCAGCCACCTCACTGCTAGCACCCCCATCATCCAAACTGGGCCCCACTAACCCATCTTAGCACCTGGACTATTAGGACTGACTCATTTTGGACGAAGGTCACGATGATTCCATCGATTGTAACCACTATGAGAAGGAAGCGCCCGCCGGATCCGTGGTTCAACCCATATGCTTGGAGAGTCAGGGTTTGTCATTGAAGATAAGGTCTTAGTTGTCAGTGGAAAGGACATGATCTTGTTTGAAACCCTTGATGAAGCGGATGTTGAACATAATTCCTCGGGGGTGGGTGATACCAAGCTCAAGTCATGCACTGCGCTCTCGTGCACCACCTCTCCTGGGAGTCGTAAGGGCTTGACAGGAGCTTTCCACGCAAATGATGAATTCCTAGAAAACTCTTCACCTCATGAAAGTCCGGCAATAGGATCAAACGAAAGGATGGGGCTTGGTGATCCTCATCCTAGAACCTCTATGGGGAGCGAAAACATGTAGCATTTCGGAAAATTAGGTTCAATAGGAAGATCTAGAGGAAGTGATACATGATTGACACGAACAGAACCTATTAATCCGGGGAGTGATGGGCTTAATTCTGGAAGCAATAAGTCAGCATTAACTAGGCCTACTAACTCCAACTGGGATACAGACCAATCTCCGGGCGACCATATATCAGAGAACGTGCCAGGCTCCGCCCCACAGCCAGATATCCCAACAGCAATTCCGCCTGTAGTGAAGGGGGATTCGCGCAACTCTATCACACAATTCACCCCTGACCAATCAGGCCTTAGGCTCCCTACTCAAAAAAGATAATTCATCAGAGCTATCTTAGAGCAAATCTAGCAATCACAGTCCATGGACTATACCGGGATCTACTCCGCCAGTCACCGATCCTAAAGCACCCGGGCAGCCAGGTCCCTCTAGGGACTCAACCCCCAGCTCAGGAAAGGTAGTAACAAAGGATGCCGCCCTGGAAGTACTGTTAATCCGGTTGTCTCGCTCATATTTACCATTGCCCGGGCCCGCTGAGTTTTGCCAGATTGTCGGTGACGAATTCCCGGACACAACCGCAATGAATATCTCAAGTGTTCAAGCACACTCTTTATAATCAAAAATATATTCGGCAGCCCACATCGCTGCCTCCACTCGTAGGAACAAGTACGAATCCGACTACTTAACAAAACTTAAATAATTTACAGCAGGCAGAAGGATTGAGGGGCGCTCAGGAACTTCGCAATGTTATAATCCAACTTCAAGACCGGCTAAAAAACACGGAAGAGTTACACGGTAAGAAATCGGAGGCGTGAGAAGCGAAATATACGAATCTCTTAGAAGAATAAAACGCATTAGTAAAGCATCTAGAAGCCGAATTCAATAAGATTATGAACCTCGTGCCCGTCAATCACGGTTCGTCCGGAATAATTGAAGTCGAGGAAGCCGATGAATGTGTTGAAGAAACGAGTCAACAGATTAGTCAATCTGGCCACAACGAGAGTCTCGATCAGATTATCTCTGAACTATGGTACACGGAGGCCGTGAAATAGAGGGCTTTGACGAGGCTGCCGAAGAGGCAGAAATGGGTTCCAGACGTGTTTCTGAGGAAGCTGGCTTGGATAGGCCACTCAACAAAACTACCCTCGTAGCGATCTGTATCAGATAATTGAGAACCGAATATTTATTGCCGAAAAGACTGATGATCGAGGGTAATGGGCGTGTCCAGCAACCAATGCAAGTCAACCACGAGATGGGTAGACCCGGAGAACATATGCAGCGTAAAGTTGGAATCCTAGAGGGCGAAAAAGAAGCCATCAAACGTACTGTCCCAGAAGCAGAAGAGAAAACAAAGAAGCATTCCGAAGAGCAGGAAGTACTCAAAGCGAAACGAATATAGGCGGAACTGCTACAAGGAATGGTCAAGTTTCACGAGCTACAACACCTGCAGTCCCTCCCTGTCTATCCCTGGCTGTAGTCTGGATAGGCCCCAAGAGATATGTACTTCCAGGGCCAACTGTCACCTACTGCCTTCAATTCAGTCTCAACCGAAAGCAAGACAGACTCGCTGCCTGCCAACACGGTTACTAATGCAAGTTGTGAGGGATTGATTTACTTTTGGGTTGCATTTTTAGCAGAAAGTTCATTAGAGGTTCGCCCTCAGGAAACTGAGGCTATTCTATAAATATACATATACAATATTGAGAAAGATCTTTGAAGTGTAAAAATGGTAGGAAATAGGGTACAGGTTATGTATTGAGATGAGGATAGAACAGGCACTCGCCCTATTGGTTGGAGAATCAGACCCTAGTTTATGTGTATCTTTGGTCACTGGACTGTTAACCTGGAAAGCACTTACAATCCAATTCTTCCTATTGCGCTTGCTCCTCACCAAAGTTCTTCTGTTACAACACCTATCAATCATGCTCTTTTTACACCTTCTACATAGTTTCTCAATGTCCTGGTTTCAGTTGCCCTACCTTCCAAGCCTGTTACAGCATTTCCTCTTCCAGGTCCCTAGTAGTAAGACAGTATACTTTTCACAGTTTGTACTTCTACTCTGGTAACTTTGCCCAAGAAAAATAAACACCATCAGATAATTTCACCTTAGTTGAAAAGCTGCATTCCACAACCTATGGTAAGAAGCTTCAGAAACCTGAACCAACATCAGCAGGAAGCATCTTGCCTTTACAATACTCATTATGAAGGACTTTTATTATGAATTATGGGGAAAAAAACTTACAGTTTGTCTGAATTCGAAGTTCAGATCCCTCAGGTTCAATAGGGTATTCGACCTGAATATGAAATCAGTATCACAGGAGTAGCAAGCAACATTCAATACCCAGAAGTAGCATTCAGCATCTCAGGATATATTCTCAAATATTGGAACTTAAAGGACTTCTGCCATGTGAGATTCAAAGGCTGCTTTACTTGTTTGGCCTGAGTATAAGAATATACAAGGTGTCTTTTGAGGTATCTAAACACGTCCAGTGCCCGACTTCGATGTTGGACAAACAGCAATACGCTCGTTGTTGGATTTTGAAGTTTTTGCAGAACATTGGATAGCTAAGGACTCTAAATCTTACACGTTTTGTGTAGCCTAACCTATATAATGGGCAAAACCTTTTCGATCACAGCCTCTTGTGGAGCCTGTGTTTAAGTCTCAACCAACTGTTTACCCTTATCAGGATGACTCAGGCTATCTGTTTGATGATGATACACTAGCAGAGGAAATTTGTCTTTCATCTTTATTTCGATCGCCAAAAGCCTGACACAAGACACTTCGGATGCTGAGCAAGTGGCCACTCAAGACTTGATGATTGTGTGTACAACTATGGAGTTGTTTGGTATGATGAGTGCTTTGCCAGTGAAGGTCAAGCTTTCTAGGGAATCAGGGACGGAATGAAGAATTGGTAAACATTTTATAACAAATTGAAAGTGAAGTGAGAGGTTCACCTCCTATAGGTACTAACTCTCAATTAATTTTGGGAAACAGTTTTAACAACTAAACAAACCTGGAATAGTATAGAAAAGGGGAGAAACCCAAGGTAGAATGAAACAAGTAAACCTTTCACTACCTTTACATGCCCTGCTCCTGTGGCTCGAAAAGGCTTAGGAATTGAAGATGTGGCAACCAATACAGACTACGACAGTACTCTCACAATTGATTTTGGTAAAGTCGATAGGGAGAGTACTTTGCTTGTTATGCAAGCTGGGAATAGTAGACCCATTAGCGGTTAAGTGCATGTGGGGACATCACATCCAATTGCAATGAGGCAGCCTACAAATGAAGGGTTCAGTTATACAAATCAAATAGCAACGTGCTGGCTGGCATATCAGGTTTATGAGAAAGCACTTCCCAAAACCTAATCAGAATATCTCAAACTATACAAATAGCTGTGGTATCAGCAAAGTCTCTAAACTTGAAGTCCGGCAGGCTCGTTCTTCATGGGAGATGGAACCGACTGGTTCTACTTGGTGGAAGCTTTCAGGCCAATCCAATGCCTATCATAGATAACAATAGTCAGTCTTTGTTATTCCAAATGGCAAGCCCCTAGTCACGTGATTCAAATTACTTTACAACGGCCAAGGACCTTGGACCAACAATTAAAGTTACAGACGGTCAAGGTATTGCGTTCTCTGCAATTGAGTAATATTTCATATGATTTACCCTTACCCATGACTCTGTTGACAGGTTGGTTTTGACTAACCTATCCACCATGTGTCTTTTCCAAATTACAATCTAACCGGACTACGGAATCAAGGGACACAGTCTCAATAGGCTGATAAAGTGGTTGCCAGAAACCATAAAGAATATCTTTACTGCTTTTGTTGTTTGCCCAGAGTGTCGAGAACACTATTCTAAAACCCAGAATTTGTCTAATATCGTGGATATCTCTCATGGTGGAAACCAACACCTAATTCGGCAATTCAGGCTTGCATTAACCGAGGACGAAAAGCAAGATGTCGCAATTAATTGGCTGTTCCAGATACCGTAGGAATAAGAAGCGGATTTGCCTAGAAATTTGTCTTAATATACTGGAGCAGTAGAGAAAGGATTGATAGAGGATAGATCAAGGATAGATTAAGTCTACATCAAGACCTTGATTAGATAACGCCATTATACGATACGATTATAACGTATTTGTCAATTGGGAAGAAGACTATATCAAGTAAAACGCTGGTCCGGTGGCTTGTATTTCTGACTTATTACAATACACACCAACTTTCCAAGTGAATATTGTTTCAGTTATTAATATATCTTCGTCTCTTATCTGCTGCCATTCTTTATCTTACTTCTGGTCTTTTCTCGCTGTGATTTTGTCCTTTTTGTTTTGCTGTCTTTCTTCTTTTTCATTTCCCTCACTTCATGTTCCTCTAGGTCACTTTATCAGTATTTGTTGTCTTTTTTCTTTTTTTCCTTTCTAAGTTGTCATTTGCCTATAGTTTGTTATTTCTTTTATTTTACAAGATTGATTGCAAAAGTTCCCCATCAAAGGGGATTTGCTTGGTGTCTGAGCAAGTAAGTATTAACTAAATGCAACTGTTGCTTTGCTGTTCCTGTGATCTCAAAAACAACCTACGTTATAGTAATGAACCAGTAATGATACTCACAGCCATGTGTGAGCCAGTGTGTCATATCTAAATGTAATAAAGTTTCCATGACCGTGAATAGTTTGTTTTTCTGAAAAATATTTTCTCTAGTCCTGTTGGTTTTCTTACTATTCCAGTATCCTACTTGTGGTATTAGTGGATAATTAAATACATTGATAGATACCCACTTTGGCCAATCATGCTCCAGCCTCCCATCAGACCGAATGATAGGAAAACCATTAGTATCTCACTTTGCTAGTAATTCGCTTCTCTCAAGGATATCAACTCTTCAATTCCAGATCTGTTATTTACATCGCAATTGGTATAAATGATTGACCAATGTCATTAAGTATTAGCTGGCCAGAAATGTCATTGATCAACCTACATGCTCTGAATTATTCAGTGGTTCAACCTGGTACTGAAAATTCAATAATTCAAGGATGTTTCTAATCGGATCCATCTATTGGTCAGTTCAACCCTGTTGTAGCCTGCTTGTGTAAGTCTGATAAATTGGAAAATGAAGAATCGCCTAATCATTTTAGTTATTGATTATAGAACAAAATGTGAAGCCATAGTATAAGCTGTCCCTCACTAGCAGGAACAAATCATCTACTATATAACTATATAAGCCACATATAGGATAATTAACAGCCTTTCATCTTTGCAAAGGAATGATCATTTCAGTGATATTTGTGCAGATTTAAGTCTTTTAGAACAACTAAACACAGACCTGTATGAATATCTTGTTCTTAAATCATCATCCTATTTCTGTTGCATGTTGTTTGTTTGTCCTGCAATCTATCGCCTCCCCATTCTTCAATCCTCACTATTATTGCAGTTTATGCAAGATTTACCAAAAGGCACTATATTTAATTCCTTCTTCTGGCTGATCTTATGGATGTGGCAAATCCTGCTATTTCACTTGCCTGTACAATAATAACCAGTCAGAGCGAAGATCCTTGTTAGTATTTTTCTTAACAAATTATCACCAATCCATCTTCACAGTTAATCAGACTTGAGTTACTCATATGGGTGATTGATATAAAGGTCTTGAATTGGCCAATAACTAGATATCATTCACCTATTGCATCTACTGCACACAGCGCAGTAAGAAAAAGATTATACCAATGTTTTGAGTGACAGAAGGGGATTTATATTGGAGTATTTGGCCATTGATCAGATACAGAAATTCAACAAATCAACTTTTACCCAATTTTCTGAAGGGATTAAAAATCTGAGACATTCTAACAATACAATTGATACAACAAATAGTATAGGAGCATAGCTCCTAGGACATTCTTAGCAGGATAATGCATTGAATCTTCCTGTGTCAATCAATTCAACTCTAGAATAGAGGCCAAGATTACTATCCCTTGGGTCTAATATGAACTGAGAGGCCTATCACGAAAATATGATCTCCATCAGCAATCTCATAGGATGTGTGATGTTCTTTACGATCATATAATTAATTGGGAGGGCCGGCAGGGGGTAATTTCAGTAGCTCGGCCTGCCGTTCAGTGCCCCGAGGTGGGTGCGTTAGTGGTATTGCCTACCTAGGTCCGTCCTAAGCATCTGGCCCCACCCACTCCCAAGACAGGTTCTGATGAATCTTTGGCCTTTACAAAGGCGAGCCACTGGAGGGAAAGAGGGGCTGATGGAGCAGAAAGTGGTGGAGCCTGGATTATGTGAACAATATTCACACAATGTCGGTGGCCCTGTGGGCACAGACAATCAAAAAGCTACAAGACCAACACACATAACCAATACAATGGTGGTAAAGAACATGACCCCTCTTATGAGGTTGTGTATTGAGAACCTATTTTTGTGATAAACTGTCCACTAGATATGAGACTTAAGGGATAGTAATGTTGGCTTCTGTTCTATGGTTGCATTAATTGTGACAGGAAGATTCATTGTATTATCTCTTGTGAATCACGGACACTCATTTTGTGGTCACCCAACATCGTTCCACTGGAAGATGATTGAAGGATGTAGTAGTGTCTGCCCTAGAGCGGTTAGCTACACGGTGCAAGATACCTAAAGTGGTGCTGAGGACTCAGATGGGATGAATGGGGGTAAGGAAGCCAATGAGGCAAGATTGAAATGGATCGCGATGGAAGAAGAAGGGAGACGGTATGAGGAATAGAGTTCGTTACGGGGCGGAGGAGGCCCTGAAAAACGCGAGCCCCCAGGCCTTTTGCCCACCCCGCCCCACTCAACGGTCTGGGGCGGGTGTCTTTTTTCGGCATTCACTGCCGCTGTCTCCGGTCAGGGCCCTGCCCCGCCCATACCCCGGACGGTCCCGGTAAAAAATAGGTGGTAACAAACCGGGCCCCATCTACGGAATGAGTCCCAGTGGGCCCCAGACGGGGGTGGTGCGGGGATTACACGAAACATACCCCCCCAGCCCCGTATAAGGGCGGGGTCTAGCGACTGAAAACCCGGCCCGGCCCGGCCCGTAACGAACACGCATGAGGAATAGTAACAATGGTGTAATTGTAGGCAGGAGACTCCGAGAAGAATCTCTGTTTCCGGATTTTTGTATTTAAAGACTCTGTCTGCCCCTTGTTGTAGAGGTGTAGGCAATTAAGAAAACAACTTACTGGTTAGTTCTTGCGATACTAGCAACTCAGTCCGGTTTGTGGAACCGTGCCACATCCGATTTCGAAAGATTTCATTATTATCCTGCCAAGTATCTTCTAAGAGGTATGCAGTAATCCTATTTGTTGTATCAATTTTGTTCAAGGAATCTGTTAGATGTTTAATCAATTGACCAAATTTGGTAAAAGTTGATTTGTAGAATTTCTTGGGTGGATCATTTGGACAAATTCAGTAACATAAATCCCCTTCATTTAGTTAAAACATTTGTATACAATTTTGCTTAACATCAGGAAAAATAATGCCTTGTGTTCTGTTCGTTGTGTGTGTTAGATGCACCTAACGCTGGAACACAAATCGCGAATACAGACGCAACCACCCTCCCACCCCACGTATCTGACCCAACCTCACGTAGCATCTGATCCTCCGGAGGCACCAGATGCGGTACCTACTCCTCAGGACACAACTGACACACCACCTGATACTAAGGGTTCAACCTGATGCCGACCACATGTTCCTGAAATGAGCGAAGGGTCCCCACTTTACTTATTCTGACCTGGGTCACAATAGATTTCATACTGTCACCCTGTAAAATTTACTACTAGTAGTCTTCTATTTTTCTGATATACAGGCCAATTCAGAGAGAAATTTGAATACTCAGTCATAAGAACTCTTCTGACCCCTTGTCTAATGCCACGGTTACCCCAGCCCCCGGGCCCCCCTTAGTACCATTTAGAACTGTAACTTCATGAATAAAATTCACAGAGGGCACGGGAAGGACCCTTTACCATTATGTAGCTGACATTGAGTCTAACAATCCCCCACAATCAGATCCAGAATCAGCCCACTTGTTATAGAGGAATCTGCTATTGAATTTGGTGACATGTAGAAATACCACGCTCAGAACGGAGGGGCCATTCATGGATTTTGATCCGACAGAGACGTACCTTATACCGCCGCGTAGCTGGCATCGAGCCCAACAATCCCCTGCAATCGCCTCCAGGATCGGAGCAGTGGTTGTGGGGGAATGTGTCATTGGGTTCTGGGATCGCTAGGGCGTCATTCAGCCCTGTAACTTCATAAATAATAGCCCTCAGGGGATGAATCTTATACCGCTAGATAGCAGCCATCCAGCCCAGGAAGCTTGAGGTGTTGGATCCAGGATCGATTGTGTGGCTGTGGAGGAGTGTTACAGCTCTGGCCCCAGAGTGTAGATCTTGAGTGTTGTGATGAAAAGAGCCTCAGTGTGGCGTTGGGTCCAGTTTGGGGCTAAGTGCCAAGGAACCACCAGGCACGAGAGAGTGTTATGGCTATCACTCACTTTCAGACTGGAGTGGGCTGGTATTTTCACTCATTCTAAGATGATATTCTGAAAATAGAACTCTGAAGGCTAGTCTGACTTGGCCTGGGGTTCTTTACTGCAAATTTATGATTAAGGCTTGAATGGCTTTCTCACCTCTCGCCAGCACTAACTATATTTTCTATGCCAAGAAATACCCCTTCATCACCATAGGGCTGGGTTTTGGACTCTGAGCCGGGTGGGAGGGTACTCAGGGCTAGTCGTAAATCCTGATATGCGATGGTGTGGAGGTTGAAGTCTGGATGCATAGAAGGCAGGATTTATTAGTTGCATGCGTCCGAATGGAATGCGATACTGAGAAGAGTATGCAGACACACCCGACGCCACCAGATGTGACTCCTGAGTACCTGACTTACAGGACGCACAGGACGGAGAGTCTACGCTACGAGAGTCAGGATCCGACACCACCGTATCTGATGCAGGATTGCTTTTTGCTGTTGAATGTGGTGTGATGTGTGCAGTAGCCCCAATAGGTGAATGATATCTACTTATTAGCCAATTCAATGTTCTATATCAATCACAGATAACAGTAACTCAAGGCGGATTAACTGTGGCGATAGATTGGTGAAAGTTTGTTAAGAAACATACTAACCAGGATCTTCTCTCTCACTGGGTATTATTGTACAAGTAAGTGAAATAGTATCATTTGCCACATTAATACATTCAGCAAGAAGGAAAAACAGAATAAATTGCCTTTTGGTAAATGTTGGATCAACAGCAATAATACTGAGGATTGAAGAATGGTGGGGGGTGAGAGTGCCGGACAAACAAACAACACCCAACATGAAAATGGTGATGCTTTAAGAGGAAGATATTCATCCTGTTGTGTACTTGGTTGTCATCAAAGTCTTAAATATCGAAGAATATCGGTAAACAAATGCTTTTTTTGCTATGATAAAGATCATCTAAGTATTGTATGCTTGACTTCCATAGCTATGTAGTAGGCGATAAGTCTCTCGTAGTGAGGGACAGCTTGTACTATGGCTTCATGTTTTGTGCTAGTATCAGTAACGGAAATCATACAGAGGTTCTTAAGCATCCAATTTATTAGACTTAAACAGGAAGGCTGGAACTGGGTTGAACTGAGCAATACAGATATACAATTAGAGACTTGATGGAATTATTGTATTTTTGGTACCAGGTTGAAGTAGAGTGCGTTACGGGGCAGACAGGGTGATATCAGCAAAAAGCCATCCTGCGTCAGATGCTGTGGTCTTGCGTCCAGAGTCTTCTAGTGTGGACTGTGGGTCCTATAGGTCCTGTGGGTCCTGTGGGTCCTGTAGTCATGCGCCACATCTCGTTGCGTCTGGTGTGTCTGGAGACCTTTCTCAGTACTGGGTTCCATCCTGACACATGCCACTAAGCAATCTTACATCTCATGCATCTAGACTTCAACCTCAACACTATCGCATATCAGGATTTACCACTACCCCTGAGCACTGTCCCAGTCTTCAAGCTTTCCAAGTCTGAGGCCCAGCCCTAGGATGAGGCAGGGGTATTTCTTGGCACATAAAATATAGTTAGTGCTGGCACCAGGTGAGAAAGCCATCGTATGATTAATCTTAAATTTATGTCAAAGACTCCGGGGCAGAGTCACTAGGTACTCAGAGTTCCATTTTCAGAACATAATCTTGGAATGAGAGAAAATCGAAGCTCACTCCAGTCTGGAAGTCAGTGATAGCCATAACTCTCTCTAGGGCCTTGTGGTATCTCGCACTTATTCTCAAACTTGACGTGACACAACACATTCTTTTTATCACAACACTCCTAGTCAACATTCACACTCCGGGGCCACAGCGGCAACACTTAACCATAGCCACACAATTGATCGTGAATCTGATACATGGACGTTCCTGGGCTCGATGCCAGCTATCCAGCGGTATAAGATTCATCCCCGGAGGGCTATTATTCATGAAGTTACAGGGTTGAATGGGGTGGGATACTGGCGATCACAGAGCCTGATGGCAGATGCCTCCACCACCACTGCTGTGATCCTGGATCTGATTACGGGAGATTGTTGAGCTTGACGCCAGCTACGCAGCGGCATAAAGGAGGTCTCTATCGCATCAAAGCACATGAAATCGCTGACCCAGGTGGGGGTTGTCTTGATAGGTATCTTCGCGATCCCAGACCTCGATGGCAGATTCCTCCACAACCGCTGCTCCGATCCTGGATCGGATTGCTGTGGACTGTTGGGCCTGACGCCAGCTACGGAGCGGTATAAAAGACGTCTCTATCGCATATAAACTCAGCAAGTCGCTGACCCTTGTGGGGGTTGTCTTTATAGGTACCCAGGTGATCCCAGAACCCGATGGCAGATATCTACACAGCTGATGGACGGATTTTGTATGCTTTGCAGGAGGTTGTTGGGCTCGATGCCAGCTACGCAATGGTATAAGGTATGTCCCTGTCGCATCAAAGGGCATGAAATAGCTGACCCTTGTGGGGGTTGTCTTTACATGTACCCTGGCGATCCCAGAGCCGATGGCAGATCCCTACACAGCGGCTGGGCCAAGCCTGGATCTAATTGCGGAGGGTTGTGGGGCTCGACCCCAGCTATGCAGCCGTATAAAGGACATCTCGGTCGCATCAAGGCTCAGGATATCGCTAACCCTTGTTGGGGTTCTCTTGATAGGTACCCTTGTGCTCTAAAGTCTCAATGTCAGATTCCTCCACAACCGCAGGGCCAATCCCGGATCTGAAAGCGGGGGACTGTGGTGCTCGACGCCAGCTTCACAATGGTGTAAGGTCCATCCCTCCGTGAGCTTTATTTATGAGGTTACGGGGCTGAATGGAGGGCTGGCGATCCCAGAACCCGATCCCCGATTCCTCCACAACCACTCCTCCGATACTGGATCTGATTGCGGGTGATTGTTGGTCTTGACGCCAGCCACCCAGCGGTATAAGCAAAGTCTCTGTCGCATCAAGACCCATGATCTCGCTGGCCCTTGTGAGGGTTGGCTTTATAAGTACCCTGGTACTCGCAGAGTTTGATGTCATAATCCTCCACAACCGCGGGGCCGATCCCGGATCTGATTGCAGGGGATTGTTGGGCTCAACACCAGCTACGAAGCGGTGTAAAGGAGGTCTCTGTCGCATCAAGGCTCTTGAAATCGCTGCCGCTTATGGGGGTTCGCTTTATAGGTATCCAGGCGCTCCCAGAGCTTGATGTCAGGTTCCTCCACGACTGCGGGGCCAATCGTGGATCCGATTGCCGGGGATTGTTGGGCCCGATGCCAGCTTTACAATGATGTAAGGTCCATCCCTCCGCGACCTTTATTCATGAGGTTAGAGGGCTGAATGGAGTGCCGGCGATCACAGACCCGATACCAGATCCCTCCACAACCACTGCTCTGATCCTGGTTCTGATTGCAGGAGACTGTTGGGCTGGACACCAGCTATACAGCGTTATAAAGGACGTCTCTGTTGCATCAAGACTGATGAATTCGCGGACTCTTGTGGGGGTCGCTCTGGTGGGGGAGGCTGGGCTCAGGCTTTGCATATTTATTAGAACAATAGAAGCCTTCTTGTAGTAAATATAATAGTTTGACAGAATGAAATCTATTGTGACCCTGGTGACCAAGGTCAGAAAGATGTAAAGAGGAGACCCTTCGCTTATTTCAGGAAGGTGTAGTCTGGCGTCAGATCTCGTCCTGAGTATCAGGTGCTGCGTCCGGTTTGTTCTGAGGATTAGGTGCTGCGTCTGGTGCATCCTGAGGATTACGTACTGCATGAGGTTGCGTCACGGGCGTTGTGTGGGTGGGTGGTTGGGTGCTGATTCCCGATTTGCTTTCAAGCCTCAGGTGCATCAGACGCACAGAACGCACAAAATGCAGGGTAATATTTTTGATGATGGAATGACGTGGGCCTATGACCCATTGTCATGATCAACCCTCCTCAATGTCTCGGACCGGGCTGTCCTTTTCGGCATTCCCTACCCCTGTCCCGGCTCAGGTTCCAGCCACATTTGTACACCAGATTAGTCTCAGATCGAAATATGTGGTAACAAATGAGGCCCAGGCCAGGGAATGTATGCAGGTGGACACCGGACTGGAGGGGGGGCGATTAGCGGAAAAAAACCCCCACAGACCTTTCTAACAGCTCTGCCTCACCAGTGAAAAGTTATAACATGTGTACATGTTCCGGCAAAGGTAGACAGGAACGCGCAGTGCAGGATCCCCTATATTTAGTTGATTTATCCTTGGTTTATTTGATTTCATTTCAGCTCCACCACTGTCTTGGAGTCAGATAGGCTATGCTATTGTATTGTTAGATTTTATTTGCTTTGCTGGGAGTTTATATTTAGGATTCCGGGTGTGGAATCGTCATGTAGCGCTGGTTGAGGCTGAGCCATGTTTCTTTCTTTGGTCTTGCAGGATTACAGGATTCCGGTATGTGTGGGGCTACTGGTAATCATTGTGATAGCAGGAAGGCTCTCGCTCTTGGGTTTTGTATTTAAACCACGGGCACTCTGCTGGATGGCAGGAGACAGCAGACTTGAACAGACATTCAGTCTAAGAATACACATGGTTGCACGGCAATCCCGGACTTGGAGTCCTTAAGCCCCATTTGTCATTCAAGTATTACCCCTCTATTGACCGAGCCCTTGAACACTCCCTTAGCTCCAGTGCTAGCAGGCCTATCACTGGTCCTATTGTATTTTCGTTAGACAGGAATAAACCTGTTACAAAAGCTACACTGTCCCACCCTGTAACAAACCTACATTGAGCCACTCAATAAATGCAGAAGGTGCAAGTTGATTGCTCACATTTCTTGCAGGCAAATGATTAATTAGATTGGTGAATTATTTTTAGAAATTTGGCTGTAACTGACAAATTTACAATTGAAGAGTTGATATCCTTGATAGAAGAAAATTAATAACCAAGTCTGATACTTATTCTTTTCCTACTAGTAGGCCAGATGTGGGCCTCTAGGATGATACCCCAAAGTGGGCATCAATCAAGAGTGACAATTATTCAGACATTCTACTAGTACTAGCATGGTCACAAAGTGAACATATCTAGGGGAAATCATTTTTAGAAAGGTAAACTTTCGATGTTCATGGAAACGGTATTATATTTGGATAACTGCTATTGCCTCAAGGGAGGCAGGGGGTATAGCTACTAGCCTAATAGAACGCATGGCGCTATTTTTGAGATTAAACGAACAGCACAGCCACACTTTGATTTAGGTAATACTTACTTGCCAAGATATGAAGCAAACTCCGTTTGATGGGGAACCTTTGTCATATATGTTGTCAAACAAAAGAAATAACAAACCAGAGGCAAAAGCCAACATACAAAGGGAAAGAAGAAAAAAAGTACACAAGTGCTGGTGAAGTGATATAGAGGAGAATCAAGTCAGGGAAATGAAAGGGAAGCAATAAGGCAAAATAAAAGGGACAAAAGCAAATAGTGAAAAGATCACAAGTAAGAAAGGAATGTTAGAAGATAAGAGACAAAGAGATACCAACAAGTGAAACCATAGCCATTTGCCAAGTTGGTCTCTATTGTAAAAAGTCAGCAATTGAAGCCACTGTACAAGAGTGTTACTTCTTAACATAATTTACGAGAATGTAGCTCACAACAGAGATCTAGCTCACCTATAGCAACTGTAACCGGTACAGGTACTATGGTTACTGATGGATTTCCTTTAGGATTAGTTTGGTTTCAGGATACGAGCCTTGTGGCTGTAGCCTTGTTATGGATGCAGGAGGTATCGTTTGATACCTGAGTTGTTTTATGTTTGGTTTCGGGATACGAGGTTGTGCCTCTCCCTGATTGTGTTTCGGAAGTATCAGTTGATACTCCGGTTGTTTGAAGTTTTGTTTCAAGGGATCGTTTGATACCTTGAATGTTT
>Ga0307513_10006189_pt1 | contig 15685 bp, 9 predicted proteins | sample 15_EM_MG_FD_202174 | JGI IMG/M metagenome (GOLD analysis project Ga0307513, IMG submission 202174) | Populus trichocarpa ectomycorrhiza microbial communities from riparian zone in the Pacific Northwest, United States - 15_EM | ecosystem: Host-associated > Plants > Roots > Unclassified | place... | reverse complement strand
GTTATTGCCCATTGCCGACGCGATGCCGTGGATGCTACTGCGCGCGCTTCAGGACGACGTGCCGGAAGACGAGCTGTGTGGTGCCGCTGCCTGTCGCGCAATGGTGATCGGGAAGGAGTATCACGCGCTCTTGCTGGAAGGCTATGGCTCCATTCCGCTCGTGCAGCCGGGAGACGCAATCTTCTGGCATCCCGACGTACTTCATGGCGTCGAAGATGCGCACCGCGGCACCGGCTATTCGAGCGTCCTGTATATCGCGCCGGCACCCGACTGCGCCAAGAATCGCAAGTACGCTGAAATTCAGAAGGCCGCATTCGAAGCGGGTCTGTCAGCACCCGATTTTGCGCCGGATGATTTTGAAGTCGACTTCAGGGGGCGCTTTACGCGCGCCGATTTGAGCCCGCTTGGACTGCGCGTGATGGGGTACTGAGAAAAGCATGCCGGAGAAGAAGTTAGGCATAGGAATTCTGGGGTGCGGGCCCATCTCGCAGTTCGCGCATTTCGAGGCTGTCCAGAAGTCCCGCAATACCGCCCTGGAGGCAGTTTGCGATGCGGACGAAGAGCTAGCTAGTCGCTTTGGCAGGGTCTACGACGCGAAGAGCATCTATCTCGACTACGACCAGATGCTGGCAAATCCGGACGTTGAGGCGGTCATCATCGGCATCTCCGATGCCTTTCATGTTCCGGCCGCTTTGAAAGCGCTTGCTGCCGGAAAGCACGTGCTGTGCGAGAAGCCGATCGGCGTTGCAGTGGAAGAGGTCGAGGAGCTGGATGCGGCGGTCAGAAAGAGCGGACGGATCTTGCAGATCGGCCACATGCTTCGCTTCGATCCGGGCATCGAATCCGCCAGACATTTCATCAGTACCAAGATGGGGCAGATGCTGGCGCTAAAGGCATGGTACTGCGACAGCACGCATCGCTATACGCTCACGGACGCCGTTCAGCCGCTGGCGCGAAAAGGCAGCAAGGTACTGCGCCCCGGTGGTGATCCGAAGGCGGATAAACAACGTTATTTCATGCTGGCTCACGGCAGCCATCTCGTCGATTTGGCCCGTTATCTCGGCGGTCCGATACGAGCGGTGCAAGCGCGGCTCAACCAGCGCTTCGGAGCGCACTGCTGGTTCGTCGACGTTGACTTTGTTAACGGCGCCATCGGCCACCTCGATCTCACAATTGGCGTGCGCATGGACTGGCACGAGGGGTTCCAGATCTACGGAGAAAACGGCAGCGCCTCGGCGAAAATCTATAACCCCTGGTTCTACAAGTCGGCCGACGTCGAGCTCTTCCATGAGGACAGTGCTACGACGACTCGAGTACTTGGAGCGGACGGTCACTTTTTCCGCAGACAGGTCGAGGGATTTGCCGACAGCGTTCTATTGGGCGTGCCGATGCGCGGCGCCGACATTGCCGATGGTGTCGCCTCCATCAAGACGATGGTGGCGATCGCGCATTCCGTCGAATCTGGAAAGAGTGTCGAGGTCGAGAGCGCGAAGGGAGCGCTGTAGTGGAGCTGGGCATATTTTCCCGAACCTACAAGCCTGTCGGGATAGACAAGATTTTTGCCCAGATTGCCCAGGACGGTTACCAGACCATCCAGTTTAATTTTTCGAGTGCAGGGCTACCTTCCCTCCCGAAGGATTGGCCGGAGGCGACAATCAAAGGTGTGATGGCCAGCGCGGCACAGAGCGGACTAACTATCTGTGCTTTATCGGGAACCTACAACATGGCGCACCCCGATGTGGCCAGGCGACAGACGGACCGGATCGGTTTCGCGAACATTGTGCGAGCCGCTCAATTCATGCGGGTGCCTCTGGTGACCCTGTGCACCGGATCGCGCAATACAACGGACATGTGGAAGGCGCACCCGGACAATGGAACTCCTGAAACTTGGGTTGCACTGCGAGGTGAGCTCGATTTCGCACTCGAACTGGCTGAGCGTCACGGCGTTGCGCTCGGCGTCGAGCCGGAACCTGGCAACGTGGTCGGAAATGCAAAAGACGCGCGGCGGCTCCTGGATGAAATTGCGATGCCTCAACTGAAGATTGTCATGGATGCAGCCAACCTCCTGCCGCCGGAGAGCCAGACTCGGCAGCGCGAGGTCGTAGCGGAGGCCGTGGCCCTTCTCGGTGCAGACCTGGCGCTGGTTCACACGAAAGATGTGAGCCCGTCCGGAGAGGCTGTCGCCGCGGGACGTGGCGTAGTGGATTTCCACAATTTTTTGAAGGGGATCATGTCGACCGGTTATCGCGGTCCGCTGGTCAGCCACAACTTCCCGGAAAAGGACGCAGCTTACGTCTCCGGCTTCCTGAGACGCGTCCTCGAGGAAGTCGTTTGACTAGTAGCAGCTTCAAGACACGTGACGGCTGCAGGGTCAACTATGTCGACGAAGGCCCTGACAATGGCAATCGCAGGCCTGTGCTATGGCAACACGGCCTGGGTGCGACGCAGACGCAAGTCGCCGAGGTGTTTCCGGAGTCCTCGCAGTTCCGTCGCATCACCATGGAATGCCGGGGCCATGCAGATTCGGAGCTGGGCGCTCTTGAAGGATTGTCGATCCAGCAATTTGCAGATGATGCGGTAGTACTGCTGGACCACCTGGGTGTGAGACGTGCGGTGGTCGGTGGCATCTCACTTGGTGCCGCGATCGCGCTTCGCCTGGCCGTTCATTATCCAGAGCGCGTCAGCGAGCAGATTATCGCGAGGCCGGCGTGGGTCAGCGCTTCCGCGCCGGAAAACCTCAAGATCTACATCGATGTCGCCGAACTACTGGCGCAATACGGTTCTGAGCAGGGCCTTGCGCGCCTCCAGGCGACCGAGCGATATCGGTTGGTGCTGAAAGAATCTCCGGACAATGCGGCGTCGATGCGGAGCTTCTTTACTCGTGAACCCACGTCCACCGTGGCGCTTCTCAGTCGAATTCCAGCGCAGGGACCCGGAGTGACTCGGGAACAAATGTCTCGACTTGCACTGCCGACGCTGGTTATCGCCAACGAGGGCGACTACGTGCACTCGATTGCGACGGCGACCGCAGTGGCAGAGTTGATCCCCGGAGCTACGCTCAAGATCATACCCTCCAAGAATTCCAATCGAGGTGCCTACGTAGAAGCGTTCAAGGCCGCACTGGACGAATTCCTTTCCAAACGACATGAATGAGGCCGACACTGGACGCATGACTGCTTTGGCTGGCCAAAGCGGCACGGTGTCGCTCTTTGCGACTCCGTTCGCCGCCGTGAATACCGGCGCTGATCGGCACTTCAACGAACGGCTGGCGAGCCTGTGCGAATCGCAACGCTCAGCGCCCGGACTTCCGGGCGCAGGATTACTGGACAATGCATCGCGTGACCCGCTGAACTTTCGCGGCCGGGACGATTTCCTGGACTTAAGCGACGCGACCGCAGTCGACCTCAAACGCCTCATTCTTGGTCAGGCCTCTACCGTGGTTGCCGGGCTGAACAGCATCGGCGCTGCGGAGTTCGCCAAGTTGTACATTCAGGCGCGGGGATGGTGTTCGATCGTGCAGCGGAACGGTCATGTCCCAGCCCAGCACTTTTCAAGTGCTTCGTGGCTCGCAGTGTATTGCGTGCAAGCCGGCGAGCCCGATGCAGGGATCAAGAGTGCCGGCGTGCTGCGACTCTACGAAAGGCGGCTTGGGTCGATGTACCGGGACGCGAGTACCTGGGAGTTGAAGTCGCCCTATCGCTACGGCAATCACACCTGGTCGCCGGTGCCCGGCTGGATGGCGCTTTTCCCAGCCCATATGCCGCACGAAGTGTCAGTGGTTCGGTCAATCACTTCGCTGATCCTGGTGTTCGCGAAGATCCGATTCATGGATCCCAACGCCAAAGACAGCGGGAACGAGTAGAGCGTTTCATGGAGCTCACTTCCGCTTTCGCTGTGCCCATCGGCCACACAAGACTTGCGCCCTGCGAGCGATTGAATCGCGAGCTCGAACAACTATTTCTGGCCCGGGAGACACAGGAGTATCAAAACCCCGCGCCGTCTCACCACGCGCAGGCAGAGATGTTCGAGAGCCGCGTCGATCTCTTTACCTGGCCGGAACCGTGCATTCGGGAACTGCGCAATTTCATGCTCGAATCGGTGTTTCGTATCGCCATGACGGCATCGGAAACGGAGCCTGAAGAATTTGCCCGCCTGCGCCTCAACAACCACACCTGGTTCCACATTACGCGTCGTACCGGCTATTTCGTCGCACACAATCATGCGCTGGCCTCCTGGTCGGCGGTGTATTGCGTGAAAGACAGCACTCATGACGCACCCTGTGGCGGACTGCTGCGCCTGTTCGACACGCGCGCCGGCGCCGATGCGTTTCTGGATCCGGCCAATCAGCGTTTGCGCCAGCCCTTTCACGTGAGCGATCTTGATCTGCAGTTGCAGGCCGGGCAGCTGGTCGTGTTCCCGTCCTATTTGTTCCACGAAGTGACGCCGTACTACGGCTCGGATCCCAGGATCACCGTGGCGAGCAACTGCTGGTTTACCGCCCCGGGTGCAGAGCATCAATAGCTAACGGATCGCTGCACTGCCCATTGGAGGCCGTTCCGGCCGGGAATCTCTGATTCGGTGCGTCCAGGGCCCCGGTTTGCGGTAAGGCGAGGCCATCACGCGCCCGCGATGACACATCTCACTTTCAAACGAATCAGCGGCTTACTAAACTGCCGTCCTTCTGAACGGGAACCGCGGGCTGAACCGGCAGCCGGCGCACAATTTCCCAATAGAAACAACTCATTTAGTTAGGGGCATCGTGCAACCTTGCGGGCTGCTCGAACGTCGTAATGGCGGGGCCCCCGAAGGAATAGCGTGTGATCAACAGAATCAGAACTCTCCGCCAGATCGGCCTGGCGGCCGCGGTCGTTGTCTCGGTCTTCAGCGTCGTCGGTTGCGGCAAAGGCGCGGCCGGCAACACTCCCGAAAAAGATGCCCAGGTGGCGATGCTCATCTCGCCCGAGGACGTCCTCACCATCCGTAGCAGCGCATTGGGGTCCGGACCGTCGATCACCGGGTCCGTGGAGCCGGAGCGACGCGCGGATCTGCGTGCCGAAGTGTCCGCCGTGGTACTCGCGGTACTCAAGGAAAACGGCGATCCGGTGAAGCGTGGCGACCTACTGGTACGTCTCGACCAGACCTCGATCCGCGACTCGCTGACGGCGGCCGACGCCTCATCACGCGCCGCCGATCAGGCCTACGAACAGGCCGAGCGTCAGTTTCAGCGCATGACGACACTGCGCCAGACCGGCGTGGTGTCCACGCAGCAGGTCGAAGACGTGGAGATTCGCCGCAATTCCGCGCAGAGCGATCGCGCCGCCGCCAAGACGCGCGTAGTCACCGCGCGCCAGCAGCTCGAGCGCACCGAGGTGCGCGCACCGTTCGACGGCATCGTCAGCGATCGCAAGGTGTCGGCGGGTGATACGGCCGCCATCGGCAAGGAGCTGGTCAAGGTCATCGACCCCACCAGCCTGCGATTCGAAGGACTGGTGTCGGCCGACAGCATCGGCGCCGTCGCCGAAGGACAGCGCGTGTGGTTTCGCATTCACGGCTTCGCGGATCGCGAATTCACAGGCTCGGTGACACGCGTGAATCCGGCAGCGAACGCGATGACGCGTCAGGTCGAAGTACTGGTGGCCTTCGACGATGCGAAGCAGCAGCCAAACGTCGCGGGACTGTATGCCGAAGGGCGTGTCGAATCTCGCACCGTCGCATCGCTGACTCTGCCCGCCGCATCCCTGGTGCGCGAGGGCGACAACGCGTTCGCGTGGCGAATAAAAAATGACAAGCTGCAGAAGGTGGCGCTCACCCTCGGCGCTCGCGACGCGCGCACGGGAGCATTCGCGATAACCAATGGACTCGCCGACGGCGATACGGTGTTGCGCTACCCCGGGTCGACGTTGAAGGACGGCCAATCGGCGAAGCTCGCAGGCACTGCCCAGGCGGCGCGGATCGTCGCGGAGAAATAACGCCATGTTCCTTTCCAATTTCAGCATCAAGAATCCGGTGACGACGGTCGCGATCGTCATCGTGCTCATGGCTCTCGGCCTGCTCGCGCTCAAGCATCTGCGCGTGAACCAGATCCCGGACGTCCAGGAGCCGGTCATGGTGGTGAATTTCCCGTATCCGGGTGCGTCGCCGGAGACCGTGGAACGCGAAATCATCAATCGCGTCGAGAAATCGATCCAGAGCATTCCGCAGGTCAAGGAAACGCGCTCCACCGCCTCGGAAAGCAACGGTCGCATCGTCATCATCTTCGACTTCAAGAAGGACATGTCAGCGTCCGGTGATGACGTGCGCAACGCCATCGGCGCGGTGCGCTACAAGCTGCCGCTGGAAATGCGTGAGCCCGTGTTGTGGCGTTTCGACCCGACCGCCGACCCGGTCATGGGTCTCGCGCTGTCTTCGAAATCGCAAACTCACACGGAACTGTCGCGGCTCGCCGAGGACACGCTCGCTGACCGTCTGCGCGGCCTCGACGGCGTCGCGCAGGTCGACGTCAACGGTTCGTTGAATCGCGAATTGTCGGTGCTGCTGCACGCGCAGAAACTGCGCGAGTACAACGTGTCGGTGAGCGACGTCGTCAACGCGCTGCGCATGCAGAACACGACGGCACCCGTTGGCCGCGTCAAGGGCCCGCTCGACGAGCAGAGCATCCGCCTGGTCGGCCGCATCGAATCTCCGGCGGAGTTCAACGACATTGTCGTGAAGCGCCAGGGCAATGAAGTCATCCGGCTCGGGCAAGTGGCGACTGTCGAGGACGGCGTCTCGGAGCCGGGCGGATATTCGCTCCGCAATTCACAACCCAATGTCGGTCTCGACGTGATCCGTTCACGCGACTCGAGCTCGGTGGCGGTCGGTGATCGCGTTCGCAAGGAAGTCGAGGAGATCAACAAGACGCTGCCCTCCGGCACGAAGCTCGAAGTCACGCGCGATGGCGGCAAGGACGCGCAGAACAGCCTCAACAACGTGATCGATGCGTTGTTGTTCGGCGCGGCACTCACGATCTTCGTCGTGTACGCATTTCTCAATTCCTGGCGCTCGACGCTGATCACCGGCCTGTCGCTGCCGACCTCCGCGGTCGCCGCGTTCATCGCCGTGTGGCTGTGCGGCTTCACGCTGAATTTCATGACGCTGCTCGGCCTGTCGCTGGCGATCGGCGTGCTCATCGACGACGCAATCGTGGTGCGCGAAAACATCGTGCGGCACATGGAGCGCGGCGAAGACCGCATCACCGCCGCGCAAAACGGTACGGCGGAGATCGGCCTCGCGGTGGCCGCGACCACGTTCTCGATCATCGCGGTGTTCGTACCAGTCGCCTTCATGGGCGGCGGCGCGGGCGAATGGTTCCGGCCGTTCGCGGTGACCGTTGCGGCCTCCGTGCTCGTCAGCCTCTTCATCGCATTCACGCTCGATCCGATGCTGTCCGCGTATTGGGGCGACACGGCAGACCACGCAACCAAAGAAAGATCCAAGTTCGGCAAGTTCTTCCAGCGCTTCAACACCTGGTTCGACCACCAGGCGGATCGCTACGGCAACGTGATTTCCTGGGCGCTGCATCACCGGCGCTGGATGGCCGCGTTCGCCGTGCTTTCGCTGGTCGTCGCGCTGACGTTGCAGATGACCGGAGCCGTCGGCAGCGAATTCCTGCCCAAGTCCGACTACGGCACGATCGCGGTCGACGTGCGCACGCCCTCGAGCGCGAGCCTCGAATACGCTCGCGACAAGGTCGAGCGCGCCGCCACCCTCGCGCGCGAGTTGCCCGAGACCAAGAACACCGACAGCGACGTCTACCCCGGCGGGGGCCGCGTGTGGATCGACATCGGCAAATCCAACGAACGAGACCGCTCGGCGGAGAAACTGGCGGGCGCGATGCGCGAGAAGCTGAAGCAGCTCGTGGGTGCGGAGTACGTCGTGCTCGACGATCTCAACAACGGCGCGCAGAAGCCGGTGCAAATCCGCTTCTACGGTGCGGATACACGCAAGCTCATGGAAATCACCAACGATTTCATGGCGGAGCTGCGCAACGTGAAGGGCGCGGTGGACGTCGGCCTTTCGGAGAAGGAACCGAAGGATGAGCTGCGCATCGAACTCGACCGCGGGCTCGCGAACCAGCTCGGCATCTCGGTGGGAGACGCTGCGCAGACGCTGCGGGTCGCGTTCGCCGGCATCGAAGTCGGCGATTGGGTCGACCCGATCGGAGAATCGCGTGACGTCGCGGTGCGCCTGCATCCGGACGATCGCGTCGACGCCTCGAACATCGAGCACCTGCCCGTGCCGGTGGCCGGAACCAACATGATGGTGCCGCTCGAGCAGATCGCGAAGATCACGATGGACAAGGGTCCCGCGCAGATCCAGCACTTCAATGGCAAGCGCACCGTGACGGTGTCCGCCAACGTGCAGGGACGCGGTGCGGGCGAAGTCACCTCGGACGCGATGAAGATCGCCAAGGCAATCGACTTCCCGGCCGGGTTCGGCATCGAGCTGGGCGGCGCTTCGCGCGAACAGGCGGAGCTTTTCACCGAGATGATCATCGCCGTGATCATGGGAATTGGCGTGATGTATCTCGTGCTGGTGATGCAGTTCGGCTCGTTCACCGCGCCGCTACCCGTGATGATGTCGCTGCCGCTGTCGCTGGTCGGTGTGATGCTGGCGTTGTTGATCACCCGCGGAAGCATCAATCTCATGAGCCTCATTGGCGTGATCATGCTCATGGGGCTCGTGGCGAAGAACGCCATCCTGTTGCTCGATTGCGCGCGCAAGGAAGAGGAACAGGGCGTTGATCGCGAAGAAGCGCTGATGCATGCCGGCCGCGTGCGCCTGCGCCCGATCATCATGACCACGCTCGCGCTGATCGCCGGCATGCTGCCGGTTGCCATCGGCGTCGGCGAAGGCGGCGAGTTCTACCGGCCGATGGCGGTCGCCATCATCGGTGGCGTCCTCACTTCGACGTTTCTTACGCTGCTCATCATCCCGAGCTTCTACGACACCATCGAGATCAATCGCGAGCGTTTCAAGATCAAGTTCCGGGCGCGCGCGTTGCTCTGGAATCCGTTCCTCGCGTTCGTGGCGACGTTCGGCGAAGGCATCATCACGGTGATCCCCCTGCGTTTCATCTACCGTGCTGTTGGCTGGGTCTTCAACATCTCGCTTGCCGAGCATCCGGCGGAGCGCGCTGCGCGGGTGTTGAACTTCACCATTCCGGCGGGTTGGGAACCGCGTCCCGCGCCGTGGCAGAAACGGCGGGGCGAATTCAAGGAGCCGAAGATCCTCGCACCAGTTGTGGTGAATCCGAACCGGTACTCGGCGCGTCCAGTCTCCGGGGACTAACTCTTGTGTGACGGATCACCGGGACGCCAATTCTCGCGATCCCGGTGGCCCGCCAGTGCGATGCTTCAGTTCGCCACCTGCAGCCACTGCTGCGTGGCCATGCCGATCCTGCCCGCACCCGCGCCCTGAGCTCCGCTCAGCAGCGCGGGCAGCGAGGCGATCGGATCGATGGTCATCGGGTAGGTAGGCGTCCCGTTGTGCCACGCGAATGGGATCTGCGGTGCCTGCGCAGGCCCAAGCGAGCTGCCGGGCGCGTCACTATCGCCATGCCACGTGGCCCACGTGAATCCACGATCCTCGAACGTACCCTGCTGTACCGGCATGAAGGCGGTGTCGGTGGCCAGCAGGATGTGCTCGATATCGAATCCGCGGATGGCGCCGGTGTAGGCGGGGTTGGTCACGTCGGTCTGGTTGTTGCGGAAGGGGGTTAGTACGCCGAAGAACACGCTGCTCTCGACTTGCACCGCGCCACCCTCGGTCGAGATCGACGCGTTCGAGGTGATGCCGAAGTGGTAGGTGGAATTCAGCGCCGCGGCCAGCGTCGGGTTCGCCGCCACGATGCCATCGCGCATTTCCTTCACGATGCGGGCGTTCGAGCTGTCGACGTACAGGTTGTACGCATGAACATCACCGCCGCGCAGGCGCGGCATGCGGTCCTGCAGATCCTTGTAGAGATTGTGATGCAGCGTGACCGTGTACGTGGTGAGGCCTTCCAGGTTGTTGGACCCGATCAGGTGGCCTTTCTTCTGCGGCAGCGCGATGTCGACGATCTGCTGTTGCGTGAAGGCGCCGCGCAGCAGGTTGTACATCACATTGCCGGCGCGATTGGCCTCGAGGTCGTCGAACTGACGCTGCACGAAGCTGCCCGCACCTGCGTCCGCGGGAACCACAGCGCTCCATGACACGGTGATCGCGCTCGCGCCGCGCTTGATGTCGAGCACGCCGTCATAGGACTTCGTGAACGTGCAGTGATCCACCCAGATTCCCGAGGTGACGCCGCTGCCATCGCCAATGGTGACGAAGTCCCAGTCGTTGGAATCGTAGTCGCCGCGCGTCGCCTCGTCCCACTCCCACAGTTCATCGAACTTGAGATTGCGCACGATGAGGTTGGTGCCGGCCTTGATGTTGAATTCGGCGTGACGGATCGCGGATCCGTTCCTCGAGAAGAGGGTCAGGCCGTTGAAGTTCATGATGTCGAGCAGGCCGACGCCGCTCGCGATCAACGCCGGATGTTTCTTGGGCGCGATGTTCTGGCGCAGCAGGCCATCGGCCTGCAGATCGGTGCCGACCTCGTTCCAGCCCATGTTCAGGTCGTTCAAGATCTCGATGACTTTGACCGGATTGGGGTTCGACGCCCTCGCGGCGCGCAACGCGGCCACGAGCTCGGTGGCCGTGGTCACCTTGCGATAGCGCGCATCGGTGTCGGGAATGTTGCCGCCGCCCGTGACCGCGGCTGCGGCATAGCCTTCCACGTCGTATCGCGCCACGCTGCCCGACAGCAGCGGTGGCTCGGCGGGCGTGGCGCCGCGCGATTGATCGTCGGGGTGGGTCGGGCCGGTCGGCGGCGTGCCGCCACCACCCGGTCCGCCGCCAGTGCCTTCACCGATGTCGCCGGTGAACTGGTTAGGCCCGATGATTTCATTGCCGGCAGCGTCGCGGACGTGGACGTCGCTGAACGTGGCCGCGGCGCTGATGCTGGTGTTGTTGCTCGAGCTGACGGCGAAGCCAACGTATACCGACTGCGGCAGCACCGCCGTGAAGGTCCGAGCCGACGCTGTCGTATAGGTCGTGCCGCCATCGAGTGAGAGAGCCGCCTGATAGCCGTTGCCGGTGCGCGTGAGTTTCAGGTAGCGCGCGCCAGTGCCGGTGGCGGTGATGTTGCTGGTGGCGGAGTTGCCGACCGCGATGCGATCGGTACGCCGGAAGGTGCCGTCGCCCACCACCATGGTGCCGCCATAGATGAAACTGGTGCCGGTCGTGGTGAGATCCGGCGCCAACAGCAGTCCGACTCGCGCCTGGCTGCTCGCCAGACCCGCGAAGTCGACGCCATCGAGCCTTGCCGTCATCACGAAGTCGCCGCTCACGCTGGCGTAGACAAAGCGGAACACTTGCGCTCCGCTTTCGAACTTGCCGCGACCGGAAACATTCACCGCATCGCCGTTTTCATTGGTCGTGGTCGAGCCGGCGGCGAGCACCGGAGGATTCACCGCGAGGTTGTTGATGTCGATGCTGTGCCAGACGGATTCCACCGGGGGAAGCGTCACGTCGTAGCCGCCGCTCGTCACCAGGCTGTCGGAATAGCCGGCGGCGCAGGCCACCGCTTTCAGCGTGAGCGAGTTGGCCACCACGATGGCGTCGCTGTAATTGAGGCCGGCAGCGCAGCTCGGTTCCGAGCCATCGGCGGTGTAGTGGAACGTGGCGCTCGGCGTCGCCGACGTCAGCGTGACATGTTGCTCGCTCGTATATGAGCCGGGCGCCGGATCAAACGAGGGAGCGGCCGCCGGCGGCGTGATGACATAGGCGGCGGTCGCGACGGCGCTGTCGATCTTTCCCGTCGCGCAGCCGATGGCGCTCAGGCTGACGGATTGCGCGACCTCGAACGGCGCGGCGTAAACCGTGCCGCTGGCACAGGTCGCCGTGGTGCCATCGCTGGTGTAACGGATGCTTGCGTCGGCCGTCGCGCTCGTGAGGCTCACGATCTGCGTCGCGACGTAGGTTCCCGCCGCTGGCGTGAACACCGGGGTGTCGACAGTCTCGCGCGCCTTGATGATGTACAGGGCCTTGGTGATCGTGCTTTCGTCGCGCAGCAACGCGCAAGCCATGGCCTGAAGTTTCGTGTCGGTCGCGATCGCCACCGGCGCGGAGTAGATAGTGCCGTGTTCCTTCGCGCAGCTCGGCGCGCTGCCGTCGGTGGTGTAGACGATGGTGGCGCCGAAGGTTGGCGAGCTCATCGCGACGTATTGAGTGCCGGTGTAGGTGCCGGAGCCCAGGCTGAACTGCGGCGCATCGGCCTTCTTGCAGCCCGCGAGGATTCCGGTCGCACACAGCGCGAGCACCGTCAGGCGCGCGGCCGAAGTGAAGTTCTTCATCGCTTCCCCCTCAATCTTTTTTGTAGACGTCGCGTTCGCAACCGGTGATCTATGCCACCGGTGTCATGCCGAATGCTACCGGTGTCATCCTGAGACGAGCCGGGCGGCGCGTCAACTGGCCGGTTTGACGTAATGCGCCTTTCGGCGGGGGCGCGGTCAGCGGGTGATGCTGATTCTCAGCTCGCCCTTGATCGATCCCGTGAGCTGTGTCGGCTGTGACTCGGGGCCTAACACCTCCGCCAGCGCGAACTTGGTGCCGATAGGCGGGACCGCGTGCAGGAAAGACCAGCCGAGGTCGGGGAGCTCGAGGATCGGCTTCTCACCCGGTGTCGGGCGATACAACCCGAAGTACGGGATGCCGGAATTGTCGATGGCGATTTTCGCCTCGCGAGTCCGCAGCTCGAGCCAGTCCCACGATCCGAAGAATCCTTCGAACTCCGGATACTCGTAGGTCACACCGGGAGTCGACCGTGAGTAATTTGCCTGGTGCAAGCCGAACTGCGTGCCCGCTTGCCGGTTTTTCCAGATGCGGTAGGGACCTGCGCCCACCCAGCGTTTGGCGAGCACGCTCTTTTCGGGATAGTCGAAGGACACGCCGAGGATGTCGGCCGCGCCACGGAAGTCGAGTTCGTAGCGAACGAGCAATGCATCGTCGTCCAACTGCCAGGACACGCTGCGCAAGGCGCCGTCGAATTCGGCGCGTGCCAGTAACAGAGGTTCAATGCCTCCGGGCGCGAGTTCAAGTTTGCGCAACGTCGGTTCCGGCGCGGCGGGCGCGAATGTGCGCGCTTTCGGAACGCGCAGCCAGGCGGCAAGTCTGGGACCCTGCAGGGGAATTTCGCGGTGGCGATATTTCAGCCCGGCGAGGGCGCCGGTGCGCGCGTCGAATTCGAGCTGATAGTTTCCGGCCGTGACCACATTGCCGTCTCGGCGGATTCGGACGCCGCGATTGGGGCCACGGATCGTCGACACGTTCTCTGTCGTCGTCCATGTCCACAACTCCTGCTGGTGAGGATCGACGATGGTGAGTTCGAGAATCTCATCGGGATTCAATGTCGTGTCCAAGGGCGCTTGCCAGTCGCGGCTCGCGTGCGGCGCGAGCGCAGGCAATCGCAGCTCGCCCTGGGCGCGCACGCGCGGCGCCACTTTGTCCTGCGCGCGCGGCAGCGGCACTACGCGCCAGCGCAGCGTGCAGGCGGCAAGGTCAGTGAAGTCGTAGCGGTTGTCGACGTGCAGGCGCAGTTGACGTTCGGACACCGCGACATCGCTGATCTGCACCGGCGACCAGATCTCCTTCACCGCAAAATAGCTGCCTTCCTTCTCGTGATGCGCGCCGACGATGCCATCGGGCGCGGCGTTGCCCATGTTGTCGATGCGACCGTTCTGGTCGGTTCGTTCGACGCCCTCATCGGCGAACGCCCAGAAGAATCCGCCGGCCACCGTCGGGCTGCGGCCCATGACATTCCAGTAGTCGCGCAACCCCGCGCCGATGCCGCCGTCGTAGAGGCCGTGGAGAAACTCCGTCGGCATGAAGATTTCGGGCCCGGCGCTCAAGCTGACCGTGCTGTCGTAGTTCTCGTAGTGATCGGTGTTGATGCCGCTGTGAATCGCCCACGGATGCAGCACCGGCCGGCGCTGCGGATCCCATCGATCGAACTCGCCATCGTTCTCGATGTTCCAGCCGCCCTCGTTGCCGTTGTCCCAGAAGAGGATGCTTGGGTGATTGACGTCCCGACGCACGATCTGACCGATGAGCCTCGCGCCGGTCGGCGTGTCGTACGAGCCCTGCCAGCCGGCGAGCTCATCGAGCACGTAGAGACCGAGCTCATCGGCCGCCTCGAGAAAAGCCGGATCGGGTGGATAGTGCGACATGCGCACCGCGTTCATGTTCGCGCCCTTGATGAGCCGCACATCGGCGTAGTTCTGCGCGCGCGTCAGCGTTCGGCCGGTTTTCGGATCGAAGCTGTGGCGATTGATGCCCTTGAGCACGATCTTGTGGCCGTTGAGATAGACGCCGTCGCGCGGGCGGACCACGAACGTGCGGAAACCGAAGCGCTGCTTGAGCTGATGGATCTCGCCGGCGTCGGATTCGAGCGAAAACGTCACGGCATGGAGACTCGGAGTCTCGGCGCTCCACAATGCCGGCTGCGCGAAGGCGCCCTTGAGGATGGCGGTATCGCCGGAGATCATTTCCCCGTCCATGGCGATTCCGTCTGGCTTCCCTGTGTCGTCGAACACCTGCGCGCGAACACGCGCGCCGGCTGGCATGCTTCGATTGAGATGTGCGCGTGCGTAGAAGCTGCCATCCGCGCGCGCGTCGATGGCGGTCCACACGATGTGAGTGCGAGGCCGCGCCTCGAGCCACACCGGGCGATAGATGCCGCCAAACGTCCAGTAGTCGCCGCGGCGTTCGGCGTGGTTCACGCTCTTGTTAGAGGACTCCTTGGATACGGTGACTTCGATGTCGTTGCGGCCGGGCTTCACGAGGCTCGTGATGTCGTAGCTGAATCGATAGAACCCGCCCTGGTGCGCCGCGCCCGCGGACTTTCCGTTGATGCTCACCGAGGTGTCGGTCATCGCAGCTTCGAACACGATGTGAACCTCGTGTCCGTCCCATGTCGCCGGAATCTGGAATTCGCGGCGATACGTGCCGGTTTCCTTCGGGATGATGGGATCGTCGTCGGGTTTCCCGCGACCCTGGGTGCCGTAGTAGTACGCGCCGAATCCCTGCTGCTCCCAGCAGGAAGGAACTGCGATGTGAGTCCACTTGCCGCTGCCGCGCCCCCTATCCAGTTTGAAATCCCAGTAGACGGGTGCTTCGCCGGCTTCTCCCATACCGGAGAGCGGCAGGACCTGCGTGCTCTCCGCCGCGGCGAACGCCGGCAATGCCAGCAACAGCAGGCCGGACAAGACCGGTGAACGAGTCATTGCGAATTCCTCGTAACGCACTTCAGAGTATCAAGCCCACCGCCGCGGCAAATCACTTTACCGCGTAGGCGAGACACTCGATGGCGGCGAGACCCCATTGCGCCGTGGCGTTGGTCGACACACCGGGCGCTTCATCGACGGGATTCAACACCGTCGGCGAGTCGATGCGATTCGCGGTGAACTGCTGCCGGGATCCATAGCCGTTGCGCCCCTCGGTGAATTCTTTCCACGCGCGGGCCGCGAGCGCCGCGTCTTTCTTGCGATGGGCCGCGAATGCCGTGAGGCGTGCATGGCCCTGTTCGAGATTGATACGGCCGAAACTCTCCCCGAGCGCCGCC
>Ga0307513_10006188_pt1 | contig 15686 bp, 14 predicted proteins | sample 15_EM_MG_FD_202174 | JGI IMG/M metagenome (GOLD analysis project Ga0307513, IMG submission 202174) | Populus trichocarpa ectomycorrhiza microbial communities from riparian zone in the Pacific Northwest, United States - 15_EM | ecosystem: Host-associated > Plants > Roots > Unclassified | place... | reverse complement strand
CCTGATAAGCCAGGTAACGACGGCCAAACACCGCTCTTGTGTGCTGCTTGGGGTGGGCACGAGGGAGTGGTGAAAATGCTTCTCGAACGGGACGAGGTCAACCCTGATACGCCAGATAACCACGGTCAAACACCGCTCTGCTGTGCTGCGTATAACGGGCACGAGGGAGTGGTGAAAATGCTTCTCGAACGGGATGAAGTCAACTCCGATAAGCCAGATAACAACGGCAGAACACCACTCTTGTCTGCTGCGTATAACGGGCACGAGGGAGTGGTGAAAATGCTTCTCGAACGGGACGAAGTCAACCCCGATAAGCCACACTCCGACGGCCGAACACCACTCTTGTGTGCTGCTGATAATGGGTGCGAGGGAGTGGTGAAAATGCTTCTCGAACGGGACGAGGTCAACCCTGATAAGCCAGGTAACGACGGCCAAACACCGCTCTTGTGTGCTGCTTGGGGTGGGCACGAGGGAGTGGTGAAAATACTTCTCGAACGGGACGAGGTCAACCCTGATACGCCAGATAACCACGGTCAAACACCGCTCTGGTGTGCTGCATATAACGGGGACGATAGAGTGGTGAAAATGCTTCTCGAACGGAACGAGGTCAACCCCGATAAGCCAGATAAGGACGGCCAAACGCCACTCGGGAACGCTGCCCGGAATGGGCATGAGGGAGTGGTGAAAATGCTTCTAGAGCGGGACGAGGTCATCCCTGATACGGCAGATAACGACGGCAAAGCACCACTCTGGCTTGCCGCTCAGAAAGGGCACGAGGGCGTGCTGAAAATGCTTCTCGGGCTAGACGAAGTCAACCCTGACAAACCAGATAAGTACGGCCGAACCCCACTCTGGTGTGCTGCTTGTAATGGGCACGAGGGAGTAGTGAAAATGCTTCTAGAACGCGACGGGGTCGACCCCGACAAGTCAGATAAGGACGGCCAAACGCCACTCACCTGTTCCGCTTCGAATGGGTACGTGGATGTAGTGAAAATACTTCTCGAACGGGGCGATATTCACCCCGACAAGCCAGCTCCCACCGGCATAACACCACTATCCTATGCCGCTTTGAAGGGGCACGTGGGAGTGGCGAGAATGCTTCTCGAATGGGTTGAGGTCAACCCCGATCAGGCAAATATCGACGGCCGAACACCGCTCTTATGCGCCGCTTGGAATGGGCACACGGAGGTGGTGAAAATGCTTCTCGAACGTGACGAGGTCAGCCCCGACAAGCCAGATAATGACGGCAGAACGCCTCTCTCGTATGCCGCTGGGAATGGGTACGTGGGAGTGGTGGAAATACTGCTTGGAAGGGACGATGTCGACCCTAGCAAACCAGATGATTTTGGCCAAACACCACTTCGGATGGCTACTCGGCACGGTCACACAGACGTATTGGCACTCCTACAGCCCGGGGGTCGCCCCTTGTGACCCCAAATTTCTATCTTAATATTCGCTTCAATTCTTTTCTGGTTCTAAGCTTTGGAATGCCTTAAGAGCATGCGGTTATGGGGTTCTGCGGATATGCTGTTCCACGAATATGTGAATATGTGGATATGGTGTTGATATGTGGATATGCAGATAGGTGGATACATTTGGCTCCGATACGTGCCGTTATGGGGTATTTAGCTTCATAGTCTCGAGCCACCCGGCACCTAGCAGCGTGTTTTTGTTTTCACCCCATATTGGTAGGCACCGGGCACTAGTTTTTAGTTTCATTCATACCCATCGCCATTTGGGCATGATGTATCGGGTATTTGGTTCCGTAATGTTTATTCCCTATTTTACCCATCTCCTTAGACAAACGAGGATAGGTTTTTGGGATCACCAAGAATCCTGGGATATTATGATGGTTTAGATTGTGAGATCACGAGGGGTCAGAACCGGTTATTTTCTAGTTTTTTTTAGAGTTCATCGAGTTTCTGGAGTTTTTCGGTGTTGTTGAGGGAGAGATATGTCTTCTGGCCTCTCCCTGGCTAACGGCGGGGGTAGCCAACCAGTCTACTGTTCTTCCCTGTGTTTCTGCGCCTAGAGCCTATCGCAGTCGTACTTTTGTTTCTTCTTCTTTTTTGCTTTTTATAGGCTCCAACTATAAACCCTCTTTGTACATTTGTTGTTCATTTTTTCGTTCTTTAACATAATTTTTCCCTTTTCCCCCTCCCGCAAGTACAGACCTGAATGCTTTTGGATGGTATTCCGAGGAAAAAAATAGGAGACGCAAGCTTTTTTAGCAAATGAAAGGCGGCGTGCGAGCTAGAGTTCACCAAGATATGATTGTGATTTTTTTTCAACTATGGACTATGGACGCGGCCAAAAAGGTCGTATCCATAAGCTTCTGCACTCAAGGTATAATATTGGTGGTCAGGCTAGGAGGCTATCCACACTTTTCAGCTTTGCTCATCAAGAAAAATTAATACATTCATAATCAGGGGTCTTCAAACTATGAAAATTAACTTCTATTCTGTGAGCACCACATAAACCCCGTAAAACGCCACATGCCGCCAAACACTTGCTAGATGTTCTTGGGTGTTGATAGCCTGCCTCCGGTACGATTTGTTCATATCCGGAGGTCCACGTGGCGGGCAAACGCACACTATATGGGATAATTTCTATGATCTTGAATGCTAAGAATCCCGGCTTCCTGTAGCTTTGTTTCTTCTATTTACCAAAACCATATCTATAAAAGACAGAAGAAAATGTGATGCACCACAATGAATCTCCCTCCATACCGAGTGATAAGCCATGGTATCAAGTATTTATTTTCGAACGTCCAGTATTGTGCTCCCGCTCTCATATTATAGGCCGTGAAAGTAATAGCAGATCCTGGAATTTCATGGACCCTATTCCGGGGGGTTATGGAATGTGGTCCGGCATATTATAGCCCTCTTCACACCTGAATGATAGAATAGATGCTTTTTTTATATTAATTTACTAGCCTTCCTACCGTTTGAACAACTCTAGTTATGGTACTATAAAGCTAGAAGGGGTTATCTGGGTCCTGACCCTGCTCACCCTTTGGAAAGCCCTTTTGTTTATAAGGGAGTCGATGGTGGGAGAGGGCCGAGTCATTTTTCAAATGCTCTTGAGAAGCATGTCGCATTCCTGATATGGTATATCCTGAGCCCTTCGGAGGTATTGTATCTCATTAACTGGCCCCCGCAATTTCATTACGGTGATTTTCATTGATAATCCTCTAGTGAATCACAAGATTTTTCTATGCAATAAGCGAATTTCACGTCGGGGTTGACGGAAGCGGATAGTTTTCAGAGATAAGCAAAGCGGATAGATGGCGGAGAAGGAGGAATAACGGCATGTGTGATTTAATTTGTTCTAGAGATGAAAGGATTAACGGAATGGTTTGTTGTCATGTCTTTCCTTAATGATTATTATGGAAGTACGCAGCAAATGGGGTCATGCATGAAGAGATAGACAGGTGTTGGAGGAGATAGAATAATTGAGATGGCTTTATTATTCCTACGTGGACTTATGTTTGGTTAGTTAGTTTTATGAAGATTAAGAGAGCGAATGAAGTTTCCGATTATACATTCCGGTCACAAATATTATCGTCACTTGCCCTTTTTACACCAAAAGTGGCGTTTTTTGGCAACTACGCAATAGTATCATATCCATCTCGATTAACTATCTAGGGCCCAAGACACTAGAGGCTTATCTTGACTTCACTAAACTGAAATTTCAATTGAATCAGGCCCATACTGCATTGGCGAGCCCATGAAAATTGCAATTCTGTAATTAAGTAACTTTTTCGGTGGGTCCCCATACAAATTTCTCGGCTTGGCACCCACAATTCGACTGCAGACCTTTTGCTTGTCTCCATAAGGGCCAATTCACAATCAATTGCAGCTAGAGTAACAGAGACTGAATCACAAAATTCCTGGCTGCCCATAAGCGAAATTTTGTAATTATTGGTATTGAGGATCTTGTGTTGTGGGCTTCCTTGAGACTAGGTTTGGCTGATTTTGGGGTGTCCTGACTGGTATGATGCTTCGCCCGGCCAGCGGTGACTTGTGTCCAAGAACTATACCTCCCTATATTTTAGCCCTAGTATGGTCCGTTACTTGACTTAATATTATCTCCCGCAACAGGTTTCTCTCGCATTCGAGCAGGGTACCCAAAGTACCGGTACTGTACAAACTCTGCAACACTAAATACTCGCTTACATCCAGGTTCCCGGCTAGAAAGTGCCCCACCTACTCGGGGGTGGACATGGGTGATCGGGCGGACGGGGGTTATAAAATGTATGCTAATACATACATTTTATAACCCCTGTCTGTCCGATCACCCATGTCCACCCCTAAGTATGATACTTGGATGGTGCGAATCGCTTAGTCATACATCAGCATCAGATACTCGGCAGGGGTTTAGTGTGGGGCGAAGAAGGAATCCTAACCGGCGGTCGGTGCGCTTGTGGGTGCTCCGTAGGATGAGAAAACCTATTCTATTAGAGTCATTTGGCAACTATTTTTTTTACTCAGAAAATTCAAATTCTGAGTTGAAATTTCTAGTTTCTTGGCGTGCACGGACACAATTTGTATGGGGTGGCGACTCGAAATTTGCGAATTATCGATTAAAAAAATAGTTGCCAAATGACTCTAATAGAGGAAATCTTTAGAAGACCATGCGCTTGGCGGTCAACCCTTTCGGATACCATTGACCGAGAAATTTACCATCGAAAAAGTGAAACCTTCGCATGGAACCATGATTCTCTTCGGCCATAAAATAGTGAGGAGCAATTAAAAAATAAAGTGAAAAAGGATCACTAAATGCAGTCAATGTCATATTTATTTTTCCACCCTCAGAATGGCTTCCTGTGTGCTGGTCTGCTCGAGGGTACTCTCCTATGAGTGGTAGATTCAGAGTGGTTTTTTTATGCCAAGAATCCCTAGAAAATTACTAAAATATTGGAGGAAAATTCTATAAAAACACTAGCAGGGTTGAAGTAATTCATCAATTTCTTTGCATTGTTTGAGGGATAAAAAGATATGCCAAGGTGTATAAATATTTTGTTCGTGACAATGTCTGTTGCCCCTGTCAAGGTTTCGCTTTTTCGATGGTAAATTTCCCGGCAGATGGTATCCGAAAGGGTTGACCGCCAAGCGCATGGTATTCTAAAGGTTTGCTCTTCTTCAATACCAGCGAAACTCGGACCCTCCCTACAGAATACCATCCATGTTTTTTTATCCCAGCAAAAGCACAACGTCTCATCCACAGCCAAGAAAATAATATTTCAACTTTTAGGCCAGAAAACACCATCACAAAAATTCCTATTAAAAAATTAAATCTTTCTTTAAAAATAAGTGAGACCTAGATGTATTTTTTGGTATTTTTTTTGGTTCAAAAGCTAGTGGGTAGAGAAATTTATCTGAAAAACCGGTTTCTTATAGTGCTAAGCAAGGCAATAAGCACCATTAACACAGCTTGCAAGGATTCCTACCTAGGCATATTCCTAAACAGAAGATCTTTCGTTTAATTTTCTTAGCTGTATGATAAGTGAAACATTGCGTTTTCGCCGGGATAAAAAAACTTGGATATTCTGTAGGGAGGGTCCGAGTTTCGCTGGTATTGAATAGGTTTTCTCTCCGTGGGGTATTCCAGAGTGATGGAGATGGAGAAACTATTTTCCGTTATCTGATCAGCTGTCGGGGGATTATCAGTGGCGCGATCCCACCAGCGGAAGGCTGAATGCCAGGATCCTTGTCTGATGCGGGAGAGGGCTAGGGCCTCAATTCAATCCAAGTGGCTGTCCAAATCCGTTGAAATCAGCGTGCATGATCTGTCAGTGTGCATCCCCGGAAGAGCCTCAACCCGCACCCAAACACCGAGCCCCCTTTGAGATTCAAATTAATTTTTTCGCACTAGTTCGGCTAACGACGTCTGGCAAATTTACCTAAAGCTCCCGTATCATATTGTATCGTATGGCACGCCATGTGAACTTCGTGTTTGGGCCCTAAACTTAGGCGAGAGAGGGTCTGACGGCAACAAAGTAACCTAGAAAAGAGCGGTGATAACTACCGGCAAGCGCTCCGTGACCATAAAACCCAAGTGTAGCAGCGTATGCGAATACAGAGTCAAGTCTTTCTTGTTGTCCGGCATTATCGTGGGTTTACCTATGTTTTAGGGTATAGCACGTAGAGCGTACCGGTATTGTTCATCTAGTAATTCCTTTCCGAGTTTACCTAAGATTTGCTCGGCCGCCTCGTTTACATAGGGTAGTCTTAAATCTTGGACCCTGAACTATCATAGGATCTGACAGAAGGCTATCCATCACAGGGTTTGGCCGCCCGCTGTGTTACATTTAGGTTAGGCATCGGAATTTATTTGTTTTGGACAAACGCACTCCTCGGTCACTTGCGAGATCGAGTACTCGGGTAGAGGAGATTGTGTACTCGAGCCGACTACCTTTTTGTCAAATTTAAACTCGCCATCTGCCAACTGGTGCCTGGGCTGTGTTATGGCTGGTGAGAATGTACCATCCCCAGCGATCTTCGGTTGCATGGTACATTTTCACCGGCAACAACACTGCCACAGATACATGTTGGGATATGAGGATTAAGTGAATAGTTGTGTAACAACATGCTATGACAACTGGGCGACCTCGATTCATGTCAGAGGGCATGGCCCTGCGCAAACCTACCGGCGGTATGTGCTAATACTGTACCGGTACTCATACGGAATCGCGAGAAGATCTATCGCTACCCTGAATCCCGCTACAGGTGTTTTTTCACCACGACCAAGGTTTTTGTTGAACCGGAGGACAGGACAATTCTCAAATAAATGTGGGAATTTTCTACCACCTATCCGGCAAAAGCAGGGTATTAGCAACGCAGATTTGGGGGGAGATTGTTCAAAGGCCCATCTTCAAGTTCCACAAATACCCCGCCTTTCTTTACCCCCCCCAGGAATTCCAGCACCGGCGGTTCACCGACTCCATCATCCACCATCGATTTATACATTATCCCGCAAAGAACAGAAAATGTCCCAATCATTCAGTAATAATTACAACTCTTTCAACACGACCTACATCAACCCTACCGTTGCTGATGACCGAGCCAGTATCCTAGCCTGGCTCTCCCCACTAGATCCTGAATTACGTCATCAGGACATCCGGGACCGCAGGGTCGAAAATGTGGGGAGATGGGTTTTACAAACAGTAGAGTTTGGGAGTTGGCATGCAGGTAGCGAAGGAGCTGGGTCCGATAACGCAGTTTTGTTTTGCTATGGAAATCCGGGTGTTGGAAAAACATACATTAGGTAACACCGATGAGCCTCAAGGAGTGGAAGAAAAACGGCAGGTGCTGACAAGCCGCGACGTTAGCTCGTTGGTGATAGACAACTTGTGTGATCAAGCTGAAGGAGGGGAGGCCACCGTTGCATGTTTTTATTTCGACTTCGCCGCCCGAAACGAGCAGTCTCCTGCGCGCGTGCTGGGCTGCCTGCTAAAACAGTTACTTTTTGGACTGGAGCAAATCCCGGAAGAGATATTGCTAGCATGCAAAGGCCGGAAGGGTTCCCATGGTGGGCGAGGACCGCCACTTTCCCGTATTTTGAAGATGCTGCAGACCACCCTTTCCCTAAAGCGCGCGTTCATATGCATTGACGCCCTAGACGAGTGCGTGGCTGAACACCGAGTTAACCTTCTTGATTCGCTAAATCAACTACTCCAACAGTCCCCGGGTACTCGAATATTCATGACTGGAAGACCACACGTTTTGCCGGAGATCAGAAGGCGCCTTGCTGGAAGAGTGGCGGGTTTGCCCATAAGTACCAGGAGAGATGATGTTATTCGATATCTTCGCACTAGGCTAGCCGCGGACACAACCCCAGATGCAATGGACAGTGGTCTAGAGGCAGAAATCCTGAAGAGAATTCCTGGGGGTGTTGCAGAAATGTAAGTAGAAGTAACAGCACTGGGGAAAACCCCCCTGGGGGTATCCACTAAGAAATATCCAGGTTCCTACTCGTCTCACTGAGTATAGATGCGATCCTACAGGAACCCACAATCCATCGCAGGCGACAAAAGCTAAACGCAGTGACCGATGGCTTGGGGTTGGAGAGTGCCTACGGTAAAACTTTGGGCCGGATAAAGGCACAGGGTGGAGCCAAAGCGGAGCTTGGCATGGCTGCCTTGATGTGGGTCTCTCACTCGGAGCGGCCTTTGAAGGTTGTCGAATTGTGTCATGCCCTAGCGGTCGAAATCGGGTCACCAAATCTCAACTCAGACGACGTTCCCTCAATAGGAACAGTGCTATCCTGTTGTCAAGGACTCGTTGCTATACACGGGGGAGCTTACACAGTCCGGTTAATCCATTTTACCCTTCAAGAGTACCTCGGGGCTCATCCTGAACTTTTTGGCACAGCTCATTCGACCATAGCAGAGACCTGCTTAAGTTATCTGAATTCCCAGCAGGTCAAGGCCCTTTTGATAATCCCCTCTCCCAATCTCCAGGACACACCTTTTCTCGAATATTCTTCTGTGTATTGGGGAATTCATGCCAGACGGGATCTTTCAGATCGCGCGAAGTTTCTTGCGTTGAAGCTATTTGACGACGACTACAGTAACCACATATCCACTAAAATCCTGTTGGAAGTACAGAAAGAGTATTCGTGGGTTATCGATTTCCATAAACTTTCCTTGTTTACCGGCCTACATTGTGCATCTCTCTTCGGAATTGTTGAGATTGTAACTGGTTTGATGGAGGTTGAAGGTTGTGATATCAACCAAAGAGACTGCGTGGATAATACGCCTCTCTTGTGGGCTACTCACAATGGGCACGAGGGTGTGGTCAAAATCCTACTGGAACGGAGGGATGTGACCCTAGATAGACCGGGGAAGAGTGGCCAAACACCACTCTGGCGCGCAGCTTCGAATGGGCACGAAGGGGTGGTTAAAATTCTCCTCGAGCGGGGCGATGTCAACCCCGACAAGACAGATGACGGGGGATTAACACCATTCTGGTGTGCGGTCTGGAATGAGCACGGGGGAGTGGTCAGAATAATGCTCGAAAGTGGCAACATCAACCCCAACAAACCAGATAACAACGGCCGAACACCACTCTGGTATGCTGCCTGGTATGGCTACGAGGGAGTGGCAGAAGTGCTGCTCGAGCGCGACGAGATTAACCCCGACAAGCCAGATCCCGACGGCCAAACACTGCTCCGGTGCGCCGCTTGGCGTGGCCACGTGGGACTGGTGAAAATGTTACTGGGACGGGGCGAGGTCAATCCCGACAAGACCGATAACGATGGCCGAACGCCACTCCGGTGTGCCGCTTCTAATGGCCACGAGCGGGTAGTGAAAATGCTGCTCGAACGGGGCAGGGTTAACCCCGATAAGCCAGATAACGGCGGCCTAACTCCACTTTTCTGTGCCTCTTGGAACGGGCACGAGGGAGTGGTGAAAATGCTGCTTGAACGAAGCAGGGTTAACCCAACAAGCCAAGTAACGACAGGCGAATGGCCCCAGGATCCCTTGACGTGACTTGAAATTTCCACCATAATACTATTTACTTTTGTTGTTATTTTCTTAGTGTAAATCCTCTTTACACACCCGCCGCTTATTCCCCCCTTTCCTCACAACCCCCCACCCCATCCTCTCTTCCAATGTCTGAACCTGCGGTTTATTTAAACATAACAATTATTATGGAAAATAATAATAATAACTATGATGCTCAAACATTTCTGGCGCGTGAAAAGCGGCATGCATGCTATCTGTTAACTATATATCGTACCTAATATCTCACATGAAGGTGACTGGTTTCCCTTTAAGGAACATCGTGCTCATATTCTACTGTAATTCAGATGTAAGTTTAAAGGTGAGGTTGGGAGGCTGTCCACACTTTTTAATCCGACTCATCATGGGAAATCAATACAATAGAAGGCCTTCCGACAGAATGTTAACTCCCTAGAAACCCTCGCTCTCCCGAGGTTTCCATCGACAACTCTGTAATGCCAAAGCATATTCTACCAATCGTCCCCACAGCTTCCATGCGTTCCATAGCATGCTCCAGTGGTAGTGCTCATTCCACCTCGAGCACGTTTCTACATCAACACAATTTTGGAGAGCAGTCCTCAACAAAAACTGGCATATTTTCACCATCAGCCAACACTCAGCCTGGCTTCCGGGGCGTTGCGCGAATGCCACTTCCCAGCCCTGGGCTTAACACCTAGTATTATTATCTCTACCAATTTTGACACGAATTCTGAATATCCCCACCCCCGGTACTGGGCAATTTCTTCCGGTTTCCTCAGTAGCCTACCCGAACTCGCCAAGAGTAATCGAACCGCCCACGCCACTGCCGGTATTGACCTACGATCGAGATGAAATGGATATCCTATCCTCCCTTAATTTGCTTTTTCTAACACAATTTTCTCCTCATTCGCGGGGATTCTGTCAGATGCTCGGGTCAAGTGCCCCCAGCCCAACACTTATGATACCAACAGCCACGTGGGGAAACACTCGACATTCCCGGAGGTTCAAGTGTCCAAATAGTATCCCATATTGCAATAATATTATTATAAATAACTGGTGCTATATAATAGAATACAGCTGTATAGTAAAATGCCGGAAAACCCCACTCTCCTCTATGAGATTTGATGCCGGGCAGTGATGTCTTTGCGGCAGAGGTTCATGTTGAGCAGGGGTTTGCTAATGGCAAACGGATTTCAGATCCCTAATGCGCTAGGGAATAGAAGCTGGCCAGACAAAAGACCCAAAGAGGAGTCCCTGATAAGGATGAGGGAGATTGTGTGCAGGAGGATGTTAGCGCGGAGGCGTCAAGTTGGATCAATAATATTTTCCACGCAGCCCCCCAGCCACAGATTAATTGTATATTTGGGAACCGGGAACTATTTTCCTTTTCCTTCTTCTCTGTGAGTAATGGGTAATGTTTCCACCTAGATCTCAAGCTTTTTTTCATCATGGGCATTATAAAGTTTATGTTATGGTAGGTTAGCGTCCTGTACCGTAGTGTATTATACAAACACGATGCAAAATTTGTTAGAAATACTTGTACCTGAGGTGGGAAATGCTAGCATCCTGAGGCTCCAGTGGTACGCATATGCGCCGGTAAAGGGACACGCAAGCCATGCAGAGCTTTTCACCGAACCCCCCCCCTTCTTGTCCATTTCTCGCCTTGGTCTCCCTGCCTCCTTTTAAGCTTCCTCAAAACTCTTCTTTCTACACGCTCCATGGAAGAAATCATGGACTCCTTCGCCATCAATACAAACTCCATATCTTCATCTGAGCCGCTCTGCTGTGGAAAGCCCCCACCGCCTATGATTGCCTCCACTTCAATTATTTTCAACAAACTTAACCGAGTGGATACCGAGTGATATACCATGATATCTAGTATTTATTTCCAAACCCCGAGTTGTGAGCGCTTGGTCCATTATGGGCCCGACAAGCGACACTAGATAGGTGTGTTCCCGGATCTTTGCTCTACGGGGTTGAGGGATCATAGTGGTGTTTGTTAATGATCTCCCGTTAGTTTAATGGTGGAATGAAATGAATCTTTTCCCTTTTCTTCACTGGCCGTTTTGCCGTATGCTGCGGGTAGCTTCTGTTATGTAGGGTGAAGCTGGTGGGGGGGGGGGTTTCTAGACCTTAAAGCTCGCCTAATTCGGGGGTGTGACTTCTATGTGGTGGGCGCCTCATTGGGGGATTGGAACCCCCATCGGCAGCCCCGACAGCGATATCTTGTAGACAATACATGTGGCTGTCTACCTAGTTCTAAAAATGAGGGGGACATATACAGTACTAGGACAAAAGGGTTGGTCCGATGCCCTTTTTACACCAAAAGTGCCCATCTTCACCACCCTCTCTCATTACGCAATGTCTATGAGAATCAGCGAAAACTTGTCCTTGCATTTGCAAACCTCTAGATAATATGAAGAAAGTTACAGAATCCTTAAATATTACAAAGTGATGGGGAAATAGTTGTTTAAGTATCTTGGTGTTGGTTGCCATGTACCTTTTTGTATGGAGTCTCATACAAAAATTTAAGTCACTTTCACACTCGTTGACACAATCATGAAGAACGAAGACAGCTTTGATCCCTTACACTTCTACTTGAAGAGCTTTCAATAGATAGTGATTCCCTAGCTGATGGAAAGATTTCAAGTGTTTTTATATAAGAAGTGTTGAGAATTGTTTGTTTAAAAATGTCCGTTTTTGGTGTAAAAAGGGCATCGGACGAACCCTTTTGTCCCCGTACTGTACAAGGGACAGGCATAAATTCGTGGTACAGAGCCAGGGTGTGTGTCTTAGAAGCCATGGAACGGTGTGACATTTGGGAGTAGATATAAATACTTAGACTATATAAGGAAAGTACCAGAGGAGCTTAGATAAAAGAAAAGAGAAAGAAATAATACGCATAATTGTGCTATGTATATGATATAAACGAAAGTATTAGAGCCTGTTTGGCTACAACTGTTCCGTTCTGTTCTCCCATACAAATGGCCCTTTTTCCTTCCATTTCAAAAGGGAGAGAAGGTCATTTTCACAGCAGAAACGGTTGCCCAATGGAACAGAACTGTTGTAGCTAAACAGGCTCTTAGAATAATAATAGATTTCACAATAATAATAGTAATAATAAAAATAAAAATAAACAAAGAACATTACGGTAAACTTAAAAGAAGCTGTGTAAAAGAAAAACTAAGATATAAGCAAATTGACTCAGTACAGGTAGTATCCAATTTCAAGAATACATAAAGTGAAAGAAGAAAAGAAGTCCAATAATAATAGTGAAAATAATAATAAATAATAATAAATGAAAAAGACTTAAAACCGAGTATGTCCTCCATTAGCGGCAAGAACTGCTTGAACACGCTCAGGCATACTTTGTAATAAAAGCTCCAAATCTTGTGAAGAAATATTATCCCACTCCTCCTGAATTGCATCTCGCATTACATTGTTGGTTTGAGGGCGGGGAGTGCGACTGTGAATTCGAGATTTGATAAGTCGCCAGACCCCCTCAATCAAATTGAGGTCTGGTGAACACGCTGCCCAGGGAAAGACATACTTAGCCAGACCCTTATCCCTATATACCTTTTTAGTATAGTTAGCAGTATGAGGACAAGCCCTGTCTTGTACAATATAAACATAATCTTCTGTTTCTTGTGAAATATTATACCAGAATTTTGTAAGATCTGGTACAATATACTCACAATACGCCTTCGCATTAATTGTTTTCCCCATTGATTTTTTATCCCAAAATATTAATGGCCCTTTCTGAGTTCCATACAAACATCCCCAAACATGAACCGTCTCGAGTTTTTTGAACTTTGGAAGGAGACAAGATTGATCAAACTCCTCGGCTGCGGTTCGGGTAACATATACACGACCTGGTGATCCTCCAACATTGAAGGCACTCTCATCGGTCCAGATTACCTTCTTCCAATCTTCGACCTTCCAGCTTATAAACTGAAGAGCCCACTCTCTTCGATCCTAATTATTCAAATCTTGTTAATAATCAATCTGAATAGTACTATGTATTGTAATAAGATAAAGTAAAAGATAATAGTTTAAATTAATATTGAAATTGAATTAATACTGATGATAAATATAAATAACTACCTATAGCGAAGCACAAGTGAAAGAAAATAAAGGAAAATGCATAAACAAAATAGTTATACAAATAAATATAAAAAAAACAAGATAGAGAAAAGAGAAAAGGAATACTTATATTCAAATGAGAGGGCTTAAGAAATGGCTTGACACGAGCAACACGCCTATGATAACCTTCGGAAGCTAGCGAATGTCGTAGGGGTTTTTCCGAGGCAGTGATTCCTGCCATGTAAGCAATCTCTATCAAAGGCTTTCGACGATTCTCAGCCGATGCAGTTGCAAGGGTAATTAGCTGCTTTCGTGCTCCTGATCCTAGAAGATGCTTGCGGCCACGAGTGGATGGCCGTTGGGAGGTAACTCGTAGTTGGCAAATTCGAAAGATAGTAGTTAATGCCACTCCGGTAACTGTGGCAATCTGTCTATAGGTCCAGCCCGTGAACTGCTTCAAGGCTCGAATCTTGGAACGGAGTGAAGAGGAAATTTCATGGCGTGTAACGGAACCTTGACTGCTTGGAATATCAACCCAAGGGGAAGCCTCAGAGGCCATTAGATGGTCGGGTGATAAAGCCTGTATGGTTGAACTTGAGCTGTCGGAGTTATCTGTATCTTCCTTAAACCGTTAGTAATTAGAACTGCAAACTTTCTTAAACAATAAAAGAAGACAGAAACTAAAAAAAAAAAACTCTGAAACATAATATTAATGGGAAAAAATGAAACAAGAAAAAATTAATAATAAAAATTAAAAATTAAAAAAAAAACATAAAAAGACATAAAAAAGAAAAGGAAAAAATTAACCGAAAAAAGAGAAAGAAAATGAAAGGAGAAAAGAAAACGGGCAGATTGGAAATGGGAGCTATGTAGAGGGTGAAGGTTAAGAGGAGGGTAGAAGGGAAAATATAGACACAAGGTATCAGGAAGGAGGAAAGATAGAGAGAAGCGGAGAAGTTTAGGTTGAAAAATATAATCGTGCCAAGGTTGCGGTGTGTGACCGAAACCTTGGCACAATTAGAGAGGGTGGGAGAGGAATTAGGGCTTGGTTGGAGCCTCTTTTTCTTCATTTCAAAGCGGGGAAAAAAATATTTTCATAGCTGTAGTTCACATCTAATAGAATTACCTTATTTTTATAAAAAAACTTTTAGGTTAGTATAAAAATATAGAATGGTGAATACAAGCGTAGGAGAAAAATATATATACTTGCAAAAGTGAAAGAAGAAAGAAAAAGAAAAAAGCAAAAATTATGAGATAAGGGCAAGATGATTGATGATTCCAGGGAGAATGGATTAGAGAGAGAGGATAGTGAGAGGGAGAGTGGAGTTGTAGGAGTAAGATCATAAGAGGATAAAGAAGAAGACTCAGGCATTGGAGTTATCGCTTTAGATTTATTGTGAGTTAGAGGCATCGAAGAGGGAGAACTACATCAGCAAAAATAATACCTTGCGTTCCGTGCGTTCCGTGCGTTCCGTGCGTTCCGTGCGTTCCGTGCGTCTGACGCACCTGACGCGGGAACGCTAATCGCGAATCTGGACGCAATGTCGGATCGACGTTGCATCCTGACTTTGCGTTACTTGGCGCCATCCGTCCTGACGCCATCTGGACTCGGACCCCTACGTCCTGTGCGTCCTGACTGCGTCTGGTGCTCCGCTACTCCGTCCTGACACCGCCTCATCCAGGACTCTCCCGTCCTGACGTCGCCTGATCTACGACTCTCCCGCCGTGAAGACGTCTGATCTACGACTCTCCCGCCCTGACGACGTCTGATCTAACACTCTCGCGCCCAGATGCCGGTTCCTTCTCACCGAAGGTCAGGGCTTCGTGGATCTTACGACTTCTCGTCCCGAGTGTTTCTGCTCCTGCCTCCCTCGTCCGGATCTCACGATCCTGATCTCTCCCTTCCTGATGTCTGGTCTGTTCTTCCTGATATTACCCCCTATACATGCCGCGTCCTGATCAAATCGTGACTCGATCAGACGTCGCCTTCTGATCTCTGACGCATCGTGAACTAAGTCTAATGCTATCCTGGTCCTACGCCTAGAGGCTTTTCCTAACGCTGTCACCATGAGTTTTACCGTATCCTGATCGCGTGTCACTAATTCTACTCTGAATC
>Ga0307513_10006187_pt1 | contig 15688 bp, 13 predicted proteins | sample 15_EM_MG_FD_202174 | JGI IMG/M metagenome (GOLD analysis project Ga0307513, IMG submission 202174) | Populus trichocarpa ectomycorrhiza microbial communities from riparian zone in the Pacific Northwest, United States - 15_EM | ecosystem: Host-associated > Plants > Roots > Unclassified | place... | reverse complement strand
TTGATTTATAGCAGAGTTTTGGATTTGGAATGAAATCAGTGGTGTTGATTTTTAGCTTTTAATTCGTTTGCACAATGCAGGGAAAACAATAGTTGTGAAAAGGCATCTTACTGACGAGTTCGAGAAGAAATATGAGCATATAGGTTTTCTCGGTTTTTTGAAATCAAGAACCGGACCGGACCGAAACCGGTTGGTTTGACTCGGTTTTGGTTCGGTTTTGGTTTTTTTTTTTAAAAAACCGGTTTGGTTGTTTTTTATAGTTAAAAACCGAACCGAACCGAAAATGATCACCCCTGGTTTTAAGGCTTGAATTTAATAGTTGTTTTTTAAATTATTTTTTATTTATAAATATATTAAAATAATATATTAAAAATTATTTTAAAAATTAGTATACTAAAATAATCTAATAATATAAAAAATTAATTTAAAATAAAAAAATTTCAAATTTTTTTAAGAATTTTTTTTGAAATATAAAAATAAACAAGCTTAAAATTTGATTTTAGAATTAATTCAATTTAAGACCCATATAATGAGTTGATATAGATCAACTTAATTTTTTTTTTTTTTTTTTTAAATCTGATATAATATTATTATGATTTAATTCCTATCTCATTTCTAGGTTTATGGGTTGTCAATTACGTATTTTTTTCATTATCTAATGAGAGATATCAGTAAAACACACATAATTATAATTTTGTGTGTTGCAGTTATTGGAAAAAAAAATATGGCATCCATGCTACATATAAATATGTACTTTAATGTAAGGAATATGTTAGTAAAAATATAAAAAGTTTATGTGCATTGACATTGACGGTTCGAGCTCTATGTTTTAACTCATTAGGACCCGGGAAAAATATGTTGAGATGCTTGCAGGAGTTTAGAATTTTTAGGTGTTACTATTTGTGCCGAGGAACATACAACTACAAAGTTATCGGAGCCGATCTAGAGATTGACCTGGTTAAGAAGCTGGGTTTCGGGTTATATGGATTGATCCGAGTCAACTTGAATTAACTCGAAAAAATTAAAAAAATATTTAAAATTTTAATATTTCATATGAAAAAATTAAAAAAACAATCCATGTGAATATAGACTATACATGTTATAAATAATGAAGTTTAAAAGATTATTTCAAAAGATTTTTTATGTTATCCTTTTAAGTTAAAGTATTTAAACCAAAAAGATTTTTTATCCCACATTGAAAAAACATAACTTTTTTATTGTGAACTTAGAGTATATATACTAAAAAGCTTCAAATTTCACATTGAAAAAATAATTTTTTTTCTTGTAAACATAGAGTATATATATTAAAGAGCTTCAAATCCCACATTAAAAAAATAAAATATTCTTCTAGTAGTGAACTTTGAAAATGGTTAATAACCAACTAAAAAATATATATAAAAAAGGGGTCTCTAGTTAGGAGAAAAAACACATTTGCAAAAAAAAAAAAACAAGTCTCAACCGGGTTTTGCCAGGTCGCTTGGGTCATAGGTCAACCCAAGGAGTCAACCGGTTTTTGCTTGATTTTTTCCCATCCTAGTCTTTTACCTTAACCGGACTAATCCAACTATTAAATCAACGAAGTCCCAAGTCAACCTGCTGATTCGATCCGAATTTAATAACTATACTACAAAGGTTATTGTCGTTTGGGCTACATGCCCAAACAAGCAACATATTATTATTATTATTTTGAAACTCATATACCACTAGATTGGTATAAAAAAATTACAATTATATGTTAGTATACTGAAAAGAACTTGAAGTTGCTAATATTCCTGCTCGCGTGTTAATTCATATTTAGTTTATTAGCTCATTCCTTCGTTATATTCACGATATCTTAATAAATCAAATAATTTTAGGCAAAACTTATATATTAAATAATCAATTAATTTTTTTTTCCTGATAATCTGATATATTAATCCGATTTATTATCTCTATCTAATGTGGGTGGTGCATGGTGTTTGGTAAGTCAAGGTAGCTGGTACTTGCAAAAGATCTTCTTTGATAATTTGAGGATTTTCTGATGTTTAAGTAAGTAATTTTTTAGAAGAAAAGACAATGATATTTTAAAGAGACTCCGAAAATAATTCTGATAATGATATTTTGAGAATGAAGATTGTAAACCTGATGTTTGAATGATTAATGATGTATTTACAACATATAAGTCTTATCTTTTTATAGAGATGAGATGCTAAAGTATAATTTTTTCTTGATAACATTAATGATGAAAAATACCCCTAAAATATACATTAATAATGGATAAATATATTTTACACAAACATTAATACAATAAAAATATGGTAGGCTATTAAGAGATTTTTTATACACCATCTATTATACATTATTAATGTAAATGAAAATAGGATGAGTTTTTTAAAAACTTTTATACACCTAAAAGTGTAGGGAGGATAAGATTTAAAATGTAACTGAGCCCATGAGAGCTGGTCTTTTCTCATCGATCGAGCCCATAAAAGTCAGAACCCATGGCTTTAGGCTTTTCTTCAAGGCTATGAGCCTATAAGGGCTTGGCTCTTCTTCTAATCTAAGAGTCCGTTTGTCTAAGCGGCAACGTTTGCGTTTCTTGAAAACGCACTGATATATGTGTTTGGTTACAACATGCTAAAAAAATCTAAAACGCGGGTCTCGCCATTTTGTTGAGGCAGGACCGTGATTTTGAAAGAGCAGTAAAATACTGCTTCTTGCAAGTTCAACCACATGTTGAACTTTCTAGAGATAACATAGATGGGAAATTTACCAGCTTATCCTCTTCTCTTTTGTTGCTCTTCTCGTCCGTTCTTTGCATTCATTTCTCTTCACTGCACACAACAACCCTATAGGAAACCATTACTACTACACAACCAACAACAATTAAAGTGATGGTTACGTCTCTTTCTTCATATTCGGTTGTCATTCATTTCGCCTTGACAATAGAAAAACAAGAACAGCAGCAACCCATTTACTGCAATCAACAACCCCAAAACATGGACATTGGACGTGCTTCATTCAAACTCCACAGCTGAAATTCCCAACGGGTAATGTTTGCTTTCACTAGTCTGGTTGTAAGTTAATTTATGTTTATTGCAGTGAAACGTAGATCTCGAAAGTTTATGTTTACTGCAGCGAACCAATCTTAGACAAACATATATGTGTATTTCCTTTGATAAATCAACTGTTTTTACTCTTGAAAGTTTTCATTGCAAATGTTTCATTCATTTCTCTTTATCAACAGAAAAATAAGAAGAAGAGCAAACTGTGTTCCTGCAATCAACAACCCCAAAAAAGATTTCAACATCCTGCTTCATTCAAACACCAAAGCTGCAATTTCCAATGGGTTAGTTTGCTTACTTCACTGGTCCCCTTGTATAGTATTTTTAAGTTAATTGTTGTTGATTCTAGTGAAACTTGAGCTGTTTGTTCCCTTTTTTTAAATCATTTATTTTTTAATCTTTACAGTGATAATTGATTATTTTTCATTCTTTTTATTTCCGATAATTTTTTATCTCTATTATTATTTATGTGTTGGTTGCTATGTTAAATTGGTTGTAGTTGTCTGTGGGTAGTTATGTATGTGTTGGGACGCTATGTTAAACTTGTAGTAATTGAGGTCGAAAGCAAACTACTCTCTGCAACTTTCAAGCATTAACAATTTTCAAGCCATCAGCAACTGGTAGTAGTTGTTGTTTGTTGATGATTGCTAACAATTAAATTAACGTAAATTAAACTAATAATTTCCTTTATTGATTAGAACATCCCCTGATAATTGATGACACATGGTTAATGGTTTCAGTTGTCCATGGGTAGTTGTTGATGTTCTTTCCCCTGTCAAGAAACAGTTGACCAATCTTTTGTCAGTTATAGTTAATTGTTTGTTTAATTTTTCTTGCATTGTCAACCAAGCTGCTATAGATAATTGTTAATTTATTTTTTCATCCCTTGTCAACATTAAATCTTTTGTTATTCTTTGGTTGACCTTTTACTGAAAATGTAATTTCCTGTTCTATTAGTATCTAATTTCAGCCCTTATCAGCATTCAATTTCTTATTTATATAGTTCATTATTTTTTTAATTTTTTCTTGCATTGTCATCCATTAAGCAATGGATGGGTCTGACACACATGATAAAGCTTCTTGGACCAAGGCAATGTTGCACACGTTTTGTGACATTTACATTAAAACAATTGAGAGAGACATGAGACCAAACACCCATTTCGACAAAGTTGGCTGGAAATTTGTCATACAATCATTCAAAGATCAGATAGGACTTTCATTAATAAAAGCTCAGCTTAAAAACAAATGGGATGGGATTAAAAAGGACTAGAGGGTATGGAAAAAATTAATAACTAAAACTAGAGTTGGTTGGTCTACTGAACTTGGGACCATCTCAGCAACTGATGAGTGGTGGCAATTAAAAATTCAGGTTAGTTTTCATTATCAATAGCCTCATAAAATTATTTGCCATGTTGTATTATTTGTTAATGTACTATCATTGCTAAGTACGTCCAGCTTTCATTACACAGGAAATGAGAAGAGCAAAGAAGTTTAGGCATGTCGGCATAGAGCCCTCGTTGTGTGCAAGTATGATATCATGTTTACTAATGTAGTGGCCATGAGAGAATATGATTGGACTCCCTCACAAGGACTCTTATCAGATGAAGATAATGGGGATGCTACTGGAATGAGAAATACAACCAATGAGAAAACTAACATGGAAGAAGGAAGTGGAAACTTTGAAGAGGATGCAATCCCTGATTTCATACATGATGTTAGCAATATGGTTGGTGGAAGCAATGTGGCAAACAATATCAGCAACCCCAACAGTGCAAAGAGAAAGGGTGCACATCATACTACACCTTAATGCCGAAAAAAAAAGGAACTGGAATGGGAGCATAATTATATGCACGTCTGGATCAACTTGTTGAGACTGTCTCCATGCCAAGAAAGAGCACAACTCCTTCTAAAGATAAAAAAAAAGAGGTTGTAGCATTGAAGAGGTAATGGCAGAACTGCATTATATTGATGGAGTGACCTTTGGTAGTGCATTGCATACCTTTACAACCCAATTCTTTTGTGCGAGGAGCAAGAGGGAGATGTGGGCTGCAATGGGTTGTATTGATATAAAAATATCATGGCTGAAAATAATGTTTGACCAACAAAGAAAAACTTAGATGGACAAGGTCAGGTTTGAACTTTTTAACATATTCATGTCTTTTCATTTATGTTGAATTCTATAATCCAGTAACATTTTCAGTTGTCTGAAATCTTTTCCACCATTTTTTCAGGCTTCCTGTGCTGCCATTGTTGCTGGAAATTGAACTCTCTGCCCATGTTTTTGTGTATTTCCATAACCAAGTACTTGGAACACCATTACCATGTATGTTTTGACATATATATCACTGAATATTGTTGTTGGGTTGGAATTTCATTAGTTCTTAAATGTTGACTTTCATGTGTGGATACTTAACTTTGAATGTTAGGTTTAGGTTGTTAAAATCAAAATTTTCAGTTGGGTTACTTGATGTTGAATGGTTGGTTACTACATGGAAACCGAGATTGATGCTTCTTGTTATTACAATTTGAATGTATGGATTCTTAACATTGAATGTTAGGTTACATGCTCTTAAATGGTAGGTTTAGGTTGGTAAAATCAAAATTTTCAGTTTGTGCATGCCACATTTGAATGTTAGGTTACTTGCTCTTGAATGGTAGCTTTTGAAAGTTAGGTTGCTGTTTTGTAATATTACTTCCATTCCTGTGTATTTCTATATAAATAGCAGCAAATATGGGAAGGTTTTCACTTTCATATTGTCACTTTCCAAGAAGAAACCGAATGTTATAGTTGAGCAATCAAGTGTGGTTGTTTGTAATTGGTGGTGTTGCTGCATTGCTGGTATTGTTAACAATCTGTAATACATAAGTTGCATTTTATTAATTATTAGTTACAGCCGATTGCTTTCAATGTTATGCAATTCATTATAAACAAAATTGCTTTCACTGGTTTGTAAATGTCTGTTTTATGGTGTTCATTGGGAGAGTGAAGGGGTAGAAAATCGTGGCCTTTATGCTGGCATTTATAAACATTCCTTTCACTGTGTACATTTGAATAGTTAGCTATTTTCTGATTTTTATGATATTTGGAGGTATATATGCATGTTGAAAATGGATGTCTAGAAAACATTTGGGGCCATCACCGGTGGATAATATAGTTCATTTTTTTTGCCCCCGTTAATGTACCATGTAGAACTGATCTACATTTCCAAATAGATGCTAATTTTCCCGTGTTTCTAACTGCCCCCTTTCATGAAATTGTTGGGCATTTTAATTGCCATTGTGGGACTCCAAAATGTACATTGAAAGAAATGTTATTATTGAATGAGAATTTATTGAATTAAGGAAAGCAGTAACATTAACATAATAGTGTTAACACAATGAAGAAAATTGAATGAATTTGTAATTTATCAAGTCATACTGTTTGATAGTCTCTATTCTGGTGAAGTCCAAGTCTAGAAAGCCTCGCCACATATGGACATATCTTTTCCAATAGTTGTTTGTTAATATCAACAGCTCATTTCATTTTGGTAGAACTACATTAAACGTAGAGAACAATATAGTATTTTGGTTGCCATAATCTGTTTGGGTTTTTTTAACAAGTCTTAACATTTTCAATAATTCACAAAAAATTTGTATGTCATGATAGATATGGATTCACACATTTTCAATAATTCACAAAAAATTTGTATGTCATGATAGATATGGATTTGCACTGGTTTTCAATACTTTTTGAGGGGGGTTATGATGATGTAATGAATAACGTAGCCGATTACGTTAATTATGGTAATTCTTTTGTTAACGATGGAGATTCTAGTGGTAATCACAGTTCTGATAATGACGACAACGATGATGCGTCAGATGAAGAAGGCGAGTTATTTTGTAAAAGAGAGTTTGATCGTCAGAAATTGGTTCTATGCATAGCGGGTGCCCTAGCATTATATTATAATACATATATATATATATATATATATATATATATATATATATATATAATATTTCTTTATACAATAGCTTTGGATGCTTCCAATAGGGAAGTTTTGAGAGAGATTTCAACATTTAGGAGAAACTATTAGTAGGTACTTTAATGAAGTTCTTAAATCAGTTTGTTCGCTCGCTACAGATTTAATACAACCTGCAGATCCCGGGTTTGTAAACACACCGCGTGAAATTGTGAACAATCCAAGGTATATGCCACATTTCAAGGTAATGTCATTAATCACATTTATTGATAGTGCTTCGTATTAAATTAATTTGTGAAATTTATTTTGTTAGTCAGCTCAAACTAATGATTGTTGTTGGTTTCTCGTATGTTAGAATTGTGTAGAATCTATTGATGGTACACATGTGCGTGCATGTGTTTTTTCAGAAAACCAAATTCCATTTATCGGAATAAAAGGTGTGCCAACCCAGAATGTTATGGCTGCATGTAGCTTTGACATGCAATTCACATTTGTTGGGCGGGTTAGGAAGGCAGTGCACACGATACACGAATTTTTCTCGAGGCAATTGACAATCCATGTATAAAATTTCCTAAGCCACCAGAAGGTAGTAACGTGTGTGTGTGTGTATGATAATTAATGTTTTTTTTTTCATTTTTCAATTTACAAAAAGTATTTGTATTTACAGGGAAATACTACTTGGTTGATTTGGGATATTCTAATGAATATGGATTTTTAGGTCCATATAAAGGTTAGAGATATTATTTGCAAGAATTTAGGAGGCGAGGACAACCACAAAATCATGAAGAAATTTTCAATAGTGTGCACTCTTCATTACATTGTGTGATAGAACGTACATTTGAAGTTTGAAAAAAAGATGCCAAATCCTACAAAATATGCCATCCTTTAATTACAAGACATAAGTTCAAATTATTGTCGCATCCATGGCAATTCATAACTACATTAGAAGAACTTCAATGCAAGATGTGGCATTTATGGAGTTCAATCGTCATCTTGATTTTGTGCCCGATGATTTTGTAACTGATGTGGCTCCACATGCACAAATGCAAGGATACCATAGGCCTTCGCGAATGGATTACGTATGTGATGAGATTGCTGCAAGTTTAATGACACAATTATAAATTATTGTTCTAATATGTTTAGGTCTCTTTGGAAAATTTTATTGGTTGTAAGATTATTTTTTATGTAATTGTTCATTAATATTATGAATGAAGTCCTTTTAGGTAATTATACTATAACATCAAATTGAACCACAATTTTTAATCATACACATTAAACTACTTTTTGTTCAACCTTAATTTCAACCACAGTTTTAACCAAACATATATTTTTCCAAACCAACCACAACTAAAAACACTTTTTATAAAAATACTTTTTTCAAACCACAACCACAAAGCCACCACAATACCAAACACACTCGAAAACGTGTTTGGCATTGTGGTTGCTTTTGTGGTTGTGGTTGAAAAAAAAACAGTACTTTTTGTGAGGTTTCTTTTAAAAAATTCAATGTTTGGTTAAAACTGTGATCGAAAAAAAAGCAATTTCTTGTGTTTGGTTAAAACTGTGGTTACTTTATGTTTGAGGTTTGGTTTTAGAATTACTTATATATATATATATAATTGCAAAACATAGGTGTTTTGTAATTATGATTGCATAACGAAATGAAAAATCCTTATACATTAATTTATTCCTTCATTGTTCCATCAAACTATTTACAATTCCATCGCGTACAAAATTCATACGTGAAGGCCTTTGTGATCCTTGAACGGCCGAGCGAGGAATAATATCAGGTAAAAAGTCATCTGGAATTAAATTGGGATTGCGATCATACTAAGAAAAAACCACATCATCTTGCGATCTCCTTCTAATATAGTTATGTAGTGCCATTGATGCAACTACAATCTCAACTTGCGTTTTGTATGGATAAGCAGGCATATTTTGCAAAATTCTCCACCTCTTTTTCCATACCCTAAAAGAACGCTCGATCACGTTACGTAGTAATGAGTGTGCACAATTAAACACTTCTTTCCGACCACTTGGTTGTCCACGACGCCTAAATTCTTGGAAGTGATACCTCTCGTCTTTGTAGGGACCCAAATACCCATACTCATTTGGATATAAAGCATCAACCAAATAGTATTTCCCTGCAAATAATAACAACATGGTAATTTTTAACAAAACTAAAAAAACAAATTATATTCCTTCAAGTATCAAATCTTCAATTTATTTAAAATCACAACCTTCTGGAGGTTTTGGAAATTTTATGCTGCTATTGTTAATAGCCTCAAGAAAAATACGCGTATCATGTGCACTGCCTTCCCATCCTGCCCACACAAACATGAAATGCATGTCGAAACTATAAGCGGCCATGACATTTTGTGTTGTTACACCTTTTCTTTCAATAAATAGAATTTGATTTTCAGATGATATGCATGCACGAACATGTGTGCCATCAATTGCATCGACACAATTCTACAGGCCACAAAAAAAAAAAGTAATCATAAACATTTATAAAATATTTCATACTCATTTAAACAACTTAATTAAACTTAATTAAACAACTTAATTAAACAAAAATTCATTTTACCTTGAAATGTGGCATAAATCTTGGATTCATTGCAATTTCTATTGGTGTGCTCGTAAATTATGGATCTACTGGTTTTATGACTTCCACAACAAATAAACATAATGATTTAAGCACTTCTTTAAAATATCTACTAACAGTTTCACCTGAATGTTGAAATCTCTCCTGCACTTGTCTATTTGACGCCCCAACTGCTATTGTAAATAGAAACATTGCCACCTTTTCAATAACGCTCATTCTTTTTGAAGGTTTTAAGCCATGGTGCGTTTCTAAATCATTGCACAGACTCAACAAAGTGGTTGCGTCCATCCTGAACATGTCAACACTTCGTTTCCAATGACCTCTTAAAACCTCAGTTAACCAACGCATCCCTGTGTTATACGAAACCATACATGGTTCTTTATACATATAATTAATATAATACATGTTTATAGCTCCAGTCATGCATATAATTAATTTTTTCATATCAAACTGCCTCTTTAAAATAAATTCATCGTCATCATCACTGTCATCGTCACCGTCATCATCATCATCATTACTGTCGTCGGCGTCATTTCCATCACCGTCATCTCCGGCACTAGCAACTGAGGCACCACTACCTTCACAACTAGGATAATTAATGTGGTCTACAATGCGGTTCATTCCATTATCATAATTGCCATCGAAATCTTCATTAAATATGTCATTAAACCGTGGATCATCCATAACTTCAATTACATGTAAAAAAAAAATATATATTATATGTTGTTAATAAAAATATTTAAATAATTAAATATCATTCAATAAAAAAGAACTATCAAAGAGTTGGTGCGACATAATTTTTTCCATACCAGTAAAGCCAAGAAAAACAGAGTGTTCCACTTCCTTGTATGAAATGCAATTGAGGTTTGAGAGGTTTGTTATGAAGAAAGATAGTTCATTGAAAATTATGATACAAACATTGCTCTTTATATAGAAAAAATTCAATGTTGTTTACGTCTCTTTTACAAGTTTTTCAACTTTCAACATAAGTACATTATCACATGTATAGACTGTTTTACAGCTCGTACATGGAAAACATTTTGACATGTATTCTTTCATTTGTATTGTTCTCATTCTATTATTCAAGATTCATTGGCCCACTTTTTTTTATTTACTTTTCATCATGATAGACCATGACAGTTTCAACATTTCACAAATTATGAAACTCCTATGAATGAACTGCAACATGTACCGAATTCATCTAAGGAAAAACAACAGTAACTGAACTAGAATTCACACCTCACAAAATAAACACAATTTACACCAACAATATTCACACCTCATAAAATAAACACAATTTACACTAACAATATTTCACACCTCACAATTTACGTAGAATTCACACCTCACAATAAACAAGCCATCATTAGACCTCACGGCAGAAATTCATTCACAGGAGTAATTGCAAATGTGGTTTTATCTTCTAGCCAAACCAATATTCACACCTCACAAGCTCACAGTAGCTTCACATGGAATATTACAAGAAAACAAGCATTATAACAACAATGAATACGTCTAAGGAACAACAAGGCAACAACAGGTATAGTCCCATCAATCCTCACGGCAGAAAAGAAAACAGCACCAACAGTAACTGCAAATGGGGTATCTATCTTATAAACAAACCAATATTCACACCTCACAAGCTCACAATAGCTGCACATGGTATATTACAATAAAACAAGCATTATAACAGGAACACTTAAGATCTGTTTTGATAGGGAACAAAACAGTGAAGGTAAATGAACAACCAATTCCATCCAAGGGTCATCCATTTAACATTAATAAAAACCATTGAACAGTTTAATTCGTAGATAAAATACAACATTAAAAACCAACAATTTCTCATACAAGTATGTTAACTCCCGAAAAGCAGTTTAATAAATACAACAGTAAACAAATTACTGCAAATGGAAATGCCTATATGTCTCAACACGAAATGTGGAATAATACAATGACTCGGAAAAACTTCGGCAAATGAAAACTACTCTTTTAAAAACCGGCATTCCATTATTCTGCAAAAATAAAATAAACATGTATAAATATAGTAAACAAGTGAACATAGCTAATTGATTAACAATTGAAAATGAAATAATACCATGTCAGCTAAGCACGTTTAGTTCGTGCATACATTCATTGCAACCATCTCAACTTATGTTGCTTATCACCCATACTAGCCCACATTTCTCTTTTCCTTCTTAAACTTATATACTTCGTAACAAAGTCGTGAAACTCATCTTCAATTGAAACTCCAGGAATTGAGTGCAGCTCAGCCATCGCCTCATGAATACTACAGCCTTCACGATCCATATTGAGTGCAGTTCAATACCGACATGTCTGAATTTTTAGCTCCTCTAATTTCCTGCATATAAATAAAATCAAGTAATGAAGGATCAACAGTAAAAAATATTGGTGTTGGAATTTGACAACAATAAAAGTAATTGTTAGGATGACGAGGAATTTACCTGAATTTTTTGTTTCCACCACTCATCGCTAGCTGAAATTGTTCCTAATTCACTATTCCACCCAACACCAGTTTCAGAAACCAACTTATTCCATATCCTCCAATCCTTTTTGCATCTATTTCATTTGTTTTTCAATTATGTTTTAGTGAATGCATGACCAGTTTGTTCTTTGAATAATGTTATAAGAAATTTCCACCTTGTTTTATTGAAATGAGTATTAGGTCTCATTCCCATATCAATGGCCTTAATGTATATATCACAAAATATATGCAACATTTCCTTTGTCCAAGCAACCTTATTGAAAGAATCAAGACCTTCCATGATATCTTTTAACACATTTAACAAAAGTTTAAAATCAATCAATGATATCAATTACATTGTGGCACATATATAACCGTGGATTCAACCAATACAAAAATAATCAATGTTCTGCATTTATAAAAGCTGCGTGGTTAGCAACAAACATTGACCATGCATTTAATTTTAATGAGAATATTCCCATTACTTCCAAGTAAACCAGAAGGAGTTGTAATTTGTAATGAAAACTAATTGAAACCCATTAATTTTCAACTGTTCAGAAAACTCAGTTTCAGCCATGATATTATTTCAATTATCAAGCAAAACATCATTGTCATATGGCTGTTTGGATTATCAGAAAACAGAGGAAAAAAACAAAAAAGTCAAGAATTTATTTCTAGATTCAAAGTAACACAACTTTCTTTCTCAGCATATAAACACACAAATGCAAAATTGAAGTTCTGATTTCCTTCAAAAGTAGAAATCAAAGTAATCCTACACGACATGCTAACAGGTCACTCCTTAGGATTTACTATAAACACACGTACAATAAAGAACTCTACAGTTTATCAAGCAGAAACAACATCAATGTGCACAGTAAACATATTAGCATGGATGCATCATATTGTTTCCAGTAAACAAATTTTAATCAAGCAGCAACACTGTAAGCTAGTAGACATCAAAAACTAAACCAGATTTCAATGAAGAACAACACATAATTATGCACAGCACACAGACCATGAAGCAACACATAAATGTAGGTTTTAGCTCAAGTAAAAAAATTGAAGAACACATAGTACGGGTCATGAAGCAGCACATAAATGCAATGAAATTTGCTCAATTAAAAAAAATTGACGAAGGCACAGTAAACATAAGACAAGCAGCAACAACAATGAAATTTGTAACTCAATTCAAATAATTGAAGAACACACAGTAAATCGATCATGCAGCAGCACATACATGTAATTTTTAAGCTAAAAAAAAATTTAAAGATGGAGATAAGGCAAGAACTTACCTCTGTCTCTCTCTTTTAGGTGTTTTCCCAGCACGGTTCTGTAACTTTTTTCTGCAAACCGAAACAATAAAGACCCAGAACATAAATGAGATTTTGAGCTAAATTTTAAACAAAATTGACGAAGATAAGGCAGGTACTTACGAGTCTCTCGCTCGTGTGACCTTTCCCAACACGAATCTGTTGGGTTTCTCTGTAATGGTAATAATGGAGGGACATATCGGTTAAGGTTTGGGTTTTTGATCTTCGTTTGGAAAGAAGAAGGGACAGAGGGGAAGAAGGTTGCTCACGAAATGGCGTCATCCTGTACGTGGTGGTTTTTACAAAATTTTGAAACGGGGTTGTTGTAGCAAGAGATGAGAGAGGGCAATAGTCTGGGGAAGGTAGAAAATAGGAGTTAGATCAATTGTAACATTGATCTGCAACCGTAACAGAACAATTTTGGGAGGGTAGAGGACTGTTGGGAAAGTAATTATGGCCATTGGGAAAGTAATGGGAAAGTGTCGGTGGTGAGAGAGGAGAAAACGCATGAGGAACAGTCTGGGGAAGGTAGAAAATGGGAGTTAGATCAATTGTAACATTGATCTGCAACCATTCTATGAACAATTTTGGGAGGGTAAAGGACCATTGGGAAAGTAATTGGGACCGTTAGGAAAGTAATGAGAAAGTGTCGGTGATGAGAGAGAGGAGAAAACGCATGAAAAGTAATGGGTAATTGCTTTTCACAAACAGCAGTTCAAACTCAATTTGGACGGGGATCCACGTAAAAAAAACGTGGTTAGTGTTAACCAAACACTGTGTAAACTGATTTTTATTTCAGCCTCAGCTGCACTAGCATATCCAAACATATCTAAATCCATGACATTGGACTCTTTCTTAAGGTTAAACCCATAAAAGCTGGAGTCTCCCCCTAGTTTGAGTCCATGAAAACTAGGTCTGGATATGTTGCCCAAAATCATGAATTTTTAGGTGTTTAAGGGATTTTTTAGACCAATTAAATTTGGATTTATTAGATATTAAATCCAAGCCCTAACTCTTATATTGTTATAGATCAAGAAAGGAAATGTTAAACAATTGACTATTGATCTTAAATGGAAGGGAACGAGTGTGATAGATACGTGGATAATAGCCATGTTACTAGAAATTGATTAGCGAAAAATAATGGCAAGTCATTAGATTAATTGTTTGTCATTTCAAGTTATAAAATTATACATAAAAGAAAAAAGGCAAAATAATTCGTTCCATTTCTTCCTCCCCCCTCTCGCCAATCCCATCCAATCATCTTTAATGGATATATTTTTAATAAATAACTTGCCAGCTTTCAAGTTTTTTTTTTATTTGATAGTAAAAGTTGTTAAATAATATTTATGTAGTCTTATTTAGTAAGGGTAGAATAGTACTTTCAGTTTAACCTATATATACTTTATTTGTATTTAGGTTAAGACTAAGCACTCATAATATACAGATCATTCAGAATTCTAGCCTCCTTTTTGTGTTTCATCTTAATTATTTTAACATGGTATCAGAGCTGGTTTTATAGAACGAGGTTTAATCCCGAACACAACTTCGCGGATCCAACTTGACTGTTGATTATGGCTACAGTTTGATATTTCATCTTCCGCTTCAAAATTTCTCATTCAAAATTTTTTGGAGTGAGATTTTGTCTCCCGCTTCTGTAAAATTTGGTATTTCATCTTTCCTTCAGCCTCTGCAATTTGATATTTGTATTTAGTTTCTGCAATTATTTTGGTATTTCGTCTTCCTTTTAGTTTCTGCAATTTGGTATTTGCATTCAGTTTCTGCAATTATTTCGGTATTTCATCAAGAAGATATTTGTTTAGTTTCTACAATCTCTGTTTAGTTTCTGCAATTTGATATTTTGTTTTCCGCTGCTTTTGCATTCTGGTTCTCTGTGACTGTTGATTATGGCTATTGAAAGAGATGATTCGCTTCAGTCTGTGAGTGTGAGGTTGGATGGGAAGAACTATTCGTATTGGAGTTATGTAATGAGAAATTTCCTTAAGGGTAAGAAGATGTGGGGGTATATTAGTGGAACTTATATGATACCTAAGAATATTGAGGAGGGGGATGTTGTTTTGATAGATACATGGGAAGCAATTAATGCAAAGATGATTACTTGGATCAACAATTCTATTGAGCATTCGATAGGTACGTAGTTGGCGAAGTATGAGACAACAAAAGAGGTTTGGGATCATCTGCAAAGGTTATTCACACAATCAAATTTTGCAAAACAGTATCAATTAGAGAATGACATACGAGCTCTTCATCAGAAGAATATGAGTATTCAA
>Ga0307513_10006186_pt1 | contig 15691 bp, 15 predicted proteins | sample 15_EM_MG_FD_202174 | JGI IMG/M metagenome (GOLD analysis project Ga0307513, IMG submission 202174) | Populus trichocarpa ectomycorrhiza microbial communities from riparian zone in the Pacific Northwest, United States - 15_EM | ecosystem: Host-associated > Plants > Roots > Unclassified | place... | reverse complement strand
GTGACCCTGTTGCGTGCGTTGCCAGTGATCGCGGGAGTTCACCGGCTGAGCCGGCGGCGGTTCGCTGCCAATGGCGGTCGGATAGAACAAGAGCTCCGCCCCCATCAGCGCCATCGCGCGCGCGCATTCCGGGAACCACTGGTCCCAGCAGATGCCGACACCGATGCGCGCGTATTTCGTGTTCCAGACCTTGAACCCCGTGTCGCCTGGGCTGAAGTAGTTCTTCTCCTGGTAACCCGGACCGTTCGGGATATGCGCCTTGCGATAGATGCCGAGATTGGCGCCATCCGCGTCCAGGATCGCGATCGAATTGAAATACGAGTTGCCGGCTTTTTCGAAGAAGCTGATCGGCAGTACGACGTTCAACTCGCGCGCAATGCGCGTGAAGTGACGGATGGCACGGTTGTCCGCAACACTCGTGGCGAGGCGCAAATGGCGCGAATCCTGCTCGATGCAGAAGTACGGCGTCTCGAACAACTCCTGGATCAGGATGATCTGTGCGCCCTTGCCGGCCGCCTGGCGCACCAGTTTTTCGGCGGTCGCGATATTGGCGTCGATATCCCAGCCACAGGCGAACTGCAGCGACGCCGACCTCGCGTTTCGGGTTGTTGAGATGCGGAGGCAGCTTGCTCATGCGAAAACCTTACCGGGATTGAGAATGCCCTTCGGATCGAGCGCCTGCTTGAGCAGACGCATGGTGGCGATTTCCGCCGCCGTGCGCGACAGCGCCAGATAGGCGCGTTTTTCGAGGCCGATGCCGTGTTCGGCGGACACCGAGCCGCCGATGGCCGCGAGTGGCCGGTATACGATGTCTTCGACCCTGGCGCGAGTTACCGCGTCGTCACCGGATGCGATGGCCAGGTGCAGATTGCCGTCGGCCATGTGGCCGAACACGAAGGTCCGATTCTCCCCGGCGAATGCCGCCACCGACGCGCACACCTGTTCGGAATACGCGCGCATGTTCTCGATCGGCAGACTCACGTCGAACGTGAGCAGCGGCGCGATGTTCCTGACCTGCCAGACGTCTTCGCGGATCGCCCAGATGGCGCGCCGTTCGTTCTCGGAGTTGGCCAGCGTGACATCGGTGATCGTGCCCGCCGCGAGCGCCTCGCCGAGCACCTGCTCGAGACGTGCGCGGTCGGATGCCGGATCGCCACCGAGCGTCTCGGCGATGGCGTAAAACGGCGCGCCGCGCGCCAGCGGCGCGACGTTCTCTGCCGGCGGCGCGGTGTTGAAGTCGTAGTAGTTGCCCCACAGCGCCTCGAACGCGGCGAGTTGCCCGCCGAGGCCCGAGTCCAGGCGGTCGAGCAGATCGACCAACGCGTCGAACGACGGCAGCGACGCCAGCAAGGTCTCCTGGCTGCGGGTGCGGGAAACCAGGCGCAACTCGGCTCGTGTCACCACGCCGAGCGTGCCTTCGCTGCCGATGAACAATTGTTTGAGGTCGTAGCCGGCATTGTTCTTGAGCATGCGATTGAGCGAGGTCAGCACCGTGCCGTCTGCGAGTACGGCTTCGACGCCGAGCACGAGGTTGCGCATCATCCCGTAGCGCAGGACCCGCAAGCCTCCGGCATTGGTCGAAATGTTGCCGCCGACCGTGGCGCTGTCGCGCGCGCCCAGATCGAGCGGAAAAACCATCCCGTGCGACTCGGCCTCACGCTGGACGCGCCCGAGCTGCACGCCCGCCTGGGCGCGCAGGCACCGACCGGGCACGTCGACTCGTTCGATGGCGTTCATGGATTCGAGCGACAACACGATGTCGTGCGCGGCGGCGTCCGCGCCGTTCACGAGGCCCGTGAGGCCGCCATGGGTGACGACCGGCTGTCCGCGCGCGTGACACAACCGGAGCACGGCGGAAACCTGCTCGGTACTGCGTGGACGAACCAGTAGTTCGGCATCGACGCGGCCGTGAAACAACGTGCCGGCGCGATCGCGTACTGCCGCGCCTTCGAGCATGCCCTGCTCGCCGACGATGGCACGGAGATCCGCCTTGAAGGTGGCCTGAGACATGCGGCCAAAGGTAACGCGCAATGCAGGCAGCCGCCATAACGGCGGCTGCCTTTACTTCAATGCAGCGTCGGTTGTTCCTTCGCTTCCTCGTCTGCCACCGGAAACAACGCCTGATCGAGCGCGTGCACATAAGTCGCGACGTTCACGGTGCCGGGGACGAGCACGCGGCCACCAAACAACAAATTGGGCACGGTGCGAACCCCGAAGCCACGCATGCGTTCCTCACTGCCGGCGAGCGCGTTGTCGCCGTCACGGGTGTCGCGGAACGCCCGCAGCGTCTTCTCCTCGAGCCCGGCCTCGGTGCCGATCTGCACGAGCACTTTCACGTCACCGATGTCGGCACCGCTTTCGAAGTAGGCGCGGAAGATCGCTGCGGCGACATTCGCATGCCGGCCTTCCTGGTCGGCGAGCTGGACGAGCCGGTGAGCCTCGGCGGTGCTGGGCAATGCACCGAGTTTCTCGAAGTGAAAGTCGATGCCGAGCTCGCGGCCGGCTTCCGTGAGGCTTTTCTCGGCGAACGGCACGCTGATGCCCGACGGCAGGCGTTCGGCAAGGTACTCGTGGAAGCTGCGCGGAGCGGCATTCGCTTTTGGCGCGGCCATGCGGAACGGATGCCAACGCAGCCGGGTTTCCACATCACCCGAGAGGCTGCCCAAAGCACGCGTGAGTTGCGTCATGCCCAGCCACGACCACGGACAGGTGAAGTCCGCGACTAGATCGATGTCGAGCGTGCGGCGTGCGTCACGGAGCGGTCTGATCGTTGTGTTCATGCGGCATATGTAGGTGCGCCGCGAACGCGTTCAAGCCGGCTTCCGGGTCGCCGCAAGGTTCGCTTGCACCTGTTCGGTGATACGAATGGCGGTCTCGAGCGCTCGCAGCCCGTCATCTCCTGACACGATCGGATTCCGCTCGTTCCGTATGCAGTCGAGAAAGGACTCGATCTCGCTCTTGAGCGCATCCCCCTGCTCGAGGTTCGCCTCCTCGATGGTCACCGGCAATTGCCCCGCCTGCGGCGTGCCTTCGCGCTTGCGGATCAGCGTCAGGATCTTCTGCTGCAGGTCGAGTGAAATGTAGGCGTCGTCCTCGAAGATCCGCAGCTTGCGTTCGGTCTTGAGGCTCACGCGGCTCGCCGTGGTGTTCGCCACGCAGCCGTTCGCGAAGCGGATGCGCGCATTGGCGATGTCGATTTCACCGGAGAACACCGGGCTGCCGATGGCGTCGATACTGACGATCTCGCTGCGCGCCAGCGACTGCACCAGGTCGATGTCGTGGATCATGAGATCGAGCACGACATTCACATCCGTGCCGCGCTCCTTGTACGGCGCCAGCCGCTGGCATTCCATGAACCGGGGAACGCTGAGGTGCGGCTCGGCGGCCAGGATGGCCGCATTGAACCGTTCGAGATGGCCGACTTGCAGGACACGTTTGTGTTTGGCGGCTTGGGTAATGAGCGCCCTGGCCTGCTCGGGCGTTTCGGTGATGGGCTTTTCCACCAGCACGTGCGCACCGGCCGCGAGGAAAGCGTCGGCAATTTCGAAATGCGAGGGCGTCGGGGTCACCACGCTGACCGCATCCACCTTCCCGAGCAGCTGGCGGTAGTCGGCCATCGCAGGGCTGCCGACCTCGGCGGCCACCGATCTGCGGACATCCTCGCGTCCGTCGACCACGGCCACGAGCTCGCAAATGGGAAGTTGCGCGTACTTCTGCGCGTGAAAACGTCCGAGATAGCCGACGCCGATCACCGCCGCCCTGATTTTGCTCATGCGCTATTATGCCCGCGCTTTCACGCCGTCCGGCGAGTCCTCGGGGGCCTTGGCCAAATTGTTCAACTGGTTCTTGCGCGCGCGCGAATGGTACTTCGCGCTACCGCGTTTCCAATTCGAAGCGATGACGCTGGGGCTGGCGGTGTTGTTCGGCCTGCTGGTGATGCCGGCATTCATTTATCTGGCGGGTCACATCGCACTCAAGGACTATGCGAATGGCGGGGTGTTCGCCCTGTATTTCGATTTCTTCAAAGGGTTGTTCCAGCCTCGTCCTTCGTTCTGGGCCGTGATCGCCGGACCGTTCGTCTTCTTGAGCGTCGTCAGACTGTTTCGCTGGATCCTGCGCAAGACATAAGTAAAAGGCGGCGGCCCGAAACGTGAAGCAGGTCACGAATTCCTGGCGGCACCCGTCCGCGGGCCTGCGAATATGTGACGCAGTTCGGCGACACTGCACCCGGGGAAGAGTCCGACAAGTCACGGGGTTGCAGAAAAATGAGCGAGTACTTTCTCGCCGATCGAAAGGCAGAGGAACGCGCGAAACAGCGCGCGGCGGAATCCAAGCCGAATCCGCGCAGCCAGGACGTCAAAGTCACCTTGTTAGGCGACTTTCTGTTCCCGAGTGTGGAACCGCCGGGCTGCGATCCGTACAACAGCACCCACGGGAAAGCCGCGCGCGAGGCGTGGCGGCTGCGAAGCGGCCGCCGCTGAAGTCACGCGGCCTGCCGGCCCCGGGCCGAAGTCAGGGTCCGTAGCAACCGCCGGCCGGAACCAAGTAGGCACCCGCCGCTCGAACTGGTATGCGGTTGCCCCTCATGCTTTCGGCCAATACGTCCACAGGGCAACCGCCAGCATCAGCGCCAGACCCGCGTGAGCCGAGTACCGCCAGCCGCGCGAACGCAATTCCCCATAAAAACTGGCCGCCGCCACCGCCGCGAGTAACACGGACAGCAGGCAGGCGGCCATCAGCGGCCGGGATTCATCGGCGAGGCGCGCGCCGTATTCGGGTAAAAGCAGGAAAACGACCCCGGTCAGCATCAATGCGACCGCAATCGAGACTGTCGAACCCATCACGATTCCAAGTAGAACGACCAGTGGGCGCATGGATTGGCCTATGTTTGAAAAGATGCCACTTGAGCAGGCCGTGCTACGGCCTTAGTGTTGAATTGTACGGACTCACACAGCCGAGACACCCTGCCGCATGAATTCATCGTCAATCCGCTATAACCGCTGGCTCGCCCCTTCCATGCTCGTCGCCCTGCTGGTGCTGACAGGGTCGGCGCAGGCTCCCGCCAATACACAGCTGCCCGCAGGTTCCGTGGTCCCCAGCGAGCGGCATCGCTCTGTGGCGCGGCGGGTCGGTTCGATGCTCGAGGGCATGCACTACAGCGGCTCGAAGCTCGACGACCGGCTCTCGGCGATCGTGTACACGCGTTACCTGGAAAGCATCGACGGCCAGCATTCCAGCCTGCTCGCCTCCGACGTGGCGGACTTCGAACAGTACAAACTGCGCTTCGACGACATGATCCGCAGCGGCGATGTCGATCCGGCGTTTGCCATCTTCGCCCGCTTCCAGCAGCGCAACCGTGAACGAATCAAGTTCGCGATCTCGCAGCTCGACAAAGAGCCCGATTGGACGCTGAACGAGTCTTTCGAATTCGATCGCGAGAAGGCGCCATTCGCGGCCACCTCCGCCGAGCTCGACGAATTCTGGCGCAAGCGGGTCAAGAACGACGCTTTGTCGCTGCTGCTGACCGGCAAGAGCTGGGATGAAGCGTCCAAACTACTCAAGAAGCGTTACGAGACCACGCTCAAACGAATCGACCAGATCAGCGCCGACGACGTCTTCGAGTCGCTGATGAATTCCTACGCGCGCGCCTACGACCCGCATTCGAGCTATTTCTCGCCGCGCAGCTCCGAGGAATACCGCATCCAGATGAGCCTCAACTACGACGGCATCGGCGCGTCGCTGCAGCTCGTCGATGACTACGTGACCATCATGAACGTCATCGAAGGTGGCCCGGCGGCCGTGGCCGGCACGCTTTCGGTCAAGGACCGCATCACCGGTGTCGGCCAGGGCAAGGAAGGCCCGGTCACCGACGTGCTCGGCTGGCGCATCGACGACGTCGTGCAGCTCATCCGTGGTCGCGCCGGCACGCAGGTGCGCTTGCAGGTGCTGCCCGCGGGCGCGGCTCCTGGCAGCGCGGAGAAGTCCCTCGAATTCACCCGCAACAAGGTGACGCTCGAAGCGCAGGCCTCGCAGAAGGAGTTGCGCACCATCAAGCGCGGCGACAAGGAATATCGCGTCGGCATCATCAACGTGCCCGCGTTTTACCAGGACGTCGAAGCACAGAGCGCCGGCGACAAGGAATTCCGCAGCACCACGCGCGACGTGCGCCGCCTCATCAACGAGCTGAAGGCCGAGAAAATCGACGGCCTGGTGCTCGACCTGCGCGGCAATGGCGGCGGCTATCTACCCGAAGCCACCGCGTTGACCGGCCTGTTCATCGACAAGGGTCCGGTCGTGCAGCTCAAGGTGACCACCGGTGAACTCGAAGTGCAGGATGACCCCGAGTCCGGCGTCGCGTATTCGGGCCCGCTGGCGGTACTGGTAGATCGTTTCAGCGCGTCCGCCTCGGAAATCTTCGCCGGCGCCCTGCAGGACTATCACCGCGCGACGATTCTCGGCCAGCGCACCTTTGGCAAGGGCACGGTACAGAATCTCGTGCCACTCGACCGGTGGTCGCCGCGCCCGGTCAACGGCCAGCTCACGGTCACCATCGGCAAGTTCTATCGCATCACCGGTGAGAGCACCCAGCACCGCGGGGTCGAACCCGACGTCACGCTGCCCTCCCAGATCGACATGGAAGAGTTCGGTGAGAGCGCACTCGAGGGCGCCCTGCCCTGGGATCGCATCGCCGGGGTGCCGTTCCGCAGTGAGGCCAAGGGACAACAGCCGAACATTCCCTTGCTGGCGACGGAAGAAAAGACGCGCGCCGACAAGGACCCCGACTACCGCTGGTTGGTCGCCGACCTCGCGGCGGCCGACGTGATGCGCAAGCAGACCTCGCTGTCGCTCAACCTGCAGACGCGCAAGGCGGAGCGCGAGCGCGTGGACAAGGAACGGCTGAGCCGTGAAAACGCCCGCCGTGCCGCCCAGAATCTGCCGGCGATCAAGACCTCGGAAGAACTGGCGGACGTGAAATTTCCGGATACCGTCCTCGACCAGGCGACGGAAGTCATGACGGACATGGTCACGGGAATTCGCCCGACCCATTCCGCGCCTTCACGCACGGTGCGGACCGAACCCAAAGCGCCGGGCTGACCGGCGCCGCCAGGATCAGCGCAACAGGACCTTGAAGAGGTCCCAGGTATCTTCGGCCACCACGTTCGGCAACCTGGCGGCCGTGACGCCCTGCGAGCCGTGCGCGAGCACGTCGCCTTCGGAAACGCCGCACGATTCCGGAATCGGCACGGTCTCGAAATCGCCGAGGTAGGCGGCGGAGCCGCGCAATCTTTCGGAGCGCTGCGCCACTTCCTGCATGATGCCGTTGCGCTGCTTGACCAGGTTTCGCGCCTTGACGATGTCGCCCATGATCGAAACGCACGCAGTCAGATCGCCGTAATACTCGGTCGGCTCGCGCCGCGACATGGCCGCTCGCGCTGACGCGACCAGAGAAGTGCGCGCCAGACGCAGGCACAACACCTCGGCGCACGCGATCGCGGCGAGATTGATCGCGCGTTTGGCCTCCACGGAGATGCCCGGAAATTCGCCAGCCCCGATCTTTTCGATCTGCTCGCAGCGTGTGCGCGCGGCAAGCAGATTGCCCTCGGCGGAATCGACCGCGGCCTGAAACGCCGGGCGTTGGACCGCAACCTTCGGGCGCTCCCAGCGATGCCACCACTTGTCCAGCTTGGCGAGACGGGCGTCGAACGCCACGAGCTGCTGACGCGCGGCAACCATGAGCGACTCCGCCTGGCGCAACTGTTGTTCGCTCGCCTGGCGTTGTTGAAACTGTTTGCGATTGCCTTCGAGGGCGAACGCCTTGCGCTCGCGCTCTTCCTGCTTTCCAGCGAGATCCTGCACCAGCAGGCCGATGATCTCGCGTCCGTCGCTCCACAAGGCGCGCAGGTGATAGAAAACCAGGGTAGATAGGCCGGTATCCGCGGACTCGAGCCGTTTCTCCACGGCCTCGAACATCTCCTGGACGCGGGCCGTGGCGGCCTCCTGCTGCTTGAGCCGGTCGCGCAAACGCTGCGTCTCTGCGCCGAGTTCTTCGTGCTGCTTGCGCAATTCCGCGCGGCTGCGGAACAGCTCGACCACGCGCCCATCTTCGGGCACGGGAACAGCCGCAGCGTTGCCGAGCAGACCTAGCGACTTCAAAGCTTTCATAGACCCCTGCGCGGACGCGGGGCCTGATTGTTCAGGCGCGAAACCCGTGGCCGCGATCGATGCAGTACTCCAGCCACTTATTTAACATCGTATTGCGGGCCCAACGCTGATCCAGTTCACGCTCCGCCAGCCCCCGCAGGCGCCGCAGTGCCTCGTGGTCGTGTTGCGACGCCCATTCCTGCGCCTCTACCAGCCTGGCGTCGTGATAGACGCGCACGCGCATGTCGGGGTATGTGGAAACGACGTCATCCTGCTGAAACAGATAGGTGAGATCGAAACTCGTGGTGTACGGCGAGCGTTCGGTGACGCTGAGACGCAAATCACAGTCGTCGGCGACGCGCGAGATGCGCACGTCGGCCAATTGCTTGAGGTCGCCGGCCAGTTCCGCCAGCCGCAGGTAGTTGCTCTCGTAAAGCGACATGAGCGCGACGAAGCTGCGCGGGCGCGAACGCCAGGATACGAGAGTGAGTGCGTCATTTAACATTGAGTCCGAATATAACGAACAATGACGATCATTCAAGACGCAATTCCTGCGCCAATGAACCGTGAATTGGTTCCCGTGTCTCGAAAATTATTCTCCGTACCGAAAAACCTCGTCGAGGTTGCGGCCGAGCGCACGCGAGATCTTGAATGCGAGCTCGAGTGAAGGAGAATATTTGCCGGCTTCGAGCGCGATGATCGTTTGGCGAGTGACCTCGCAGGCTCTCGCAAGCTGCTCCTGCGTCAGATCGCCGCGCGCAACGCGCCATTCGCGTATCCGGTTGCGAACGACAGGTGTCACCGGCGTGCCGCCCAATACGCCAGTGTCAGCACCAGGTGTTCGACGAGCGATCTTCCGATCAAGAGGCCGATGAGCAGATTCGCGAGCACGATGGGCGCGACCCACCAGACGAGCAACGAGGCCGGCAGCAGCGCGAGCGCACAGACGCACGCAACGAGCACCACCGTCAGCATCCAGTCTCCGGCGCGATCGGCCGCGTGTTGCAGTCGCAGGTCGCGTTCGTCGAGCTGGATCGTTCCCGCGTGGCGCCCGACCACATGGGAAATGAGCTGCCACGCGACGATCAGCGAGAACAGGTGCTGCATGAAATGGAGCGCATAGAGATCGTTGAGGGTTCGCGGCGCTTCGGGCTGGTGCGACACCGCCCACATGAACCTCAAGAAGCTCAAGAGCACGAAGCCGATGAAGAGCAGGCCGATCCAGGCCCGCTGCTCCGCGACCGAGGCATCGTCGGGAAACACCCGGGGACGGCGCGCGAAAAAAATCACTGCAGCGACCAGGGCCAGACAGAATAACGCCGAGCCGGTCGCCCCTATATCCACACCACCCCACCGCTCCGCTGGGCCGAAAAGGGCGGCGAGCCCTGTCACCACGGCGATCCCCACGAGAACCGCTGCCTGACGCTGTGCTGAGCACATAAGAAGAGCCTCCAGAATGTAAGGTAAACATTACATTCCGGAATCGAGCATGTAAAGTATTTTTTACATGCTATTGCCGCGAAGGAACGGACAAAGGTCGAGGTCGACATTGCCGCCCGACAACACGATGCCGATGCGCTGCCCGGGCCCACCAAGTTTGCCCGCGAGCGCCGCCGCGACCGGCACCGCCGAGGAAGGCTCGATCAACACCTTGAGATCGTTCATCACGATGCGCATCGCTTCCATGATCTGCGCTTCGCTGACGGTGACCACGTCGTCGACGTGGGAACGCAGCAATTGAAAATTGCGGACTCCGATCGAGGCGCGCAATCCATCGGCGATGGTGTTCGGCGTCACCACCGCGCGGCGCTCGCCGCTGCGGAATGACTGGAAGGCATCGTCCGCCTGCTCGGGCTCGGCACCGATCACGCGGATGGTGGGCACCAGGGCTTTCGCTGCCAGCGCACTGCCGCCGATCAATCCACCGCCCCCCACCGGGGTGCTCACGATCTGCAGATCGGGCACTTCGGCTAACAACTCGAGCACGGCGGTGCCCTGCCCCGCGATGATTCGCGAGTCATCGAACGGATGCACCAGTTCACCCGGGTCGCTGAGCATGATTTCCGCGAGCCGCTGCTCGCGCGCGGGCAATCCCGGATCGCACAATTCCACGCGTGCGCCGGCCGCTTCGATGTTCGCGATCTTGGAGCGCGGTGAATCGCGCGGGACGATCACGATGGCGCGTATGCCGCGCGCGCGCGCCGCCAGCGCCAGCGCATTGCCGTGATTGCCCGAAGAATGCGTGAGCACGCGTGGTGTGACCGAAGGGTCGAGCTGCAGCACCGCGTTCATGGCGCCGCGATATTTGAACGCGCCGCCGGTTTGCAGGTTCTCGCATTTGAAGAACACCTGCGCCTTCGCGCGTGCGTCGAACGCGGCGGACCGCATCACGGGTGTGCGCACGATGTGGGGCCCGATACGCGCCGCCGCAGCCACCACGTCGGCGAACGCGGGCAAATCCGGCTTCACAGCTTCTGGTATTCCGGCGCGAGAAAGTGCTCGCGGTAATAGGCGAGCTCGCGAATCGATTCCTGGATGTCCGCGAGCGCCTTGTGCTCACCGCGCTTGGAAAACCCCGGGATGATTTCCGGCGCCCAGCGCCGGGCCAGCTCCTTGAGCGTGCTCACATCGAGGTTGCGATAGTGGAAAAACGATTCGAGCGTCGGCATCTGACGCGCGAGAAACCGCCGGTCCTGGCAAATGCTGTTGCCACACATCGGCGAAGCGTTTGGTTCCACGAGCACCCGCAGGAATTCCATGGTGCGGGCTTCGGCGCTCGCCAGCGTATATTTGCTGTCGCGCACCCGCTGGGTCAGGCCGGACCCGCCATGTGTACGTGTGTTCCAGTCGTCCATGCCGGCGATGACTTCATCCGACTGATGGATCGCAATGACCGGCCCCTCGGCGACCACATTGAGATCGACGTCGGTGACGATGGTGGCCATCTCGATGATCACGTCGACGTCGGGCTTGAGGCCCGTCATCTCGAGATCTATCCAGATCAGATAGTCGCTGCTCGGCATAAGGATTGACGCGATACTACACGAATGACCGCCTCTCCCAACGACGACGAATTCGACGCGGAGGTCATCGCCGCGTACGGTCGCCACCTGCTGGTGCGGACGGCTGATGCGCGCGATCTGCGCGCCCGCCCCGCGGGCCGCCGCCTCAGCATCGTGTGCGGCGATCGCGTGCGCTGCGAGTTCGATCGCAAACACGATGAGTTGCTCATCGTCGAGGTACTGCCACGCCGGACACTGCTGGCGCGCGCCAATCTGCGCGGCGAGAGCGAACCGATCGTCGCCAACATTTCCCAGCTCGTGGTGGTGGTCGCGCCGCTGCCGCAGCCCGACTGGTTCATCGTCGACCGTTACCTGTGCGCTGCCACCGCCGCCGGGATCGCCGGGGCCGTCGCGGTCAACAAGTCCGACCTCGTGACTAACAAGATCGACGCGGATGAGCTCACCGCGCTCACGCGGGCCGGGTACACGCACCTGTCGTGTTCGGCCAGTTCGGGCGCCGGCCTCGATGCCTTGAAGGCGCTGCTGTCGCGAGGGACCAGCGTACTGGTCGGACAGTCCGGCGTCGGCAAGTCGTCGCTGGTCAGTGCGCTGCTGCCCGACGTGAAGATCGAAACCGGCCTGCTGGTCCGCGAGGAGGAAGGCCGCCACACGACCACCGCATCGCGTTCGTATCCGCTCGCCTCCGGCGGCACGTTGATCGACTCTCCGGGCGTGCGCGATTTCGCGCCCGCCATCGAACAACTGGATTCTCAAACGCTCGGATTTCCCGAAGTCGACCAACGCGCCAGCAAATGCAGATTCCAGGATTGCCGCCACATGCAGGAGCCCGGTTGCGCGGTGACCGGTGCGGTCGAAGCCGGCGAGTTGAGTGCGCGTCGATATGAAAGTTACCGACGTCTTCGTCGGCGTTACGAAGAACTCATCGAGGCCCGCGGCCCCGGACAACGCTCTCGGCGTTGATGTATGGTACCGCTACCGCGCGTGGGATGAGGGGGTGCCAGTCCGGCGGCCACCCGCGCGCGAGGAGCCAACGACATGAATTGGAATTTTGCGCGCGTCGCGATCGGCGTCCTGCTCTCCATCGTCACGATCTCTCTCACGGGTCCGGCGCTCGCCGACGAACCGGTCTACAAGAATCTCGATCGCAGCTTCGAAGATCGTGCGGCCGACCTGGTGTCGCGCATGACGCTCGAGGAAAAAGTCTCCCAGCTGCAGAACGATGCGGTGGCAATTCCGCGTCTGGGCGTGCCGGCATACGAGTGGTGGAACGAGGCATTACACGGCGTGGCGCGCGCGGGTTCGGCCACCGTGTTTCCGCAGGCCATCGGCATGGCCGCCACGTTCGACACGCCCCTGATGACACAGATCGCCACGGCCATCAGCGACGAGGCGCGCGCCAAACACCAGGAATTCGCGCGGCACGATCAGCGCAAGCGTTACCAGGGGCTCACGTTCTGGTCGCCCAACATCAACATCTTTCGTGATCCGCGCTGGGGCCGTGGCCAGGAAACCTACGGCGAGGACCCCTACCTCACCGCGCGCATGGGCGTCGCGTTCGTAAAGGCGCTGCAGGGTGACGATCCGAAATACCGCAAGGTGGACGCAACGGCCAAACACTATGCCGTGCATTCCGGGCCCGAGGCGGATCGCCACCACTTCGACGTGTATCCGAGCGAACGCGATCTCTGGGAGACCTATCTACCGGCCTTCAAGGCGCTGGTGCAGGAAGCCCACGTCGCGTCGGTCATGGGCGCATACAACCGCGTCAATGGGGAATCCGCTTCGGGCAGCCATCGGCTGTTGACGGAGATCCTGCGCAACCAGTGGGGCTTCACGGGTTACGTCGTGTCGGATTGCGACTCGATCGACGATATCTGGAAATTCCACAAGATCGTGCCGACGCCCGAGGAAGCTGCCGCCATCGGCATCAAGAGCGGGCTCGAGGTGAACTGCGGCAAGACCTATGCGGCGCTCACATCGGCCGTGCAGAAAGGCCTCATCACGGAGGCCGAGATCGACACCGCCGTGCGCCGCGCGTTCCTCACACGTTTCCAGCTCGGCATGTTCGATCCGGACGACCGGGTGAAGTGGGCACGCATTCCTTACAAGGTGAATCAGTCGCCCGAACACGATGCGCTGGCGCGCAAGGCCGCGCAGGAATCCATCGTGTTGCTGAAGAACACCGGCGTACTCCCGCTCGACAAGGCGAAACTCAGGAGTATCGCGGTCGTCGGCCCGACCGCCGATGAAATCATGTCCCTGTTGGGCAACTACTACGGCACCCCCGCCGCCCCCGTGACCATCCTGCAGGGCATTCGCGACGCCGTCGGCCCGCATACCAAGGTGAACTTCTCGCGTGGTGCCGATCTGGTCGAGGGCCGCGAGGAGCCTCGCGCGGCACCATTGATCGATCCGGCATACCTGCGCCCGGAGGCGGGTTCGCCGACCCAGGGATTGAAAGGTGAATACTTCCGCGGCAAGGAATTCGCCGGCGCTCCGGTGCTCACGCGCGTCGACCCGCGCATCGCTTTCCGCTGGGATCGCGGCGCACCGACGGACACGATGGTCGCCCAGGGTGAGCTGACACAGGCGACCGCGCTCGGCGTGGACGATTATTCGATTCGCTGGACGGGCAAACTACTGCCGCCCACGACTGGCAAATACGAGCTGGTGGTCGGCGCCAACGACGGCTTCAAGCTCTATGTCGATGGCAAGGTCGTGTGCGACGGCTGGCAGCCGAATCCGCGCGTTGCCAGCAAGGGCGCCTTCGTCGAACTCGAAGGCGGCAAGAGTTACGACATCAAGCTCGAATACTTCGAAGCGGATCGCGACGCGGAAGTGCGGCTGGCGTGGCGCCTGCCTGGTGCGAAACCGCCCTTCGAAGAAGCGCTCGCGGCGGCGAAAGCCTCCGATGTCGTGGTGTTCGTCGGCGGTTTGACCGGCGACGTCGAAGGCGAAGAAATGAAGGTCAATTACCCGGGCTTCGCCGGTGGCGATCGCACCGATCTGCGACTGCCGGGCAGCCAGCAGAAGCTGCTCGAGGCGCTGCAGGCGACCGGCAAGCCGGTGATCCTCGTGTTGACCACCGGCTCCGCGCTCGCGGTCGACTGGGAGCAGGCCAAACTACCAGCCATCCTGGTCGCCTGGTATCCGGGGCAACGCGGCGGCACTGCAGTCGCGGATGTGTTGTTTGGCGCCACGAACCCGAGCGGCCGGCTGCCGATCACTTTCTACAAGGCGGATGAAAAGCTCCCCGCCTTCGACGACTACAGCATGAAGAACCGCACCTACCGGTACTTCGCGAGGCAGCCGCTCTACCCGTTCGGTTTCGGCCTCTCGTATACGAAGTTCTCATACTCGGGACTCGAGCTCGACAAATCGGGCGTCACCGCCGACGGCAGCGTGCAGGCGTCGATCACCGTCAGTAATGTCGGCAAACGCACGGGCGATGAGGTCGTGCAGCTGTATCTGCAACCGATCGACGCGCACCGGCCGCGCGCCCTCAAGGAGCTGCGCGGGATCGAGCGCGTCACGCTCAAGGCGGGTGAATCGCGCGTGGTGAAGTTCGACATCAAGCCGACGCGCGACCTCGCGATTTACGACGACGTGAAGAAAGCCTACGCAGTCGATGCGGGCAAGTTCGAAGTGCAGATCGGCGCTTCGAGCGCCGACGTCCGCGCGAAGGCAACACTCGACGTCACCAACTGACACGCGGACGAACTAAAGGGGACATTCCGAGTTTCCGACCAGAAAAACAACAAGCCGGCAGTGTGCCGGCAAGGACGATTCCGCCTCCGGGCTTGTTGTTTTTCTGGTCGGAAACTCGGAATGTCCCCTTTATCTCAGACGGTGAGGCGGCCTGCCAGCGCGTGCGCCAGCGTGCCGCCGTCCACGTATTCGAGTTCACCGCCGATCGGCACACCATGCGCGATGCGGCTCGCCTGAATACGCCGCTGCGCGGCGCGCTCGCCGAGAAAATGCGCCGTCGCCTCGCCCTCCACCGTCGGGTTGGTCGCGAGAATGACCTCGCGCACCTCGCCCGAATCGAGCAACGCCTCGAACTCGCGCGCGCCGATCTGTTCGGGACCGATGCCATCGAGCGGCGACAGATGCCCATGCAGCACGAAATATCGTCCGCGATAGCTGCCGGACTGCTCCACCGCGACCACGTCGGCGGGCGATTCGACCACGCATAACAGCGCGGTTTCGCGCGAAGTCGACGCGCAGATCGAGCACAGATCCGTGTCGGTGAGCATGCGGCAACGTTTGCAGCGGCCGATGGCCGCGAGGCCGGCCGTCAACGCTTCGGCCAGCGTGCGCGCGCCGCCGCGGCCACCCTGTAACAGGTGAAACGCCATACGCTGCGCCGTCTTGGGGCCGACGCCCGGCAAGGTGCGCAACGCATCGATGAGTTTTGCCAGCGGGGCGGCGTGCTGCATGTAGTTAGGAAAGCCTCAGAAAGGCATCTTGAAGCCGGGCGGCAGATTGACGCCGGACATCACCGACGACATCCGCGCCTGGCTCTG
>Ga0307513_10006185_pt1 | contig 15691 bp, 17 predicted proteins | sample 15_EM_MG_FD_202174 | JGI IMG/M metagenome (GOLD analysis project Ga0307513, IMG submission 202174) | Populus trichocarpa ectomycorrhiza microbial communities from riparian zone in the Pacific Northwest, United States - 15_EM | ecosystem: Host-associated > Plants > Roots > Unclassified | place... | reverse complement strand
GAGAAGCAGTTCCTCGACAACGTCAGCCTCCCTGATCATCTAGCCTGCCCTCGTAGTTTTTTTGTAAGACTCCCGATGTCCGTTTATTCTACGCAATACCATCGCCTTTTATAATTCCCTGCCATCCTATGCTGTTCGGTTTGTACAAAAAATAATCATCGCCGAAATGGCACACATTATGCCAGTTTTCCATAAGTCTTCTGGCGACAGTCGTTATTGTCGACTGTCGTCAAAACGTTCGTCGAATGTCGCCCCGAAACTGCTACATTCGTCCCGAATGTTCGAAGATCGTTAGATTTCGTGAACGACTTTCGATGATCGCGAGCGACTGTTGACGTTCTGCCGCGAACCTTCGACATTCGGCCACGACATTCGATGTTCGGAGAACACACAGCCGATGTTCGGCCACAAACGTTCGACATTCGAAAAACAAACATCAACACTCTGTCACCAAGAGTTGTGACCTTTGATTTTCACTTCAAACTGGTTGTGGTCATGCAACCCACATGTTTACCAGGTCCAGAAAAATAAATGGCATCAGGAACACAAGTGTATGGCTGAAGACAGCTGGCCAAGGTGTATATTTCAGGTGTCAATGGGTTCACTTGTGGAGGAGACAGTGCCCCAGGGAGTATGTCATTAGATGTACCAAGACACCTGATAGATACACCCAAGACAATCTATGGGATTGTACTCATGACAACTCTTACCACAATTAAAATTCAAATGAAGTCTCAGCCAGATCATTGTGGACCATGCACCAAGGATGATGGTTGACATTGTTGGACATGGAAATGATAGGGAGGGGATATATATATAAATGTCCAGGAGCAGGATGATTAGCCAAGATTACATAGAATAGGGAGGGAGGAAAGGAAGAGTGTGGGAAAAGGGAAGCCAAGCAAGGAGAGGTAGAAGCTTAGGGAAGGAAGAAGGATAACAGAGGAGAGAGGATGAGGAAGGAGATGAGCCATGAAGCACCTCTGGCCAACCAGGGGTCATGGATTCTTATAGAATGCTCTGGGCCCTGGTCTACATGATCCAGAAGGATCCTAGGCCTTGGGCCTCATGAACTAGAAGGATCTAGACCCAACTTTCATGGTCTGGAGGATCCAGACTTAGATACCCTGACTCCAAATGACTCTGTAGATTAGTCTAGAGACAGCTGGACCACCCAGCCTAGTCATTTGTAAAATAGTATAAATACCAGGCCCCTTCAGGCCTGGGACACCAGCTAATTGAGATCCCCCTCTTTTACCCCACCCAGCCAGGGTTTGTCCTCAGTGTCTCCTGTCCCAGAAGGTCTCTGCAGACAGGAGTAGGGCTATAGTGTTCAGGTCAGGAGTACATAGCTACAAGAGTTCTTAAGAAGTCAGTCAGTCAGAGGGTCAAAGTCCCTCTCCTCCAGCCAGTCAATCAGCCCAGAAGGTTGAGGTTCCCCTCAGTCAGAAAGTCAGTTAGTTTGGGAATCAGAGTCCCTCTCAGTCTGGCCAGTCAGTACAGTCCAGGAGTCAAATTCCCCTTTCCAGGAGATCAAGCCAGTTAGCTAGATAGTTTAGAGGACCAGCCCAGACCACCTAGTCACCACTTTCCCTCTACCAGCCAGATTCCTTCTTACTTGAGCAGAGAGAAGGCACAGGGATACTGAAACCCTCTTGTAGATCTGATACACTCAGCAAATCCACAGTGAACTCAATACAGGCAGGAGCTTGTCACCCAAGGACATTCTTCAGCTTGGGATTGGGGTCTTCACTATAACCAGTTATTGGCCACAACATACTCTCTTCTTAGGTTTATCCTAGTTTCCTCCTACAGGAGCTGTGACCACCCATAGGGCCAGAAGAATAGCAATAAAGTATAGGCTGGAAGAGAGGTACAGACAGCTGTGTCAACAGCCCCAAGGCATCATTCATAGCCACAGAAGGCCATAGGGTGCAGCAACAAAATTCCCATGATCTATGGGGGATACAACAGTGACAGAGTTCCATGACCCATAAGCCATACAATGTTGTACAATACTCTTGTACAATCTATGGGTGATGAATAGATGGATTTCCAACAGTGTTGGGTTGTACAACAAAGTGGGGTAACATAGTCCCCATGTGTAATGGATTGTACAATAGTCCAGGGTCTTCATTGTATAGTATACCCATGGCCCATGCACCATCCCTTGTACAATATATCTGGGTAAACAGCCCATCCATGGTCCATGAGTTGTACAATGTGTTTGGTGAGAGTATCCCATACCCACAGGGCATGTATTGTACAACACCTTTACCCTTACACATAGCCCAACCCCCAGAATATATGTGAAAGGTGATCTTATCTGCCTATCTCAGTACTTTACATTAGATAGCTTCCTGTCCTGTAACCTTTGCAAACTCATGTTTAGCCATTTCTGCCTACCTATCCCACCTGTATACCTCTCTTGCAGCATAAGCTCTATGCCCTGACTTTTCATTCTCCATCTGTTTAGCATTCATCTCCCAGACCCCTCTCATGTATCTGAAGGTCCCAATTACCTATCCCATCTCTTTCATAACAATATCTTTCTCTTCATTTCAACTTTGTGCTCTTTCCCTTGCTCTTAGCCAGTTGACCCTATAAACTGCATTCTCATGAATATTGGTCTGAGGATTCTGTTATTACAATACTAAACATCCCTTTTCATAACCCCACAGTATTCTTTGTTCTTTCTGTCTAGCCTCCAGATCCAGGAGAGGATACTACTCATTTGGCCAACCCTATTCTCCTCTACAACATCACCACTCATCTTTAAGTCTGACTTCTGAATCTCTTTGAATCTTTTCAGGTCTGCAGCTCCCCCCAACTCTCCAATGGCAGGTCTTGCTGTCTTATATTGTACAATGGGTGACCCATGGGCCATGGATATAATGTACAATGGGTGGTGCATGGGTCATGGATATGTTGTACAATCAATGACCCATGGGACATGAAGACCCTGGACCATTGTACAATCCATAACACATGGGGACTATGCTACCCCACTTTGTGTCAGGGCCTCTCTCGCCCTAAGCTCCTGGTACTCCGACTTCTCTAAGTAGAAGTCCTTCAGGTGATCCAACTCAAACCTGGGACAGACCAGTAGGTATCCTATAACACAAAGGACAATAGCAAGCACGCTCAGGGTGATGCTTGCCTCGAACCTGAGTTCCACTTGAAGAGAAGGACTTGCTTCGTCCGTTCGACAAGGGAGAGAGAGAGAAGGAGAGCGAAGAGAATAGAGTTCTCGGCAGAAAATAGTCTCGCTTGTCCGTAACAGCACTAGGGGCTGAGAAGGGGAGAGGATTTCCCGAGATTCAAAAGCTAAGGAGAATACAACGACTATCGAGGGAGTTAAATACTCGAGAGAGACGTGACAGTGACTGTAACTACTCCAACTAGAATCTCGAAGAAGGGGAGAGAATAATCGGAAACCTGCAAGGGTTGTGTGGGAACACTAGTAACTTGAAAAGTACTAGTGGGTCTGTTGACTCAAATGAGCGGTCAAGAAATAAATGAGAAAGATGCGCCCTGGAAGATGAAACCGGAACAAAATGGGGCATCTAGAAGATAGGAAAAGTCCGAGATAAGAGTTCTTGAGTGATGAGGTCATGAAAGGCGTGATAAGTCGTAATCATAAGACAAGAATAATGAAAGAATGACGAATGATTGGACAAGATGATGCAACGAAGATGGAATCCTACTATCGTGCTGACCAAGTGGGCGGTCACTAGTCTCGGGCGAGGGATGATGCGTAGCCTTGAGCGGCGTTGATGTTGATGGAAGGAATGATGGGAGATAGGTATGTCGGACCGAAGGGAAGGATCCTAAGGATATATAAATCTGGCAGGGATGCCGGACACACCTCATTGGATCCTTTCCATCTTTCCCACCACACCTTCCCACATCGAATTTATCTCGTTCGACAATCTCTGTCTCCTATGGCTTATACTGCACCTACTTCTGCCCGTGTTTGGAGTGCTCCTATGGGAGGTACTGTCTGGCGTATGGATCCTCGTACACACAAGCAGGACAATCATGGAGCTCAGGGATACAAGTCCAACCAAGAGGTGTCGGAGCTTGTCTTTCTCTTTGATCGAAAGACTAAACTCTGATCCAGATGATTGATTTCGCAACGAGGGTTCATCCTGAGTTGCCAACGATTTATCGGATGGCCACATATGATGGTGGTTATCTCAATGATCGTCTCTGGGTCCAGGCTATGAGTACTGCGCGTTACATGGACGAGGTTCGTCGAGGAAATCTTCGAAGTGGTCCAGACGAGAGTATCCTGTGGAGGATGATTCGATGTGGCGTCTTGGATCATTCCGAAGAAGACAAGGTCTGGGACAGTTCCACTAGGGCTATGAGGCAGAGTGCGGTTATTGGAGATCGCCTATGGTCCTTGATCGAGAAGGAACAAGAGAAGGTTCTTCTTCTTTTCCTCCTTTCAGTTGTCGAAAGAAGAATTGAAGTTGTTCCTAGAATGATCGTTTGGAGCGCGAACTGCGCATGGCAAAGATAGACCACAGTCTCTTGATCACCGAGGTAGAACAGATGAAGACAGCCTTAGGGCTCATGGCCGACAACAACAAGCAATGCGATATGAAGTACGATCGGGAGTTGTCAAAACATCAAGATCGATTGGACCGCCACAGAGATGACATCGACAGGGTTCGTCGATATAAGGATGAAGTGATTTCCATCAGGGATGATCTCGTCAAGGTGGAGAGCGAGGTCATCGACATGAAGGATCATCTGTGTCACTGTGGGGATTCAGTACGTGATCGATCGAATTGAATTGATGTCGATCTGATCGATTTTCAGGGGTATCGCTTGGTTCACACTAGCCAGATCGGGAGCGATCACGGAGATGATGAAGGTTCAGAACTGGAGTACGCCGTATCGAGCGCGTATCACACTCCTCCGGTCGAGACAGTTGAGCAACGTCCTCGAGATGTCGTGTTCTTCAGACCGTCGTCTCGTGTCGAGGGAGAACATCCTCGAGAGGAAGAGATCAGGGATGGGGAATCTCCTTATCCCGGTCTGTTGGCCGAACAACCTCTATGGAACAACGTTGGAGGTTGGGAGGCGAACAAGGATCTTCCTGTCTACGACGAGAGTCGTGATCTTTTGAGGGTTACCGAAGAGGAGGAACACAAGCTCCGCAAAGAAGAGGTTCGTTGTCACTTCGTCAAGGGGGTCGGATACCGCAAGGCTCGAAGATCTAAGCCTTATCCTCGTCAAGGTCGAATGTCCTGTTGTGGCGGTGGAAAGAAGGCCGATGATTCCCTGGCCATCGAGAACGAGGAGGTCGACCATTTCAAGGACCTTGCTCCCAACCAAGAGCTTCGACGAAACATCCGCCGAGCTCAAAGATCAATCAGGGATCGAACAGTTGCTGGAGAGGTTGGCCTTGGAGGACAGATCGCCATCGAGCCACTTTCTCGATTCTGTCAGGATGAGCTCGAGGCTTTTGGTAGAGGCGGTGGGTCAAGTTCCGATGATGAATGTTCACCCGAGGATCGAGGAAGTTGCAGCGGAGAGGAATCTCTCAGTGTCTTTGCCTGACGATCAAGAGCGTCTTCGAGGGATCATGGATAACGTGCCGGTGAGGAGTTTCGAGGGTTTGCGAGGGAGAATAGTGTATCGCATGGATGCCAGTCGTTGGGAGATGGAGTTCCACGTTCCCTTGGAGTTGGATGAAGGGGATCGTATTTTCTCGACCTTGACTGACGCTCATGATACTCCTGAGCATTCCGCTTCTCCGGCGTCGTACCACGGCGAGATCCTTGATTTCGAAGAGGACAACGAGTAGAGCATTATGTCTTGTATCTTCGAAGAGGTAGTAAACCTCGAATCAATTCGTTTTCTTGTCTTGTCTTGTATGTTCGTGAAGGGAAATGAATTGAAGGATAAGGAATGTGTTCGAAGAGAGGAGATCTTCGTAGATTGTTGTAGGTTTGTTGATGATTTTGAAATTTTTATTTCAGCTTTTCTGTTAGCGTTGCAAGCGCGCTGACACTTTGGTTGTACAACCCAACACTGTTGGAAATCCATCTATTCATCACCCATGGATTGTACAAGAGTATACAACATTGTATGGCTTATGGGTCATGAAACTCTGTCACTGTTGTATCCCCCATGGGTCATGGGAATTTTGTCACTGAAGGGGCTCTCTGGCTCAGTATTGTTCAGACTCCTAGACCAGCCAGGCCTGGCCCAGCAGGGAAGAAGGCAGACTCCCCCCTCCCCCACCCTTTGTTTATCTAATCTAATCTCTCCCTGTCAACTTGAAATACATTGAGTGGGTATCCAACACATCTGGCCCCCACAGTTCTCACCATCTCAGCCCCTGAGGGAATCATTTCACAGAGTAATTTCCCTTGCAGGCAGAGGTAGACCATCCCAATGGAAGCACATTTGTGAAAAGTGCTCTGTGGAATCACTCTGAACTGCCTGGAAGTAGATGGAGTGTACAAAAGTTCCCCGAAGCATATTGACCGCACAAAACTGCATAGAATCCGACCTGAGGTTTTCCTGATGTTGTGTGTTTCAGTTCTCGACAATCAAATACATTTTCTGGGCAATCAGTTGTTTGCACCGTCAACGAAAGTCAGCATGTTGGGGTGGTGAGGTCCCCTACAGTCCTGGGGCAACAACCGAAGGTCGCAGTTTTTGGAGGCAGAGTGTCGATGTTTGTTTTTCGAATGTCGAACGTTTGTGGCCGAACATCGGCTGTGTGTGTTGAACCGGAGGCTTCCTTTAGCCCTACGAGTCTTAGGTCACATGACCGGGTAACGCTAATAAGCGACCCGATGTTCGGATCACGCTCTATAGCGACCCGAAGGCCGGACTATATTATAAGGTCCGTGCGTTTGATGTAGATGGTCCGTGCACCGTGATGTAGGAGATGATGCGGCCTTAAGCCTTCCATCGGAACATCAGTCACATTGTCACTCTGTGACCACAATAGATACCCTTAGATATATATACCCTAGGATATGGACCAGAATAGACAATCGCTCTTCTTCTCTCTTCTCCCACCAGCAACGCACTCAACACTCTCCTAAGGTAAGGTTTAGAGTACCTTGTGGTAGTTTAGAATATACCACCGCACCTGCTCAACAGTGTGTTCTCCGAACATCGAATGTCGTGGCCGAATGTCGAAGGTTCGCGGCAGAACGTCGACAGTCGCTCGCGATCATCGAAAGTCGTTCACGAAATCTAACGATCTTCGAACATTCGGGACGAATGTAGCAGTTTCGGGGCGACATTCGACGAACGTTTTGACGACAGTCGACAATAACGACTGTCGCCAGAAGACTTATGGAAAACTGGCATAATGTGTGCCATTTCGGCGATGATTATTTTTTGTACAAACCGAACAGCATACCATCCGGCGTGTGAACCACGAGACCCGGCTGCCCCATGCGTAGGTACAGATCCCAGTCGACGCAGATTCCAATACAACTGTACTTGCAATATTGTCAGGTTTGCGGAAGTCGTAGGCAGGTATACTTCATTACAACCACTTATATGGGCTGCGAGAGGACATATATTACCGGTGATATGCAATAATGTGATGGCTGGTTACGAGGCTCCATCAGGATTTCAAGGATTTCCGGATAATATATACCATTATAATGGGTTATAAGCTGCGGCTGGGGACTTATACCACTGATGCTAGATTATAGCGCTGACAGCCGGGTATAACTGTTTGTCGCACTTTCCACGATTTGCTGATGAACATCATCCTTCCTTGCCCAAGGCACCACTCTTTACTAACCCGGTCATCGAACGGGAATAACTGCACAGTGTCAGCGGACCCGTCCGAGGGATAAGGTTACCAACTCACGTCGCTGTTAGCCTCGAGATCTGCAATATGCCACTGGATACGCTTGGAGACTTCCTGGACCAGTTTGCTTTTGGTCACAGGCTCTGGGGGGACCTTGTAGTTTTTGGTAGACATCTGACCGCATATTTGTCAACCATGAAGCGCTCTTCCTCGACTTTCAACCTCCCACGCACCTGCATTGACCTCGCCTTTGACCACCCACCCCTTTCTACCAGTCGCTTCAGCATCTTCTCAACATCGGTGCTGGAAGGATACCCCGGGAACTAGGGGCAAGAAATGAGTTGTTGCTAGCGAACCGTCAATGGCCTCAGGGACCTACGTGCATCCTGATCGTTATCCCGCGGTAATTTATATCAAAGGGGAAATCGTCCCCGTTATCGATCCCCTCAAATTTCCCGTCCAACGCATCGAGCAATTTTACTCCGGGACGGCCCCTCATGGAGAAGCAAACGAGCGGCTTCTGGGTCCAGTTTTTCTGGATGTTTTCGCACACATACGGAAGCTGCGGTACTACCACTCTCGAGTCCCCTTGTGGGAGGAGCGGGAAATCTAGGCCCTCTGGAGGAATTCGATAAAGTGGAGGGCCATGGACCCCCGAAACTGCACCACTGTGCCTCTGAAGATATTCTGGGAAGGGCGTTAGGGGTGTGGCAGAACGGGGGTATTCTTGCGCAGCGCTCGTGCCGAAGGTAGGGAGGTAGTTGGGAGGGGGTATTCCTAGCGTGGCGTAGTGGAAATGGTATGGTTTCTCATCGATTTCTGACCCCACGACCGGTCCACCGACGGTCGATTTGATACGATCTGCTAAAGCGTCGATCTCTTCCCGACTTTTCAACGCGTTCGGATGTTGGCTTTTTGTAGACATAGCACTGGCAGGTGCACCGACAATCGAAGGTACTGACTTCATCCGAGCCCGAGCAACCATAAGTATGCTTACGGACAGGGTATGAGTCGTACTTACAAGGAGGATCTGACTGCGGGTTGTATCCTGGGGGGATCGGGGCCGCCGTTAATACGGCATCTCTTAACGTGTATGGGCACTTACGGTGGTTTCGGAATATGGCCAGACTAGCCGCGCGGGCTCAGTTACTGCGGTGCCGACTAGTTGCCCCACTGCCAAGCGTAAAGGGGTGAGAAACGACTACGCAAGAACCGTTACTTACCTCCATTTTCGTCCATCTCAATTTGTTGGGTCACCCCGGACCCACCCAGTAGCCGTATCAATTCTCCCTCATCTCCCTGGGCTAGGGTGAGTGAGGAACCGAGATAAATACAAAAGCATACCCGGGGGAGGTCCTGAGTGTCACGATGATGTAGCAATACCGACCCCACGCCGGGCCATCGCTAGAATGTGTTACTTTACACGGCCCTGCATGAGAAGGGGCTCAAACCTGAAATACGAATTCCGCAACAAAATCAAAGTCATCACGGTCGTCCTTAGCAAGGTTCGTGAGTAGTAGTATGTATGGGTGGTGAATTCTAGACAAACCAAAGGTACGTTGTGGATTACTTCATCGGAGACGTTGATGGGTAATCCAATCTCTGGGTGGTCCGAGGCTTCTATTAAATCGGCATCAGACGAAACCAGGAATGTCCCCTCGTTGGTATCGTTATCTCCATAGTTTCCCTTAGGGAGTTGATGCGGTCCGCCCCCCGCCTTGAGGAGGGTTGGAATGAAAACCCTCCTGCGAATTGTGTAATAGCGTATGAAAACGCATTGATCGTACTCGTCTGGGATCACAGACTCGAAGGCAGAACTCTCGCTTGAACTGCCACTTCCCCGGGTGGACCGGGTAGCAAAAGGGTGTGGTCCACAGTTTGTGTGCACCAACCCCTGAGTGCGCCATGACCCCCACACAGACACCGACCCAGAAGCGACCGCCGGAACTCCCACAGAGAACTCGCACTCCATGCGAGTCTGGTTATCTGAGTACGCGACCGTCGCGAACTCCTTGGTTAAGTCAACTCCAGTCACGAGGACAGGTCTGACATTTTCCCCATGCCCATGTTCACGTGCGAAGTCAACCCACGAGTCATAGTGCTGCTTGATGTAATTCTCAAAGGTACGCTCTCTCTCGATGTCTTCCCGGTAGGTCGGATGCTTGGTAATCAGGGCAGCTCCTTGCTTGCGGGTGAGTTCAAAAGCCATCCTTGCGCCAGGTTCCACAGCGCTGGAGTGTTCGGTCAACCGATGGTTACTGGGAAACACCAGTAGTCCACACGCACCAAGCAACGGCCACTGAACCGCCAACATCCACCCCAATCTCCCGAACCGTGTTCGTGCGTAGGTACCCAGCGGAACGAGCTTCGCCTAGTATGATCGGGCCGACATCCAATGGTTCGAAGGTGGAACCTTCCCCGACGGGTATAGCCGACATCGCCTGACCTAACTCGCCTGTAGCTGTAGATGGGACCAGGCTCCCTAAAACTGACATCAGACTGGGCTTGCGGCGGATCGAGTAAAAATTATCGACCAAAGGGCGTCACCGTATTTTAACGGGGCCAGGGCTCTGTACTGCATGAGACTGGCTAGAAGGTATGGATGTATGGGATAAGCATACTGTCTGTAAACTTTCCAGGGTGCGGACGGGGAAGGCATGAGGGCGTGGTAAGAGGGTCGAATCGTCCCGACCCTAGTATCGTGCAAAATGTATGGGGAGTGTTGGGGCTGTGCTTCCTAACAAGACTCCAACACGCCCATAAACGACCAAATATGGGGCGATTAGTCTTATCAGGTTTACGCCATATTATGTGGGTATAAAAGGTTCTCACCTGGAACTTAGTCTAGTGATTACGTCAAATACGCTAGCTCGGGCGGGATGTCTGGACGCCCCCGCCACCAATAATCCATACCCGTCGGGGTCCGTTGAGCAGATACCAGGGGGACCCCCAAAGGCCGATGTGGTGCGAGAGTCGACCACACCTCGCCGGGGTAGTGGTTGGCTAGTCCTTGGGTTCCAAACGAAGGTTCATGACAGACGAATCCGGACTCCTTCCAAGCTACACTAGAGGGCAAACCCGCAAAAACCCGTTGATATCGCAGCGATCGAGAGCTTTGGTGATCAGGGATAGGGGGAGTGAACCGAGCATAATACACACCACTGGTCTCCTTTACGCGGACTGACTGAACAATCCAACTGACTTCGATAGCCCCGATGGATCAGTAGAGGCGAGTATGAACTCAACATGTCCAACTTCTTTAAACCATGGGGCCATATGCGCCGTAAGCTGCCCGGCTACTAAAATCAATGGGTAATGAGGCCTTGAGGAACGGAGTTTGAATCACCGTAAGGATGCAAACAGAGCTACCCATGAAGGTTATTACGTTGTTAGTTGCTTGCGGGGAATGAAGCCCCGGAGCCGAACGTAATCAGTGGTGAACGGCCTCCGCTCGGCTCGAGAATCACTGGGACGGCCGATTACTGAGGCAGACTTAAGCCAGATTTCGTTCAGATTTCGTCGATATACAGGGTCATTCGTTGCAGTGGAATCTGGTCCGATGTTTTGTATGGTGAATTTGTATTTGGTATCTAAAATGGGCACCAACAAAATGTCTCCCGAAATGCGAAAATAAGATAGAGGGTGCAAAAAAAGGTCTATTAGGGAGTGAGACATTCCACAAAACCACCGTGTTGAACAAACTAAGGTATCTAACCAGATCCTGTGAACAAATTAGCACCCAGAATAATATCACATGGTAGAATAAACACCCACCTCCAGAGTAGACCTTGCCGAACATAACCTGCTGAAGTTTGTCGTAGAGGGACAACACACCAGCACCAGCAATACCACGGAGGATGTTGGCACCAGCACCTTTGAAGAGGGACTTGGGACCTTCCTTGGCGATGATCTGAGAGCCAGCATCGAACATGGACTTGTAGTGAACGGTTCCACCGGAAGTCATCATCATACGACGACGGATAGTATCCAGTGGGTAAGAAGCCAAACCAGCACCAATGGTAACACCCCATCCCAGACCGAATGAGGCAAGGAAGGAACCTTCAAGAGGGCCAACGAGGACGACGGGCTCTGCAAAGTGCATTAGCGCATGTAACGGATTGAATTTTTTTTAAACAAAGATTCTTACTGAGCGAGTCGTAGACACCGAAGTAGAGACCACGGTAGACGATAATACCGACAACTGAGGGGACGAAGCCTCGGTAGAGACCGGCAAGACCGTCAGACTTGAGAGTCTTACGGTAAACGTCGACGAGACCGTTGAACTGGCGGTCCCCTCCGCCCTTGGCAGATTTGGCATCGTTCGCGAGACGAGTACGAGCATAATCAAGCGAGTAGACGAAGAGTAAGGAGGAAGCACCAGCAGCACCACCAGAGGCGACGTTGCCAGCGAACCACGTCCAGTAGCCCTCGGACTTCTTGAAGCCGAACAGGGATTTGAAGTAATCCTCTGTTAGGGAACAACACGTCAGGAGAGTACATAGTAAAGAAGGAAATGAAACTGACTGAAGGCGAAGTTCAAGGCCTGAGTCGGGAAGTAACGGATAACGTTGGCCGTGTTACCCCTCCACAACGAAACCAAACCCTCGTCCTTGTAGGTTCGCGAGAAGCAGTCAATGACACCCTTGTACGGGTGAGAGAGGCGGCCCTGCTTGATCTGGTGGGGAAAAGAGGTTCAGTATGAAGTCGCGCGACTGCTACTGGAATAGTCCTACCATCTCATCCTGGTTCTGGACAAGCAACTTGACACGTTCAATTGGGGCAGCTGAAGTCTTGGACACAGCGGCGGAGACACCACCCATCAAGAAGTCGACTATACACGTTGCCAGCTCAGTGCTCGAAACTCAACAACAATGACGGAGAGTTTACTGACGGGCGAAATCCTTTGGAGTCTTGGCCCTTTTGGTCTCAGACATTTTTGAGGATAATAAAAAACAAGGGAAGGAGGGAGAAACGGAGTGGTGGTGGTAAGAGGGTGAGGGCGAAAACTCAGAAAGACGCGTCTGAAAAAGGTTTCGGATAGCCCGGATCAATTCGTCTTCGGCGAGCGCCGACGAGAGATCGGGCCAAAACGGACGGGGTAGTTGACACGCCGGGGGAAGTGCACCCGATACTCAACACATGGCATTCAGCCTTCCGAACACACGAGTATATGCTTCAGAGTATGCACGCAGATAATATTAGCAGAATGTCGAATCGCTACTACTGTAAATAATAGAATACATGTCCCAAAAACCCGACAGTGTGAAACTACCATCTCGTCGCAGGCGGGTTACGGTACGAGCCTGACCCGGAATTGTAGGAGGTGTGACGCGGGCCGGCAGATGTCCTCGAAATCCCGCGATTGGCGGGTATAGGAGGGAGTGTGCGCCACGCCGCCGTGTCAGAACCAGCCATCGTCGGAGGTACTGTGACAGGCCCGTTGGGGGTCCCGGGTTCATCATACCGCGACTTCTTCCACATGGTTTCCGTCGGGGGAGGGGAGTCCCTTGATTTTCGCTTCGGTGGTACAGGCGCTGGTAGGTCATCCTCGTCATCAGATAACGTCAAGTCAATGACCGCGCAAGCGGCTTGCGTTCCCGCGCCCGGTGTGCTATGTTGAGTGTTGTTGTTCGATGTTCCCGGATCGAAGGAGGGAGATAGTTCACGTTTGACCCGACCTTCATCATCCTCGTCATCAGAGGAGACTACGATGGCTCCCTGGTTTGGACCTCTGCTGTCATTGGTCTGGGGCTGTGGTCGAACTGGTGCAGCTTTAGCTGGATCAGGTTTGGGGGGATGAGCAGCCGTCCATTCGGCAGAGCCGTACTTGTTGTCGTCCGTGTGCCATTGACCATCGGCTTCGACGATGACGTCCTCTACTGTATCCGGCGTCAAGTCTAGGATGTCACTAAAGTACCTGTACGGCAGTTAACATGTAATCGGAAGAAACGTAAATTGGCCGACCTACCCATCAAGTATCAGCTCTTCTGGTTCCAACACCTTCTCACAAATAGGGCAGAGCCACGTTGTCGTTTGCTCCATCATGCTGTACCAAGACGTCGCATCGAAGCACTGAGGATGGACACATTTCTTCGACCGGGCGGGGAGGCTGATACGGGCGTAACTTAACTGTTTGCCAAGGGGATGAGCCTTTTCCCTTCTAAATCGACGTCAATAGGACTTACCGGACATTTCAGTGACATCTTCTGTTCCCCAGCAACGATTTCGTCGTCATCAGCCACACTATGCCTCCCTGAATACACAACGTTGGCGTCAAATGACATGTAATTAAGCTGAACAACTCACTCTCCGTGAGTACGTCTTCCTTACTAACAAACTTCCCTTTCTTCAGGCGATCGATCAGCTCATCAACACTGGTCACTTCAACCAGCATAACGCTGATGTAGTATTTCTGATGACAGTTAGCTTACGCCATCGTGAGGAAGGTTGTTGACTCACCTTCCCGTGAACTGGCTGCTGGCTATTGACGTAGATCATATCCAGTCGGTTCGCTGCGCCGGGGGACATCTTTACGAGCCTTCCGAGATCGGGAGGGGGAGTTGTTCCCGGTTTTTTCTTTAACCCTTTCAAGTTTGCTTGCAGCTGCATGTTGTTGACTCTAACTTCGCAAGCAGGGGGGAACTCCATTAGACATGGACCCCGCGGTATTTGGAAAATGGAAGAGTAGAATGCGGAAGACGTGCAATACAGCCGGAGTTGGTACTTGCTCCTGTATGGGGAACTTAGTCAGATTTCGCGCAGATCCGGAAGGAGTAGGATCGACATACGTCGTTGAATCCAACTTCTGACGTTGGTCCGGGGTCAAAGTAAAGGTCAATCCAGCCTGCTTTCTGTCGACGGAACTCGTGGATTCTGCGTTTCGTCTGTCAATTACAACACGGAACACGGCCGAGGAAGGCAGGGAGCTGACCTGGGCATTCTTCGATGTTCGAAACAGCTTGATCTACGCGTAGGAACGGTGTAGGTTGAAATTTCATGACTATAAGAAGTCCAGAGACGTCAAGGTGAGCGTGCGGATCAAGCAAGATCGCCACGAGGGAAGAGATACGAACTAGGTTTAGGAGTCTGTGGTAGGCTGGAACTCTGATAGGATCCACCTGATGTTCTGTAAGGGCCGACATGTCGGTTTGCCGTGCTGGGTCCCGGGTTGATGGCGTTGTAGGAGTGGTTTGAGGTTGCGGACGAGGATTGCGGGATTTGGTTGACGATGAATAATCCTCCAGAGCTCGGGCCCCCGTATCTAGAACCAACACAATATCTAAGATGCACCCCTCGTACCGTTGAGTGAGAGAAAGAGAAAGCTTGCCACACTCACGTCACTCTATTGACAATTGCCTTGGCTCGTGTGAAGGCCGCTTCATTCTTTGCGAGCCTCCATGAGTCGAACTGACGAGTAATACGCTCAATCAACTCGCCCTTCTTGCCCGTCTTCGAGATTGATACGCCACACTCGTCGTTCAGCCCGGTGATTATGGATTTGAGACGTTCAACAATGTTGGATCGCACGTTTGCCTTCACCGTCTGGATGGGATTTCAAGACCTCGTTAAAAGCTGTTGGACCGGTGGGTAACCAAGTGGCGCACCTCAATATCGGCAAATACATCCTGTGTGGCCATGGCCGCACGCGACTGTCCTGGACGGAGGAGGAGGTCAGCGTTCGGGAGAGACCACCCAGATAGTGACGGTTTGTCACGTGCACGACCCCTCCGTCTTTGCGCCCAGTGACCCACCCACCACCGCGATGACTCCAGAAGAATACGACAAGCTCTCTCCGGAAGAGCGAGAGATCAAGGACAAGGAAGACAGAGCGAGAGAAAAGCGAGAACAAGCAGGTATTTATGATCATATCTACTGCAGCGATGACTGGCT
>Ga0307513_10006184_pt1 | contig 15692 bp, 16 predicted proteins | sample 15_EM_MG_FD_202174 | JGI IMG/M metagenome (GOLD analysis project Ga0307513, IMG submission 202174) | Populus trichocarpa ectomycorrhiza microbial communities from riparian zone in the Pacific Northwest, United States - 15_EM | ecosystem: Host-associated > Plants > Roots > Unclassified | place... | reverse complement strand
TGACAAAAGTTTCAACAATTTACAAACAAATATAATTTTACAAAATCTAAAACAAACCATAACAAGTACAAAGTTATAAATTCATACTACAAGGATGATTGTTTGTTGTTTGGGGGAGGGGGGGGGGAGTTTGTTTATATGCAAGGATGGGGGGGGGGGAAGAAGGAGAAATAAAGGAAGGGAGGGTTAATGGCCAGGACATGTATTAACTTTTATCGATGGAATCACCGATGAAATATTTTTGTTTGTGACTCCGTCGGCCATTTTATTGGTGAAAGGACACGTCATTGTACGGACATCCCGGTTTGAATCATTCTGTAATTTCGTTAGGAAAATCGCCCACAAAAACTTCCACGTCATCGCACTATTTTGTTTTGTAAAATTATTTATTTTCCGTCTTGGATTCCCTCGGTATATACCGATGGAATCTTTCTGTCGGTATATATCGACGGTTTTAGCGAGGGAATTAATTCGGTCGGTACATATCACTGCAAATTACTGACATAAACATTTTGTCGGTAATTCTGTTTATATTTGTTGAATTTCTAGTAGTGATTCTTATTAAAATATTCATCAAGTCTTGTAGTTCAGTAGTTGATGGTGCATGATTTTTTTATTACATAAAAAAAAAAAAAAAACTTCTTGTTTGGACCATGGCCTAAAGGGACTGCTTTCAGTCTGTTTGAGTTGGCCTGAACAAATTCCCATTTTTGTTTTCTCTTGTTTTTATTCCATAAAATTATTTGAGTCTTGTAAACTACCACTAAAAATTCTCTGCTACGAGTATTATATAATTCAATGTTTTTTTTTTTAATCTCAAGATGTTAGTGTGGATGCACACCAAACCTTTTTTTTGTTTTTTCACAGTTGGGCCATTTTCTATGCCAATTACAATTATATCACCTACAAATCCACCAATCACAAGCAAGCAACCATTGAACAATACAAGTAACCATACAATAATTTAAAAAATCACAAATAACAATTCAACACTCTCCAACATTCTTTGCTCTGTTTTAAATGAAGAGCTTGTGGACCAGTGCTGAAGTCAGTCCCTTTACTAGCTGAAGATCGCTCCCCATGAAAAGCTCAATCTAGTTTGAAGTTTTTCATTACTTCATTAATAATAGTCTTCCATGGGCAAGCGGTTCAAGTTTCACCCCTTACAAAATCCTAATAAAATTAAAACATAGTGATAATAAAATGCATCATTTGTTCCTTCACATAATGCTGCAGCCACAAGATGATGCAATAGCAGCAACACCAACAACTAAGCCTGTAACTTCCACTATCGTTTTAATTTTTTCAAGCACTTCTCTTCGCTTCTGAAATTAAAGATATAGAACCATATGATTAGATATTTGGAACAATGTCTATAAAACAAATTTTGAAATGTTGGGTTGAAATTTTTTCAAGCACATCTCTTGTTTTGAGATCATATCATCACATCTCTTGCTTGTACTAAGTATATTTTACTATATATCAACCATAAACAAGCTGGAATTTCTATTAATCAGTTCAAAACATCGATACACATTGTCATAGTTTTTTTTTTTCATTTTATTGATTAAAGATTTAGTTACAAATATTCTCCTTTATCAAATATTTAATATTTTCTTAGAAAATACCAATAAATATTAATATCTAATGAAAAATATTTTATTAATAAGATTATGGTTATGATTAATTATTTGTTTAAGATAGGCTAGCTATACAGGAAAATAATGACAAATTGGAGTTAGTATCTTCTTAAAAATAATATGTATTTGTTAGTTTTCTTTATATGTGTGCGTATTAAATTTTATCTTTTTTAATTCCTTTTTTTATTTTTATAATATTTTTAACAAAACGATAAGTTTTTTTAATTTGATGATAAACTTTTACTGGTTTGGGTTTCTTAATTTTTAGATTTTGATTCGAAACATATACTTGAAAACTAGTTGATTAATCCTATTATTTCTCTTAATTTTTTCAATTGAATGAAAGAACATATATGAATCCCTAATAGTGAAGAAGCAATCTGCTAGAAAAATCCAATTCAAACCAAATCCACAATTAAAGAAACATAATTAGAGGTATTAATTCGTTTAAAAAATTGGGAATTTTAAGCAATCTGAAGTATTTCTTTCTAGCATGCCATCCTCTAACAGGGATCGAAGCTGATATCATTTTCAAAGATCAATTACCTGTTCGGGAGCTTTTAGTGCCAAGCTCCTGCTTTTACTTAGTAAAGTATAGTTATCCCAGAAGATGTGCCCATCGAGGTGTCTGAACTTTTTTCCACCAAAACAATCACAACAAAGATCATAGGTGCTAGCTGACTCATCAAGACAGAAACATTGAAAGCAGCTGAAGTACACGTCTGCCAAGAACGTACCACAACACTTGCAAAGTAGAGCTCTACCGCTAAACAAGATGTAGTACAAGACCTTTGTTTCCTCAAAATCCAAGTTTCCATTGTTGTCCTTGTCCAGAGCGCTAAAGATGTTCGGATGAGTAAAAACTGCGTTGTTAGAGCTCGCGAGATAGCCCAGGTATTCACGTAGGCTAATTTTCCCGTCTCCGTTCTTATCCATGGCTTTGAAAGTGTCCTCGGCCGATTTCTTCTTCTCCTCAGGCAGATGTTCATAATAAGCTACAGCAGCCTGGCGAATCCCCTCCATATCCATTTATGCTTGTAATATTTAAGAGGAGAAAAATTTAAGAGGATAATGGAAGAGGTAGCTTAGATCTACAATACTTCAAAACTCTGAAGGGACTCTACGAGGAAGGGGCTCACCTCTAATCTCAAATTTATTTGACTTATTGCTTGGGTGCGATAAAAATTATTTTTAAAGTATTTTTTATTTAAAAATATATTAAATAATATTTTTTTAAAATTATTTTTAATATGAATATATAAAATTAATTTAAAAACATTAAAAAAATTAATTTAAAATTAAAAAAAAAATTAAAAACACGGTTATACACAATACCAAATAAAATTTTAAACCATGTATTCATGAGACCGTGTCTAAGAATCCTGCCTCTAGTCACTTGGTGCATAGTTGAAAGATCTGACCTTTATTCATATCTACGAAATACAGATGTCAAGTTAATCTACGGATTATTGGGTTAATTCTCATATTACCATGTAAACTTGGGTGTGTTTATATATATATATTTATGTTTTATAATTTTCTATTTTATTAATTTCTATACTTGGCTAAATTCATTAAGTAATGGACTAATATTTTGATTCATCCAAACTTAACTAAGTCAATATGAAAAAATAATTTAAAATAAATCAAAATTCAAACCAAGCTTTAGAATTGAGGATTTTGAATTGACATGCAAGATATCATATTTATATTAAAGCCTGTTTAGTATTACAGTTCACCTGTGCTTTTAAGTTTTTTTGAATTTTTTTAGATTTAAATTATTTTTAAAATTTTTAAATTGTATTGATATCAAAACTAAATTTTAAAAAAATATTATTTATACCAATTGATTTTACTCTCTATTTGATTCCATACCCAAAAGGTATATTAACATAATCTATAAGTCATTAAGTTAATTCTTATATTACCGAGTTAAATTGATCATTTTTTTTAAAAAAAATAATTTTATTTTAGTTTTTTTTTAATTTTTTTTTTAATCAACTTCCTGAACCAAGCTAGGATATTATACCTCATAAGTGGTTGATATAAATTGAATGAATACATCTATGATTCCGTCTTGTAGTTTGTTGAATGAATACTTTCAAGTCAACTTATTTTAGCTTTTATAAAAGTCAAGTCTTGATTTTAGTAATAATTATACTTAATAAAATCTAAATTAAAATATTTAGTCCCTGCACAAAATTTATTTTAATATCTTAATTAGCTCTAGTTTATATATTTGAAATAAATTTAATTACACGAAGTGGTCATTGGGCTAGGAGGCAAATAAATCAACCGAACGTGTTTTTCACTGAAAGGAAAATATAAGATTTTGAGCGGAGAAAGTGTTTTTCCTCATTTAAACTTGAGAAAATATTTTTTTTATTATTATTGCTATATCGATTTACTTCCATTGTTAAAAAATGATCTAACGGAGGTCAATTCCATTGACTGCTATCCAGTGGCGGAGCAAGACAAAAAAAATTAGGGGCCAAATTATAAATTAAAAGGATTAAATTTTTTTTTATCATTATTAAATATTTACAAGGGAAGGGCATTTTTTTGCAGGGCCCCTCCCTCCGCCACAGCTGCTACCATAAACAAATATCGATTTGAGCATGATTTAACAGTTATATAATTTGTAAGACATCTCATCTGACTCCACCGTATCTTTTCTTAGACTTGTATCTATATTTTTCAGACTGTCTATTCAAATCCTCATCTCCTGCATCACAATCCTTTTTCTTCATTGGCATGTGCACTGAAAAAATAATCATGAAAAGATTGTGGATTTCTATTATAATCCTTAATGTTGGTTTTTTTTTTTTTGTATTTTGATTCCTTTTTTTTATTTAATCCTTATATGATGTGTTTATAGAAATTTAGAGTAAATAATTTATTTTAATTTACCTTTATATGGTTATTGAAGTATAAAAAATATCTCAGCATCAGGTTGGTATCAGAAAAATATCTTAGCATTGCGGTATAGTCTATTTTTAAAAAATTAATTAAATAAAAAATATTTTTTTAAAAAAACTAGGTTATTAAATTTTGTGGAGTCAATAAACTGGTTTGCGAGTTTGACGAGATAACCCTGGTTGCCCCTATTTGCAGGTTTTTAAAAACACTATCATTTTCTTTTCTTTTCTTTCAAGATAAAAGTAATGTACGAAGATTGGCTCAATTCAACTTTATTTTTTTTATTTCATCATTTGATATTAAATTATTTGGCCTTGAACTTTTTTTTTTCTCTTTCCTTCCTCTGGGGTTGTCCTGAGTCGCAGGTTAGTCAAGTTAACATAGGTTGCTTTGAATTTTTTTCAATGTTTTTTATTTGCTATTGGGTCTTAAGATTTCTTATTTCTTATGTTTTTTTTCTATAAGGTTATCCTGGGTTGTAGGTTCGTTAGGTTACTCGGGTTTTTTTTCAATATTTTTATTTTTTTATTTAGCTTTGATCCTTTTTTCTAGGTGATTTAAAAAAAATCAATTATCTTACATCAATCTCATATCACGGATGGTGGGTTAGTTGAGTGAACCCAGTTAATAGAGTTAATAGTAGAGCATGTTTGTCAAGACTTGTTGTTGGCACCAAAACAGGAAGAGCCATCCCAGCGGCGTAATATATTCCGAACCAGATGCACTGTGAACAAAAGGGTTTGTGATATTATTATTAATAGTGGCAGTAGCGAAAATATAGTGTCAAAGGCAATGGTTACCAAACTGGGGTTGCAAACTAGGAAACACCCTTCACCGTATAAGATTGGCTGGATTAAACGTGGTACTGAAGTGAAAATAATGGAAATCTGCCACATTAAATTCACAATTGGGAAGAACTACGCAGATGAGGTTACATGTGACGTGGTGGAAATGGATGCCTGCCATATAATTTTAGGATGCCCATGGCAGTATGATGTGGATGCTACTTACAAGGGTCGTGATAACATGTATGTCCTCATGAAAGGTGGCCTAAAGGTCATTTTAGGACCCATAAAAGAAGAGTTTACAAGCATTGAGCCAAAATCATAGGGCAAATTAGTGTTGCTAGTGGATGGGGGCAAATTCATAGAGGAAACCAAGGAAGCCAGAGAGGTTTTTTCAGTAGTAATGGAAGGAGAAGTCAGCAAGGAGTCTATTGACATTCCACTTGCATTGTTGCCTTTGCTAGAAGAATTTCAGGAAATTATACCATTAGAGCTACCTAATGGGTTGCCTCATGTGCGGGACATACAACATCAAATTGATTTTATGCCAGGAGCCAGTTTGCTTAATTGTCCACATTACCGGATGAACCCTAAAGAAAGTCAGGTTCTACAAGAACAGGTAGAAGAACTAATCAAGGTTTGGTACAGGAGAGCATGAATTCTTGTGCAGTACCAGCCTTGTTAGTTCCAAAGAAGGATGGCAGTTGGCACATGTGCATCGATAATCGGGCAATCAATAAGATTACTATTAAATATAGGTTCCCTATCCCTCGATTAGAAGATATGCTAGACATGCTGTCCGGATCCAAAGTCTTTTCAAAAATTGACTTGCGAAGCGGGTACTATCAAATTTGGATCAGGCCGGGAGATGAATGGAAGAGTGCTTTTAAGACGAAAAAGGGATTGTACGAATGGTTAGTAATGTCGTTTGGACTAACTAATGCGCCTAGTACTTTCATGCGGTTCATGAACCAGGTATTAAAACCTATCACTGGAAAATTTATGGTGGTGTACTTTGATGATATATTAATATATAGCCAAACCAAATCTGACCATGTTGCACACTTGAGGGAATTACTTAAAATCTTGCAGCAAAATAAGTTGTACGTTAATTTGAAGAAGTGCAACTTTATGACCAGTAGCTTGTTATTTTTGGGATTCATAGTAAGTGCCGATGGAATTAAAGTTGATGAAGAAAAGATTTGTGCCATTTGAGAGTGGCCAACTCCACAAACAGTAAGCGAGGTCCGTAGTTTTCATGGCTTGGCAATGTTTTACAGGCAGTTTGTTAGAGACTTTAGCTGGATAGTCGCGCCTATAACTGAATGCATGAAGAAGGGAAAATTCCAATGGGGAGAGGAAGCAGAATAGAGTTTCATGCTTATCAAGGAGAAACTATTTGCCCCCGTTTTGGCACTACCAGATTTTGATAAGCTGTTTCAAGTAGAGTGCGATGCTTCTATTATGGGCATTGGTGTTGTACTTTCTCAAGAAGGCAAGTCGGTCACATTTTACAGTGAGAAGCTCAGTGAAGCTCGTCGGAAGTGGTCTACCTATGAGCTGGAATTGTATGTTGTCTTTCACGCCTTGAAGGTCCGGGAACACTATCTGGTGCAGAGGGAGTTTGTCTTATTCAGCGACCATCAAACACTGAAATTTATCAATAGCCAGAATAGTGTCAACCGGATGCATGCCTGTTGGATTTCCTTTATACAAAGCTTCACCTTCACCTTGAAGCATAAGGCAGGTCGATTAAATTGGGCAGCTGATGCCCTAAGCCGGAGGGCATTGCTGCTTGTTACACTGCAAACTGAAATAACTGGGTTTAACTACCTCAAAGAGCTATACGCAAGCAATGAAGATTTTCAGGATATTTGGGCAAAGTGTCAAGCGGGGCTTTCTGTGGACAGATTGCATATTCAGGAGGGTTATCTATTTTGAGGCAACCAATTGTGCATACCCAGGAGTTCATTACGAGCTCAGATAATTCAGGAATTACACGGTGGAGGCTTGGGTGGACACTTGGGGCATGACAAAACAGTAGCTCTTGTTGAGGAGCGGTATTATTGGCCCCAATTGAAACGAGACATTGGCAATCATGTTAAAAGATACCCCATTTGTTAGGCTGCCAAAGGCCAATCTCAAAATACCGGTTTGTACATGCCTTTGCGCATTCTAGCAGCATCTTGGGAGGATATTTCCATGAACTTTGTCTTAGGCCTTCCGCGAACCCAATGCAGATTTGATTCAGTTTTTGTGGTGGTTGACCGTTATTCTAAAATGGCCCATTTTATTGCTTGTATAAAGACCGCGGATGCAGTGCATGTAGCAAATTTGTTTTTCAAAGAGGTTGTTCGTCTGCATGGGATTCCCAAATCCATCACTTCCGATAGGGATACCAAATTCTTGAGTCATTTTTGGCGAACTTTATGGTGACGATTTGACACATCCCTGAATTTTAGCAGCACAAGTTATCCTCAACCCGATGGCCAAACGGAAGTGGTAAACCACACTCTTGGGAATCTAATTCGTTGTCTTTCTAGTGCAAAACCGAAACAGTGGGATATTGCTCTTGCATAAGCTGAATTTGCTTATAACAGTATGCTCAACTGGTCTTCTGGTAAGATACCATTCCAGATTGTTTATTATTGTCCGCCACGCCATGCTTTAGACTTGGTTCCCCTGCCAAAACTACCTGGCTTGAGTGTTGCAACAGAAAATATGGCAGATCGTATAAAGGCTCTTCAAGAACAAGTGCGGCAAAATTTGGAGGCCTCTAATGCCAAATACAAGGCCGCAGCTGATAAAAAGAGAAGGGCTCAAGCATTTCAAGTAGGGGATCTCGTGATGGTTTATTTGCGCAAAGGACGGCTGCCCGTAGGTACATACAACAAGTTGAAAGACAAGAAATATGGACCTTTCCAGATTCTGCAGAAAATTAATGACAATACATAAATCGTGGACTTTCTTGCCGATATGGCCATTTCTCCTACTTTTAATGTTGCAGATTTGTATGAATATCATCCTCCTGATGTGTCGTCTTCTCACTTAACTCACTCGGGGTCGAGTTCTTTGCACACAGGGGAGACTGATGTAGAATAGATTGTTGCAGAGGAAGCTCTAGAAACAAATCAGGAACTGCAGTTGCCGTTGGTGTAGCCCTTCGCCAGCTTATTTCCTAAATTTAGGACTCTTGATTTATGCCTTAATATCAGAATTTATTTACTTTTAGGAAGTTTAGTATTTTTCCTTATTTCAGTTATTTCTTTCCTAAACAGTTATAGTTCTAATCGAATTAGGTTTTGCAGCTTATATAAAGGCTGCTTTTTTTCATTGTAAGGTACTTTTGAATCAATAAAGAATTTTCTTTTTGAGAATTTTATTCTCTGAACTTGTGGATTCGAGTGTGTTACTCTTTCATTCAAGGATTCGAATGATTTTTCTAGGAAGCAGGCGGGCGCCCTACTGCCGCCTACTTCCTTGTAAGCTTCCGCTACGTCACTTCGTTTTTGTGCATTTTATTGAAAGAAAATCTGGCATTTCGCTTCTTCCCATCGGACAGATTCTCATAATAAGCTTCAACAGCGCGGCGAATCTCTCCTCCATATCTATTTACGGGTGTAATTGATAAGCCACGTAGATCAGCCAGGGCCATTAAGCCAAACCCCAAGTATGTGTGTTGAAGTGAACGTTAGTTGTATGTGGCATGCGGGAAGATGTGAACGTAAAATATTAGTTGCATGTGTCATGCAACAATTTGAACGTGAACAGTATCTATATGGACATGCAGGTATGCAGAAGAGATAAAGATTGTGCTGAGGAGGAGTGGTTTCTATACAAGACTGGGTCTTCTACAGTTGCGATTTATCTGTTGCTTTTATTTCAGTTTGTTATAGTTGTTGTGCTTATTATTTAGTACGTGTTACTTTCAGTTTTTACGTGGGTAAACTCACATCGTGAGTTACCAGCTTTTCCTTAATTTTAGAGTTTTCTGTACCGGTTTTGCTTATTTAAAGCAACCGAGAATTATGAAGAAGCAATTAATTAGTATTCAAATAATTGTGGTACTTTCTCACTCGAAGAGAAACAAACATTTCTCAACAAATATTCGTTAAATATTTGTTGTACTTATCATTGGTATCAGAGCAATTTAGAAGATCTTATGGGCACTAATAAGGAACGCATTGAGCAGTTAGAAGAGGGGCTACACCGAATGGAGCTGGGCATGGCTGATAGGTTGCAACATCTTGAGGACACGCTTAACTGACTTTCTAATGTGTTGCTTGCAAATCAGGAGCCTCCAAACCAGGGCAACCAGCAACATGAAGGTCAAGAGGAGGGACGACTAATTGTCTCTTCCTAGACAGCACGACTTGAGTTTCCTAGATTTTCAAGAGATGATCCCACAGAGTGGTTTAATCATGTGAATCAGTTTTTTGCATTTCAAAATACTCCAGAACTTTAGAAGGTCTCCCAGGCTTCTTACCACTTGGAAGGGGAAGCCAACCAGTGGTGGCAATGGGTTTGCCGGTTGACTGCAGAAGAAGGACGCGTTCTATCATGGGCAAACTTTGAAGACGAACTCTGGGCTCGTTTTGGTCCTTCAGAGTGTGAGGATTTTGATGAGGCCCTTTCAAGAATAAGGCAAGGAGGCTCACTGCGAGATTACCAACGAGAATTTGAGTGCCTGGGCAACCGAGTACGTGGATGGACACAAAAGGCTCTTTTAGGTACATTTATGGGTGGCTTAAAAACTGAGATTTCAGATGGGAGGCCATCAGTCTAGCTCGAATGAAGGATGATCAGCTTAGCAGACAGAGGAGGTTTATCAGACCAGCACCATCACCACCAATAAGATCTACGCTTTCCCCTCCCAGTTTCAATCGAGCTGCCCCAACGGTTCCTACCAATCCCATTCGGCGCCTCACTTGGGAGGAAATGCAGCGACGACGAGCTCAAAATTTATGTTTTAATTGCAATGATCGATTTACTGCAGGCCATAAATGTTGCGAGCCTCGAATCCTAATGTTGGAAGGGTACGATGGCAGTAACACTCTTTTATGTGATAATGAAGGTGAAGACCAACCAGTTCAGGAGAATTTTGAGACAACCACCAAACCAGAAATTACACTGCATGCGTTGACAGGATGGGCTACACCCAAGACCATGCGCATCACTACCAGGATAGGGTCCAACGATGTCATCGCACTAATCGAAAGTGGATCAACTCACAACTTCATTAGCGAAAGATTGACCAATGCATTACGAATACTAGTGGTGCCAACCACAACCTTCACAGTGCGGGTAGCGAATGGTGAAAAATTGAAATGCCAGGGGCATTCTGAAGAGGTCGGAGTGGACCTGCAAGGCACTCATTTTTCATTAACTCTTTATTCTCTTCCACTTACAGGGTTGGATCTAGTCCTGGGAATCCAATGGTTGGAAATGCTAGGTTCTGTGGTTTGCAACTGGAAACAGTTAACCATGGAATTTTGGTGGAAGAACCAACTTAGGCGGTTACAAGGAATGGACGATGAAGGCATACAAATTGCATCTATCACTGAATTAACCAAAACAATTCACCAGAACCATGCCATTTTTGCAATATGTCTACAGGTCAGTACTACGGAGCCATACAGCCAGACAACTCATCCTGATATAGAGGCCATTTTGCATGAGTTCTCAGACATTTTAAAGGAACCGACAGGTCTACCGCCCATCAAAGGGGTTGATCACTGCATCTCCCTCAAAGACGGAACCGAACCTATTAATGTTCGGCCATATCGTTATGCATACTATCAAAAGTGAGAAATTGAGAAGCAAGTTCACGAAATGTTGAATTCTGGCCTTATCAGACCAAGTACCAGCCTGTTTTCATCACCTGTACTGTTGGTGAAGAACAAAGATGGAACATGGCGTTTTTGCACAGATTATAAGGCACTCAATGCTGCGACCGTGAAGGATCGCTTCCCTATTCCTACAGTTGATGATATGTTAGACGAGCTCTATGGTGCTTCATATTTCACCAAGCTTGATCTTGGAGCCGGGTATCACCAGGTACGGGTTAATCCTATGGATATTCCAAAAACTGCTTTTCGCACTCACAACGGACACTATGAATACTTGGTTATGCTATTCGGGTTGTGTAATGCACCCTCTACATTTCAAGCTATCATGAATTCTATATTTCAACCTCATCTTCAAAAATTTATACTGGTTTTCTTCGATGACATATTAGTCTATAGTCCTACGTGGGACATGCATTTGATGCATGTAAGGCAGACTTTTGAGATATTACAGCAACAACAATTCTTTGTCAAAACTAGCAAGTGTGCTTTTGGCCAACAAGAGCTGGAGTACTTAGGGCACATAATCACCAATCATGGAGTGAAGGTAGATGAAAATAAAATTGCAACAATGGTGGCATGGCCACGACCTACTAATATTTCAGAGCTTCGTGGGTTTTTAGGGTTGACAGGATATTACAGGAAGTTTGTCAAAAATTATAGCATTGTGGCGCGGGCTCTCAACAATCTCCTTAAAAAGGGCCAATTTGGGTGGCATGAGGAAGCTGAAACTGCCTTCCTTGCGCTCAAACAAGCCATGACAACGACACCAACGCTAGTAATGCCCAACTTCAAAGACGTCTTCACTGTAGAAACTGATGCATTAGGCGATGGTATTGGCGCCATATTAACCCAGCAAGGCAAACCAGTTGCATTTATGAGTAAAGCACTTGGGGTGGCAAAACAATCTTGGTCTACTTATGCTAAAGAGATGCTGGCCATCCTTGAAGCTATACGTCTATGGCGGCCATATCTGTTAGGCCGAAAGTTTTATATTAAGACGGATCAACGCAGCCTAAAATTTTTGTTAGAGCAACGTATCACCACACCAGAGCAGCAAAAATGGGTAGCCAAACTCTTAGGCTGTGACTATGAGATCACATCCGTCCTGGACGAGAAAATTCTGCAGCCGGTGCTCTCTCTCACAAACAAGGTAGTTCTGTTCTTCACCATCTTTTTGTTTCTCAGGTTACTTTGTGGGAAGAAATTAAACAGGCGGCAAAGACAGATTTATATATCCAGTCCATGAGTCAGGTAGCCGTGGATCAATTACACAGCCACTTTGTGTGGCGAAATGGTTTACTTCGTTACAAGAAACGCGTCATCGTCCCTACAGACTCTACCCTACATGCAAAGCTGCTGCACGAAATGCATGATACCAAGGTTTGCGGCCACTCTGGTGTTCTGCGCACATACAAAAAGCTGGGGCAACAATTTTATTGGCCAGGCATGCGTAAATCGGTCCAATAATATATCAAGAATTGTGTGGTGTGCTAGAAAACCAAGTCAGACACATTGGCACCCGCAGGTCTCCTCCAACCACTGCCTATTCCTTGTCAAGTGTGGGATGACATTACACTTGATTTCATCGAGCGCTTACCCGCTTCCCAGGGCAGGGATACCATCATGGTAGTCGTCGATCGGCTTAGCAAATCAGCTCATTTTCTTCCCTTAAAACATCCTTTTACAGCTAAAAGTGTTGCAGAGAAATTTGTGGAAGGTGTTATTAAGCTACATGGCATGCCAAAGTCTATAGTCAGCGACCGTGATCCAGTTTTTGTGAGCCATTTCTGGCAGGAGTTCTTCAAGATGTCAGGTACAAAATTGCAGCTCAACTCCGCGTATCATTCGCAAACAGATGGCTAAACCGAGGTTGTAAATCGATGCGTTGAACAATATTTACGATGCTTTCTTCACCAATGGCCAAAAAAGTGGAGCTTCTACTTACCGTGGGCAGAATATTGGTATAATACAACATACCACATCTCAACCGGAATGACTCCTTTTCAGGCACTATATGGCCGACTTCCACCTACTATTCCATCATACAATGAAGGCCTATCACCGGTGCATGAAGTGGATCAACAGTTACAGGACCGCGATGAAGCAGCTCAAAGTCAACTTGGCACGCTCAGTTAATAGGATGAAACAAATCGCAGATAAAAAGAGAAGAGATGTCTCATTTGATGTTGGTGATTTAGTCCTTCTGAAACTCCATCCATATCACCAGCATACAATTTTTAAGCGAGAATACCAGAAACTTGCCAGTCGCTTCTATGGACCCTATGAAATTCTGGAAAAAATTGGACCCGTCGCTTACAAACTCCATTTACCAGCAGAGTCACGTATTCATCCGATATTCCATGTCTCTATGCTCAAACGGTACAACACCAACACAGATGTTAACGACCACAGCACGGAGATACCATCCTTCAATGATGATGGGGAAGTTCTACTGACACCACAAGCGGTTATTGATCATCGCTGGATCAAACAAGGCGCCCAAATTGTCGAAGAAAGTTTAGTCCACTGGAAATATCTACCCGTTGAGGAAGCCACGTGGCTATCCACCAAACAGCTACTGGAGCTGTTTCCAGATGTAAACCTTGGGGACAAGGTTTCACGTAATGGGGGAGGTATTGATAAGGCACGTAGATCAGCAAGGGCCATTAGGCCAAATCCCAAGTATGTGTGTTGAAGTGAACGTTAGTTGCATGTGGCATGCAGGAAGATGTGAACGTAAAATATTAGTTGCATGTGCCATGCAGCAATAGTTGAACGTGAACAGTATCTATATGGACATGCAGGTATGCAGAAGAGATAAAGATTGTGCTGAGGAGGAGTGGTTTCTATACAAGACTGGGTCTTCTACAATTGTGATTTATCTGTCGCTTTTATTTCAGTTTGTTATAGTTGTTGTGCTTATTATTTAGTACATGTTACTTTTAGTTTTTACATGGGTAAACTCACATCGTGAGTTACCAGCTTTTCCTTAATTTTAGAGTTTTCTATATCGGTTTTGCTTATTTAAAGCAATCGAGAATTATGAAGAAGCAATCAATTAATATTCAAATAATTGTGGTACTTTCTCACCCGAAGAGAAACAAACATTTCTCAACAAATATTTGTTAAATATTTGCTGTACTTATTAGTAATATTTAAGAGGAGGAAAATTTAAGAGGATAATGGAGGAGGTAGCTTTTGTTAGAGTATGCAATGACTCTGTCAAATATCTGTTAAGAGAATCAAGGGAGAAGTTGAAGATATCAGATCAGGATGACAACTGTGCAGCAAACAAATCACCTCCAGATTTTTCTCACTCTGTTGTGATTAAAACAACAGATTAATGTTAGCTGTAAATCCTTTATTTGTACTCCTTGATTCTCTATAATTGGTTGCATGTAATACTCTATAAATACGTTAAATAAAAAGTAAATGATAGGCAAGTCAACAAGTTCAAACTATCAGAGTCTTTTCTATTTCTTCTGTTTATTTTCATTTTACAGCTGTGGCCTACAAATATTTCAGGACTCCAAAGGGACTTTTAAGGAAGTGGATCAATTCTAAAATCCTGCTTCTAGTCATTTCGTGCATAGTTGAAAGATCTGAACTATATTTATATCCAAGAAATAGAGAGTGGGGTTAATCAACGTATCATTGGGTTAATTCTTATATTACCGAGTCAACTCAAATTTTTTTAAAACAATATCATTTTATTTTTTTTATTTTTTTATATATTTTATATTTTTGAATCGTTTTAATTAATATGTTTAAATCAAAACTAAATTTTAAAAATAAAAAAATATTTTAATTTATTTATAAATAAAATACATTTTAAAAACCAACTTTTATCACACACAAACATGGTTATGAATAATATAAAATAATGAAAAAAATTAAAAGAATAAAAAATAATAACAATAAAAAACCCAAACAATCTTATCTCTTCATTTCCTCATACTAGCCACCAATCATATCAACCCGGTGAATGCATCGAACTAGATTTTTATTCAAGTTAATCTTTTTATATATATATATTAATTCAAGTAAATCAATAAGATTCAAAGACATGCAACACTAGTCTGAATTTTACAGCTGTAAGTGTAGTTCACTGCATTTTGAAACAACCCATTAAACTGAACCAAACTTGATAATCACGTTCACAAAACATTCACGATGGAAATAATACACATCTATGAAGTTTAATATTTTCCAAAATAGAAAAAAAAGAAGAAGAGAAAAACAAATCAAGTGTACCCGCTTGCACAGTCTTTCCAAATCCCACTCAATCTCCCTCCGCCACATCAAACCATGATATCATCATTTGTCTTTGATTTTAAAACCATAAACCCTCGAAGCCGCGACCCAAAGCCCAAGGAAAACCAGCTACTACTATGAGAGGCCCCCACAAATTTGGTTTTGGAGAGAATCTTTTCTTTGATTCCACCTACCCATTAATTATTTATTTCTCCTCAATAATTCTTGGAGTCCGTTATAAAATT
>Ga0307513_10006183_pt1 | contig 15692 bp, 15 predicted proteins | sample 15_EM_MG_FD_202174 | JGI IMG/M metagenome (GOLD analysis project Ga0307513, IMG submission 202174) | Populus trichocarpa ectomycorrhiza microbial communities from riparian zone in the Pacific Northwest, United States - 15_EM | ecosystem: Host-associated > Plants > Roots > Unclassified | place... | reverse complement strand
GCCTTCAGATATCATGGTTTACCGATTTGTTAGAAGGGGTTCTATCTTATAACCCCCCGGTTCGAAAAAGCGCGTTCCTAGCCTTCGATCATTTTTTGATCGAACCCCCCCCTTCATTGCAACATTGGTAGGGCTTACTGCCGTAGGGAATTGTTGTGCGAGGCTCGAGATGGGAAATACAGCGCTAAGGGGAGGAGAGAGAGAGAGGCGTCGGAACGGAAGCCTTGAGTCTTGCTTCAAGCGGATGCTTATGCCCGCGTCATAAAGGCAGGATTCCGGACCCCCAAAAGTCGGTCCACACAGTGCTTACATACAGTACATCAAGAGCCCAATCTCAGGCGGCTCCACCCCCCCCCCCCCACCGCCATCTCAGACTGAAATACTAGCCCACTAGTACGATAACATTATCACGACAAGATAGCACTCTGGCCATGTTAAAGCCTCAACACGGTAAATCAGCTGTTCGCTCTCCGGGACTACGGTAGTCTGGAAAAACGCCTTTAAGAAAAATCTATACCAATTCTAATCAATTGAATTACGCTAAAAATCCATGATATATACTGTAAAAATGTGAAAAGAAGCGATTACAGATCTCATACCGTATGATGCGATGATACATAATGAATGAAGGAAACCCCAGGAAAAACAATGCTCTCGCCATGCAGATAGTTACAGAAAGGTAAAGGGTAAAGGGGAGAAAGAAATAAACGGACCGCTCGTCATTATCGTCAAACTATTTTCAGACCCCTGATTTTTATCAGAATTCCGCTAGATTTACAGTAAAAACGGTAATAATGGAACAATGTGTTATGTAGTTCCCGAATTCCCTGCCTTAGACAAGGGGCGAAAAACACTACAAAGAGGGTCCCCCCAGCTCCCCTAAGACATAAAAAAGCAAAAAACACCAGACCTTACCAGGGAGGCAAGTCCAACGACATGGCACATTGTTCTATTGCCACAGCTTTTGGGGTATTTTGGTAGGCATACAGGCTCACCCCAGGCCTCACTCCGCCTCGTCATCCGCCTCATCTCCACCAATTATACTCCAAATCCCCCGTTTGATCCTAAATCCCCCCTCTTCATCTTCGTCATCATTGTCATCGAGGTCGAATTCCTCATCTCCAAACCTCCGGCCACCCCTGACCCATGGTTTGAACACATTTGGGTCGTCATCAGTATCATCGTCGGAGGCGTTGAACCGGCGAGGTAGATCATCTTCGGAGTCGTAGATGGGCTCTTCAGGATAGTCATTGGTATGAAAATCCTCAGCTACAGAAATTGATCAGCACATTTAATCCATTATGTAGTAAAAGGAACGGAAGTAGGGGCGAACCATTGCTATCCTCATCGTCACTAGCCCAGACATCATCCTCGCTGCCTTCATCCGGATCCCCTTCATACCACCACTCTTCATCATCACTACCCTCAATCACTAACACGCCATAATCTCCTTCTTTCTTATCAATAGAGGCAGGAAGTTCCTCGCGAATATACACATCGTAAACGAAACCATCCTCTTCCTCCGGCCCCCCCCACGTTCCGCCACCCACTCCTCCGCCAACCTTCGAGGTTGTAGTCTTTAGTTTTGCCAAAGAGGAGGGCAACGGTAGGTTTCGGATACCATCGTTGGAAGACGAATTAAGGTGTTCGAGTACCATCGCGTGAAACGGAGCAATGAGAGGGTCATTATCGCCCTCTTGCTCTTGAAATTTGACCTCCTTTCCCTTGGCTATTTTCTCCCCTCCCGCTTTCCCCCTTTGTTCTTCTAGCCTCTTTTTCTCCTGTGGGTGGGTCCTAGGGCGCTTACGCTCCACCACTGGCCCAGGGGTTATCTCCACGGCCACAGTTTCTCCCGCCGAGCCCGTCTCAGTGTCGTTAGTCTCAGCCACCCGTGTAAAGATAGCACTCCGACGAGTTGCACTAGAATATGGATGGTGGCTATGCTTAACACGAAGCCGCTTTGCAAGTTGGTATCTCCGGACCGGTGTTATTTTCCTCTTAGTCCCGGACCTCTCCTCATCTTCATCGCCCAGCCCCCTCTCCATTTCCCCATTCTTCCTCTTGACGGCCGGCGTCAACCCTCCAGCCCGTGGTGACTCGTTACCAAAGGTGTCATGTCGGAGCGGGTCATGTCTCTCAGGAATTTGCACAGGGGACGAAGCGGGCGGACTATCCGGGGAAAGCGCGGCCTCAGACTCAAGAACACTCCCGCCATTCGACGAAATAGCACTTAGCGGAACCGGTGCCTTAAGTAACGCGCTTTGAGAAGCCGTAACCGTATCCAGGACCAACTTCTCCCCCGACTGTGGCGTAGTAGTAGTAGAGGTACCCCTCGGTTTCAACGGCGTCAAAGGCAAAACGGTGCTGGGAGAACTAGGCGAAGGCAAGGATCCGGGCTCGGTCGACGACGGCAACGTATTACGAACCCGCGGAATTCCATAACGCCGAGGTGGGCTCGAGGTCCTGGGTTGGAACGGACGGGGCGTGGGATCAGTAGGAGACGTAACCGTGTGAGCAAGTCGAAAGACATAATCTGGTGAGTGTCCAATTCTCTGACGCTTCTGGGGAGTGCGAGCGCTGCCGTCAATGTCTGTGTATTGAAAGAAAAAACATTAGCTGAACCATTAAAGCAGCACCCAGGGCATGAGTAATTGTGAGGGATACATACACAAAGCTTGAACAGGAGCTTCGTCACGAGGACGCTTGATCCGAATTGTTTGCGGTGGTAGAGACATTGTATCGTGTTGGAAAGCTTCCCTGCCTTCCTTAAGAAGAGAAGAATCCACTAACCCCTTATTTACTTATTTACTAAAAGAGTATTCACTAAAAGAGCTTTTTAATGGTTGGTTGGAAGACAGGAGGAGGAGACCGTTGAGGTGGAGGGCGTAGGGAAGGGAGTGTTGAAGCAAGATCAAGCGTAGGTGGCGTCTGACTCAGCCGCAACTCTGGTCTCGGGAACAGGTGGTCTGAAACATTGGGTTACCCGGATGTAAATCAAAGCTTAATCTGACGGCACTGTGGTTGGATCTCGGAGCATGGTAAAAACGAATTCAATCGAAATCATAGCCTCGGGCCAGTGAACTATAGTACCATGGCAGTCATAGCTATGGATATGGATCAGCGGGCCGGATGCGGGGAATTGCCGAGTCTTATAGCGGTTCGGTCGGAACGAGACATGGGGTTTTGAGGGGTAAACCACCATACCTGTCAGACATGACCCAAATGTCGGCTTTCCGGAAGCTCCATTTCGCCCTCGAAAACGCCATTGAAGAAAAAGAGGTTAGACCTGAGCCTTTAAGTTCTGAGGTTGCGAGGGCGGTGTCCCCCCAGCCAATGGACATATCATCAACAACTACCACCTCTGATGTAATACATCACAGAGATCGTACACAACCCCGAGAACATCAAATGCCCTTCTCCCAGGACCGCCACTACTGTACATATTGGCAGAGTTGTTGGAAAGGGGGCCCCGGGGTTACCGGGAAATAGCCGGGTATGAGACCGGTCCCAATTAGGAAGACCATATGCGAGCGCTGAGTAGCGGAATGGGGTTTTCGGGGTGGAATATATAAGTGAGGATGAGGACATTTGGCAAAGCGCTCTAGCCTTCAACCTTCAAGGCTCTCGTTTACCTTGTTTCCTCCCGGAGTGGGCTTTTCCATTGCTTTCCAGAAATACTATTTCAAATGCCCGTTACAGAGGAGTAGCCCTAGGCAGTTTTAAGGTTGGGATGTGCTGACGGCACCGCCTCAGTGGGATTATGGGAGACTCAGATGTTGGGTATTCTGATCTTGGGTATTGTACAATACCCAGAGGTCTCGAGGGGGGTTATCGTATCACTTAGCTTGGCTGGTTAGTAGTGTACAATGGCCCTTGGGTGGCTTGAAATACAAGATGGAGGAATTCCCACCAGGATCAATGCTCGAGTAGGAATGGGAGAAAGTGGGAGGGGGGGGGGGATGGACTCTGCAGTTATGGGTAGATCGATGTAATGTAGAGTTGCTGGAGATTTAATTTTTGGTATGATATTATAGTTGTGGGGTAAAGTTGTCCTGCGAAGAGTGGTAGCTTGTGAAATCATAGGTACGCTAGATAGCTATCGTAGGGAGAACACATGCTGTCATGTAACCGATCTAATGGGATAGGGTTAAATCAACTTGGATTCAGCTGTGTAGCCTGGTCTTGAATTAATGAGTTAAACTCTATAATATTATTCGTAAATCTTTGAGGAGAGATACTGATTGACAGTTGTTGATATTAACCTTCCCGCACTGCCCCGGCACGGAAGTACCTATAAAATTGGGCCCACACAAACATTATTTTAGGCCAGGAGGTTATAGAAGCCTTACGATTTTGTGGTCTACCCTGCTATCGCTGTGGCTTGCAAGGTGGAAAGGGATATTCAAATTTTTGTCTGGGAAACTAACGCTGAACTAAAGTTCCTACAGTGGTAGGCGAATATCATCACTACTGCGCTGCAGGTATACACCTTGATACTACAAATCCCACCACACTCACACAACAAGCCAAAATCAATACAAGTTTTTTATCGAATTCACCAACTCCCACTAACTAAATCACCCACTACTGCCCCTCACATATGATATCATAAACAACCACAGCCCCCTGCCTATCATGACTACTGGGAACCCGCACCACAGTATGATTATTATGCAAGTCGTGATGGTAATAATCCTGCGTCCCGGCATATCCCTCGAATCTCACCCCCCGGCTCCGCTCATGTGAGTCCTCTGGTTCGTGCCAAAATACTAGAGTCAGCATTTCCCCGATGTAATCTGTTGGGTCGAAGTTGTCATTGGGCACTGTGATTGTGATCTTGCGGGCCTTTGGTTGGAAGTCGAATGACTGTGAGTTTATTAACGTTAGCACTAGCATTACGCAGATGATATGACGCCAAGCGGGGTGTGGATAGCATGCCTGCACAAATAAAATCTCGCGGAATTTACTCTTCGCTTCTGGGTCAGTGTCTACGTCCGCGAAACGGTCTTTGCCCTCGCCTATGCTTGCGTATGCAGCTGCCATTTCCTCACTGCCTATGTATGCGTTTGGTGCACTATCGCGGCTGACACCGTCGTCGAGGAACATGCGGTAGGACTAAGGTTGCGAAGTTAGTATCGCTACTCCTCATGGAGGGCGGGTGCGTTGGGGCGTACGTTGGTCTTTCGGCCTGGGTAGAGGTGAATGAATATTGGATTTGGATTCCCGGGCTTGTGGTCTGTGTGCTGGCGGACTTCGATTTGTGGGATAATGCTACCTGCAGTATCATAGAAATTCAAGTGAGCATAGAGCCATTGCCATTTGAGGAAAAAAGGGCCCATACCTTCTCTCACAAACATCGGGGTGATGTTCGCGAGGAATGCTGGTTCGCTAGCGATATGTGCATCGACATCGAATTTTGATCCTCCTGGAATACGCTTTTCCAGCGGTACACCGTGATGGCGAGGACTGCCATTATCAATCCTTAAATTGAATTTATACCAACCATCTGGCTGTGGGAGGTATACCGAACGATGGCCTCCTGCAATAGACTGTCGATGCATAACTGGGCATACGAGAAGGTCGTTTCGAACCATATATTCGTTACCAAGCACCCAATCTTGCTGGAACATTGATCAGCTTTAGGGACTGTATATCTGGAATTCTGAAGTGCACCTCACCCAGCAAAGATGAGTCTTCGCTGTCTGTAATAACCAACGACCTCGCAATAGGTAATCCATTGAACTGATGCTCAAACATGGCGTCATACAGAAGCTGGAGCAGACTGTACCGAAGCTTAACATAGTAACGGCAGATAGGCTCTACCGAGAGCCAAATATACCGCTCTTTCTCGGGGACACCGGATGGGTTTGAGTTAAAGTGGTCAGTGAAGGCATAGGGCTCTTGGAATAGTTTCATTCCTCTCTTGCCGTGATAGTGATTCCTATGAAGAAGTCAGGGCAATTGGACAACTTGGCAGTTTGGGCTACCAACTTACCGGAACCATGGCAGCATTGAGTATGCACAATACCAGCGAATGAGTAATTCAGGCTCTGCCCATCTTCCACACGGGTCCCCGTTAAATCCCCCAGAAGGCATAAAGCCTCCGACATCGGTTCCCACTATTTCGTTTCCAGAAATTCCTAGAGAAAGCACCTGTGATTGGGTTAGTCAACGAAAGGAAAGCAATCTTGGCGGTGAAGGGGCCGATTTCACAAACCTGATTGACCGAGATATGCAAGTGATCCCAGGTTGAGGCATTGTCGCCTGTCCATAAGCCAGCCCACTTATTAGCACCGGCGTAACTCCCACGACCAATGATGAAGTTGCGCTTATTCTTGCGACTTTTAAGCTTGTTAAGGCCTTCGTATGTGGCCTTGTGCAGATTGTAGCTATATAATGACCAAATTTCGATGGCAGGCTTCATTTGCTCTGGTGAATCGTCCTTGCCCGACCAGCAGTCGGACTCTACCATGAGGCGGAATGGGAGGCTGAAATGACCCATTCAGTCAATTGTTATTGGTGTAGTGAGAAGGAATCATGGATCTATATACCCTTTCATGTCACCATATTCTTTGGCTATCGCGGGCGTCGTCATGTCTTGCCAAACGAACTCAAGGCCCTGGTCAAAAATATACTTGAATTGCTTTCCCCACCATTTCCGAGTTTTGGCATTGTTGAGGTTTGGGTAATGACCGGGCTTGATAGCGTCAGTTGATGAAACCAAAAAATCCAGAACGAGTTTGAAAACTCACTGCGCCGAGTGTGCCACCGTACCCAACGCCGCCTCGATAAGGCTCTTTCGGATTATTATAATACTTGGTAAAATCGCTTTACGCCTAGGGTGTCAGCACACGAGTGACATGTTGGAAGATGAAATTAATGAGCTTACTATTCGGCTCCTGGAAACTGCCCCTTTTCGTTGACAGGATCGATGAATAGCTTTACCCCACCCTCGTAGCAGATATATTCGACTTCATGAACTGGCACCACACCATCCCCATCATCGTAGCGTTTGTCCATTATAAAGTGGCTTTGATGGAGCTGTTAGATCCAATCTGAGTAATGTGGATTAAGTGGTATACCCGTATCTGTGGCCCTCATGAAGGGTATTGTATGTATCACTTGGGTTCAGATTGATCACTGGCGTGATATTCGTGCAACTCTTGATCCCAAGCTCCCGGAGCTCGCCAAACATTTCTCTTGGGTCGGAGAATCTCCGCTCAGAATCAATTGTGAACGTTCGGTAGTTGTCCTATATCAAATGGTTTTGTATCAGTAGCTTGGACTATCGAGCGCAGTAAAACAGGACCACTAACTTGTAAGTCAACATCTATGTGTATTCCATCTATTGGTATATCTCTATTCACATAGCCATGGGCTGCTTTGAGGACCTTATTGCGAGTATCGTATCCGTAGCCTAGTTCACACTAATGTCAGATACTCTTCCCTTATCCAGATGTGAGTTTGAGTATTGGGGGAAGGTTTGGACATACACCCCTGATGATGCCCAAGCACGTATCGTGGTTTCAATCGAGCCCGTCCAATTATTGAGCTGTAAAGCCTGCCCGGCACGGAAATCTTAATCGATAAAGTGAGCGTCCGTGGTGAGACTTTAAACTTACCTGATTATTTCAGCCACCGAGTCCCCCGCAAAGACGAAGTATTGCAACGGCCCAAACCTGGTGCCGACATTAATCTCACCGGCGTGATTCACACAGAAATCTACACAGATCTGGGAGTAGTTATCAACAAAGGTTGCAACCTGGCTCTTGTAATTTGGTAATCCATTGAGCTCCAGCCAGAACGGCTCAGAGTGGTATAAGGGCTCACGCTCATCAAGGGGTCCTTGGCCGTAGACACTGCTGTATGTCATGTTATCGAAGTCTAATCATAATATCAGCCCCGATAGTACAAGCATAGGTCTGGTAGGACCTACTGAAATAGTTCATAAGAGTGCTCTTTTTTAAGAGTTCTTTCCCTCCCTGTTCTCCCCATCCTTTAACCATATACCCATTAGCAACCCAATCCTATTGTTCCCAGGGAGCTCTTCCCAATGGGAATCCAGGAATTCACGAGGACATACCCATGTAGCGCGCAAGGCCGGGCTTTTTGGAGGTTAAGACAGTGGCGGCGGCTTTTCGGGTCTTTTTCCATGACAGCCCAGCTCCCGCGGTTTCCCAAACAATTTTCCTCTGCGTGTGAACTGCCTTCCGCCCACCCTGTGAATGTGGCGGATCGGCTACTCCAGACTCTTTGACGCAGCGAACACCCTAAAAGATAAGTTAAACATGACAATATTGTCAGAGATAAGAAGCACCTGAATCTTGAAGAACTCCTTGTAGATCAACAGTTCAGAGATAGTTGTCCTTTTCTGGGATTCTCCGTCGTTTTCATGGAGCACGGACTATAAATTCAGGTAAGCGTCCGTTGTTCCATGCCACCAAGGCCCGAAGAGTGTCGAGATATACCCTGATAGTATAGAATTGGTCCACTTCGGACCCCACAATGAATTCCGTCTCCCACTCGATACCCTCCACCTTATCCAGAATACCGCGGAGGTTTGTCAGGGTATCGGATATGATTGTCCGCCTAGGATTATGTGAGCTTCTTGAGACAGCAAAACCCCAAAAAGAACTCCTAAGTAGGGAAACTGGAGGGTGGTGAGTTACGAATTATAGTCATCGTAGTCACCTGGGTCGGTTCTGTTAGGGTCGAACCGGATTCTCCAAACTTTTGGTTGAATGAATTGTATCAACATCAATGGTTCCTTCTCGTCAGGGTTGTTCGTGCTCAGGCGAAGGAAAACTCCAGTCGTAATTACTGGGTTGTTCCGGCGATTATCCTCAGGACTGTAAGTAACTCGCGTTGGAGACGTAAATTTCCCCTGATGAAAAGATTCAAAAAATTCTTCCGGCAGGAGAAAGCTATGGCTATCTGCGAGGTTTTCCATTATTGGTTCTGTTTTTCAGGATTTAGGCGGGCTATCGGAAGAATGGTATCTCACGAAGGATTGGGCTCGCTATTTGTATGTCCTTCATGAGTTCTCTCGTGAAAGAAGTTGTGATTTTTATCAATCAGATGGATGAAACTTCATTATGCATACTAGACCTAGGAGATACCGTTGTCAAAACTACTCCCCGATGAGTGCATAAATGGTGCTGATTCTATGATCCGATAGGGTAATCGTGTTAAGGAAGCAAGACACCCACATGAAATTAGCTCCCTGGTCTGTTCCATATCACCCTGCGGGGTGCATTGGACCCATTGATTCACGATCCTCGTGAACTGGATCATGAGATATCACACGGCAACCAGCGGGCCGGGGGGGCGGAGATGCAAACTTGATCGTCGAACTGCACCTGTCAACCGGCACCACGCATAAAATAAGAGTAAGGTATATACGTAGTGCATCCGAAATCGACCGCTTGGAATATTATACCGAAACAGGTATTATGTTATTGGACACTGCAGCTTCCACGTGAGATGGCAATGAGGGGAGGATATATATAAGTGTTGGACTTGTGGGTTTGCAGTCGGTTGTCAGGCCATGTCTTGTGCGGGATTTCCGTTTTCTGTAGACTCTCGGCTGTGATACCATCCTTGACCGGGACATACAACCCAAAACGCCCAACATCGCAGGAGACAGCGAATGAATTACAGATTGTCACGAGACCATTTTCTCCTCAAATAACCCATGTAATTAAAAAAAAGATCACAGAAAAACCCGAAGATAACTCGAAGCCTCTAGATACTTTTTCCGCAATTGTGTTGAACTAAGTCCAAAGGTGAAAGTTTTAGCCCTTTCCTTGGGCTTGGCGCAATGCACCACCAGGATCACGAGACTTTTAAGCAGGGCAGACACAGAAATATTTTCTAGCTATGGAAAAGCGTGAAAATCTAACAGCTCGTTATATTTGCTTTTTCTCTCAGCCTATTTCCCTAACTTTCCTTCACCCTTATACAGGACAAATGGGGAGGTGATTCTGTGCAAGGGTTTCACTCTTCCAATAGTGTATTTCCCTGGATATTGCTAGGCGCATAGTATTTAAAAGGCTAGCACCATAAATTCCACCAGTTCTTGTTCCCGGAAAAGGAGAAATCATAGCTCATCAACCGGAGGTGAGGCCTGAGATGAGTATTCGGAACAGCTCTGGCTTTATCACTCTCATGCTGTGTCTTCTCACTTATTCCCAGAGAAGAGGACGTACCCCTTCGGTTTACAATTTGCAGATATCTTCAACTGCTAAAGTTAATCTTGGTATAGCAAGAACCCTAATAATCAGACCCGGTGCTAGGACGCCGGAGTTATCTTTCCTAGTAAGATCTAGTGGTTTTTATTTATTTTTCCCTGGAGAGTAGGCCTTTTAGCGTTCTTAGCCCTTTCCCAAAGGAGGGAACCCGAACCCCGAGTTTGGTGGCTTCTAAACACACTGCGAATTCCGGAGGATTCCCCCCTGCGCATAGCCAGTTCTTATGTCTAGCACCCTTCACGGATTGGTACAATACGTGACCGTATTGCAAAACACCTAGGAGAGGGATAGTCCCTAAATACCCGGCCATATGTACAGTACATGCCATTCTAGTGAAAATCACTAGAACTTTTGCCCATATGTCTGCCGTCCTTCTATTTTGCAAGTTTCGTATATACTGTAGGTCAACGACGAAGAAAGACAGGTGCCTAATTTACTATCCTTCCCACCCCTTGCTCAGGGACCTGTGTTTGGGACTCTACCAAAACCCACCTACGCAAATGGTACGGGTTATGAATTCATAATTACTACACAAGCTTCCCCCCAAAACACAAATTGAATGTTTGGGCGTTCAGTTCCTAGCCATCTTCCCCTATGTGTGCCCCACCCTCTCCAAACACATACGGGGATCTTTCCAGTAGAAACACTTTTCCCCCTCCTCCCTTTAATTCACATCATACACAATATCACAGTGCCAACTCCTTAGAATGGAAGAAGCTAAGAAACACCCATTCCCAGCTTCTCTTTTGTGCACTCCAAAATCTCCCCCAACACCTCGATTTTCCAAGTCAATCATTCAAAATGCTAGAACTGACAGATCTTGGATCGAGGCATTTTGGGTTGACCTAAACGATAAGACCTCGGCCTTATTAGGTAAGTCCTGTACTCTTTCTATTATCTCTATTAATAAAGACTAACATATATAAGGTACGGTATAGGGCGGGCAATATCTCGCTATTTGATGATCTCATTTGCACAGGCGACACCCCCAGATCAGGTATTTTCTTCCTTATATCACTGAATTTTCATGTATAACTAACTTGAACCGAATAGCGTAAAACGGATTGAGATAGTTACTACCCACGTGGACTCTAGGGTGGCTATCGTGGCAGCGAAAATTTCTGGGAGTGGCAGGAAGGATGGTCTGGTTTGTTATGACTACGGAAAAACGCTCCTAGAAACTGACCCTCACGGGGGAAACACCTCTTGCCCCGGGAATCCCAGGAGAAGTAATGATGGGAAAGCATATGGTGCATGGGCCTCGGGGTTTGTCGGGAGATAGGACAGAATGCATAGGCTGAAGTCGGGTTATTTTACCCAGAGAAGTTTTCATAAAGCTCTTAGGATTCCGAGTAGGTTTTTCTCACTTCCTAACCCACCAATAAACATGAGTTGCTAAAGTTTATAGTTATTCATGGAATAGGTAACGTTATATATTTGTTGATGCTATGGCAGGATATTGTGCTGCACGCTAGTATTAGCAAGGAGCACCGGCTCCGGTTATCTTGTTTCAAAAATCGCAGAAGCCCCTTAACGCGTGAGTTTCCTATTGGCCAAGGGTATAAGATGCACATACACTGATTCGCTTAGTGTTGAGTGGAGACGGGGCATAATCGACGATGAGCATTTCGCAATTGTTCATGATGCAGCGTAGGAGCATGAGTTTTCTCTTTTTTCTAGGTGACGGTGCGAGGGCTAGTCAGACATAGGTTTGACTCAATGGCCGTGACTCCTTGTTTGTTGCGTCCCTCGAGGGAATAACTTGGCTTTGTAAGTCTTCATTGATTATCACTCGCTCAAACAGTCACACTTACTGTTGGAACAATGGCTTCAATTTGACGAAAGTATTTCTGCCAGTGGCGGGCAATAGTGCCAGTGGAACTTAGAGACTAGTTGGCTCTTTATATAGATACCTCTTGTGGGTATAAATACTGTGCGCCGGTACTCAAGCATCAAATATAAGAGACATTAGTCAATTCTTGTTCTTCCCATACAAAACTAGATCATTCTTTCAGTCGACCTTTCTTTACTTTCGCTTCACTCTTTCTCAAGCATCCAAATTCCGACACTTGCTGATGGCTGTGTTCCCAGATTAAAAGCCAGAACCTCTTTAGTATGACCCGAGAGCGAGGAAAGGTTATTACAGATCTAGGTACACTAATATCACAAAGCACTAATCTAACCCTGCCGGATACGCTTTGGCTATTGGACCCTTCCATGGCAAGCCCTGGTCAATTAAGCTCCGCGATCGCAGCCTAGCTAACCCCTCCTAGGCAGTCGTTGCACTGGTGAAAAAGCAGACTAGGCCAAATACCAATACGTGGGTTGAACATGCGCTCGACACTTACGGAACACCGGAACAACTCAAACCAAATGGCGAAGGCAAGTACCACGTCAATCTCCCCTTGACCACCTCGATATTTGGGCGGCCGTGGAGTTTAATCACCATAGGAGGTATTTGATAACTTAGCTAGACTTATTTATATCACTAAATGCCTACATGATGTGGCTTTTTTTCTAGTTGGTCATCAATGCCTTCATCATTAGTTGGCGGCATGTTTATTTTTTCTCATTGAGGTTCTGTGTTCCCGGTATTTCAATTTTAATTTTAAAGTGTTTTTTCCTACTCTATTAAAACGTAAAAAGGGGTTGGTTGCCAACTATAAACATCGACGGGTCAAATTAGGACTAAAGAATCGATTTATTAGAGCATAATATTATTATTATGTGACTGAACTTAATCCTCCTAGCCAGACGGTACTATACAAGTTACGGGCATATAGTACCCGAACACTAGCCAGCACTCCCACCGCAACATTTGGCGGGAACTGACCCAAGGGCATTACCAAACCCTAGACCTACACCCAGCAAAAAAGTGGTTCGCCGAGCTTTTTTTTTAATGCTCGACTACTGGTCCCTGTTTCAAATTAGCCGACCAGTCTCCTAAGCCATTAGACCATAGGAACTGGCCGATGATACTTTTCAATTGATATTTATGATCCTTTAACTGCTTTTTTCAGAAAATAGACAATTCAGGCGCCTTATACTTTATCCTTGGTAAAAAAGGACATCGGTATCCAATCATAGTACTCTCTCATGATATCGATAGAACCAGGAACGGGGGAGGGTTCCGGTGAATATCTATGCTCTGCCTCCGAAATGCACACTTTCTTTATCAGAGGACAAATGTTCCCCGAATTCCATGCCTAGTATCCCGGATGCAACTATTCTTTGGTATGATACAGGAAAGCGCAGGGATAAAACTCTCGCTATGCGTATCTGACCGTCCATGCGAAATTCGGGTCCAAGTGTTCGGGTTCTATATGCCTCTAACTTGTAACGATTGAGTGTAATACAAACACTTATGCGGAAGACTATATACTATTTGGCGGAATGGAAGCGCTCCTCCTACAACGACTGCCGACCCCCTACTAGGAATGCTAGAGCTTCACGATCCCCCTGATGTTCAGATCAGTAGAACATATCAAATGAGGTCCAACAAGGGTTACCTAAACATGCAAACAGACTGGTCTGGGCAGGACTGACCACGAGTGTGACCACCATGGAACTGCACCCCAGGCTGTCCAAAACATCAACCCAGATTGACCCGCTCCCACCCTAGTGAGACAAGGGAGGACCCAGAGATTTATAACATAGGAGCAAAATTGATGCTATGGAAGAATAACAAGGGAATTAGTTAGAAATTATCCCCTCCTCGCCACAAAAATATGATAGATTTTCCTGCCAAGCTGGATATTTTTCCTTTTACAAGAGGATCCAATTTGGGGTCATGAATTATAAGGCTATCAATGGTGGCTATGATTGGTGACTTTGCCATTAATTTTTATCCTTTATTTGTTATATTTTGAGGATGTTTGAGATCACTTCTGTTTTTCGGCCCCCTCGGCCATACCTTTAAGGGGGTTGCCGTGGATTCTCCTATATCTAGAGTAGCGATTATCTCCAAAAACGCAATAGACGGACAAAGTGGACAACTGCGCAGGAAACTACAAAAGTTAGCTGCCGCCCTCGGCGTAACACAAGTCATCGGTTGTGACGTTCTTGGGACGGCTATGGATCTCCCTCCTGGCACAGAATTACACCGGGGACAGGTAGATGTTCTACAAGTGCCAGGCACCGGGATTGCTAACGAGATATCCTAACTCCGTTGCTGAGAGAAAAATCGAGATCCCTGGAATCGGCATTTCGGGGAGGCGTAGTGCAATAACTTTGCACTATCAGCCTATGAAAAGGATTCATCAACTCCGCACCTCGCAACCATAGACCAGAGGCTCCAACGACCAGCGCCATGTCCACCACCACCTTTATGGAAACGGCAAAGCAGCCAGATATAACCTATCACCCTGACCCCATCTCCTATGCCGAGCGCACGAAGCGCATACTGGCCAAAACCCCGCACAAGTTCTCCCAGCCGGCTTCCCGGATAAGCTCGAATCAGAACTAGTCTGGGATGGGAAAGACTTCAAGGACGGCGAATGGATCTACCATCTGACAGAATCCGACATCGAAGAAGTGAGATCGGCCGTCGAGCGGTTCAAGAGCCAAAACCTTCCCCTAGGCCTACTCTCCCCAACGACCTTCCCTCTACCGTCATTCTCCAAGGAACTACAAAGGCAGGCACGAATCTTACATTCCGGGCGCGGATTCTTCGTCCTCCGCGGCCTGCCGGAATACCCGGGACCTCTTGAGAACGCAATTTCATACGTCGGCGTAGAATCGCACATAGGCCCCACGCGCGGGATACAAGACCCCAATGGTGCAGTTCTAACACACATCACCGACCTCCGTTCACAGACCAACACAAACCCCATCGGCACCCCAGCATACACCTCTGAAAAGCAAGTCTTCCACACAGACCCGGGCGAAATCGTCTCCCTGTATGTTCTCGGCCAAGCCGCCAGCGGGGGCACAAGTCGAATCGCGAGTGCCTGGAAAGTGTACAACCACCTTGCTTCGACGCGCCCCGACATAATAGATACCTATCAAAGCCCTGGCCGTTTGACGGCTTTGGCGGTGATCCGAAGGTGTATTATCGACCGTTGATACATCTCCATAACGGACGGCTGATAAGTCAGTACGCGCGGCGGAAGTTTACCGGGTTCAGAGAGCTACCGAGGTCCACGGACATCCCGCCGATCACGGAGGAGATGGCGGAGGCGCTGGACGCGTTGCACTTCACGGCCGAGAGGTTTGCTCTAGGATTGCATTTCCAGCGGGGGGATATACAGTTTGTCAATAATTTATCGGTGTTCCATTCGAGGGATGAGTATACGGATGATGAAACGCATAAGTAGGGTTTTCAATCCCTCTTTCCTCCCGCCTTTTTTTCTCCCAAAAAATTTGGCATGATGCGCAGAGAGTGGTGTGTGCTAATGGATTGCGGGGGGGGGGGGGGGGGGGGGGGGGTTTGGGGTTATATGG
>Ga0307513_10006182_pt1 | contig 15693 bp, 16 predicted proteins | sample 15_EM_MG_FD_202174 | JGI IMG/M metagenome (GOLD analysis project Ga0307513, IMG submission 202174) | Populus trichocarpa ectomycorrhiza microbial communities from riparian zone in the Pacific Northwest, United States - 15_EM | ecosystem: Host-associated > Plants > Roots > Unclassified | place... | reverse complement strand
GTCCAAGCCCAGGACCACTGAGCATCGAATATCTTCTCCATCTTTTTCACTTTGCCCGCTTCTAGTTGCAGTCCTCCGTCCTCGTCAACCTCGAATACATCTTCCGGCCTGCACCCAGGATACGACAAGCAGTACATCTTCCCATTATCCCTTGACTTCGTAAGCACAGAATTCGCAAGTGGAAGGCGAATCTGCTCGTAGACTTTGAGCGCGTGCTCGAGGAGCGGTGCGGGCGGTGCGGTGCCGGCACGGGCTGTAAAAATACGACTAAAAATTGTGCCTAGGATGTAGGCATCTTCGGTGGCCTGGCTGGCGCCAGCGGCCTGGTGAGGGGTCATCGCATGTGCCTGGTTGCGTATCCGTCAGTGGGCACAAGCGTATCGTGCAGGGTGCAGAAATACGACGCACAGCGTCACCGAGAAGTGCCACTCGTCCGTGGGCCCAGTGAGAAAGAGGGTTTAACTCTTGTATGGCCCACCGAGAACATCGGGGGATGCACTGTTGATTAATGTGTGAGTGACATCTGGTGGAGGATATGGAATGGAGATCTACCTCTATGATGGAGAGAACTTCTGACTCCCACCCTTCGTAGATTTGATATAGCCCCTCTGGCGACACATCAATTACATTGGGCCCATCGAAAGGCATCCCCGCACACTCTGGATTGAAAACATAGGCAATGACGTTAATGAACTTTCCGGCAGCAATGGGGTATGCTACAATGTGCTGGACAAGAGTTAATCAGCCACAGGTGACACAGACCTCTCAGTACTACCCACCTTGAGGGTTCCAGAATACTGCACAAGTTTCCGACAGTGGAGTATTAGTTGGGCTAGACTGAGAGGATAAGAAGAACGGTGACGCACACACATCGGTGTCGAGAGCACTTGATGATCGGGTACCTTCTTGGCCAACTCACCAGCAGGAAACATTGCACGAAAAGCTAACGTTCCGCTCCATACCGGATGGACTGATTTTCTGATGGCTTCAGCCTCCTTCGATGGGTTGAGATGGGTATTACGCATTCGGCGGGAAGCATGTTTAGTTTGGGCGCGCGCATCCACCCCACACGCTATATCTTCCATCATACAACGCCGAATGGACGACCTGAGGCCATCGGCGCCAATCAGGACGTCGCACTGGACAACCGAACCATCGGTGAATCGAAGGGTGACTGGAGAACTGGAAGAGGAAGTCGTAGAGTACGAAGACACCCTCTTGGAGAAATGTGTGTGGCAATTCTTCCCCAGTTTGTTGACGAGCGCTTGAACGATGGCCGGACGGGGAAAGCAAAAGAATCCGCCTTTGATATTGAACGCATGAGCAGCAAGTCTTTAGAGAATATGCGTTAGGCATACCGGAGCCCTTCAGGTCGAACAGTGTCACGCCCTCTGCTTGATCGGACTTCCGAAACCGAAATGCAAGGGCTGCGGGTCGTTGGGTGAGTTGTAATAGACTCGAGGCATCCAATTTCTCAGAAGGGAAGTGACTTACTTGGGCCCTCTTTGGTGGCCGCAGGTGCAACAAGCGGCCCTAGTTCCTCGGCGAGGCCAAGTTTCTTAAAGACCTCCCATCCTCGGGACCACGTCCCAATGCCAGCCCCAATGTCAGTGAAAGCCTGAGCGGCTTCGTAAATATGGACCTCAATTCCAGGGACCTTGGATAGGGCGACGGCGAAAGCCAAGCCCCCAATGCCACCCCCACTGAGATCCGCGTGAAATAATGAGTTTCTATATGAGATGAATGTTGGAATGACTCACGCAATGGCGATCTTTACCAGTCCTGTGTGGCCAACCATAGTAGAGTGGTTGAACGATACGATACAAGGACGCTTCCACTTTTATAAGGGTGTTGCTGGTGGCATGAGAACATCACGAAGCTCTAGATATCCCTTAAGATATTTCGCTAGCATGACATGTGAGACATGCGATCCAGAAGCTCTCGGGCTGCGGGTGTTGCACCCCGGGGGCTTCGTACGGCCACTTCTTCTTGCTTTGAATGTTGAGATGGGTCTACTGGTGTTCCCAGAATTATCCCTTTCGGGCCGCGATCATGTCCGGTAGATATCACGAATAGTGGATACGTCGAAGAATGGCTCAAGGTGTGGGAATATCGCTTCCGCATTGTGCGTCCCCCGCGTGAGTACAAAAGTCCGTCTTTGACCGACGGAACTCTACGGCCCGTGCGCGTAACAGGTGCCGACGTCTTCTCATGACGTAGGAATTGGACGTCATGAGGCTTCCAATTCAGGATTCCAGCTGCGGAAGCCAGGAACCTTGGTAAGAAAGGTGCCGAGCATCGCCATAAGTTCTTAGAACCTCGATCGGCGACGGAAGGGAACTGAGCCTAGAACCCATGTGTTAATTACCGGTAAACTCGCAGCGGGATTACCGGAATACTTGCGGCAGGAGCCGAAGAGAAGGGGTCTGTGCGTGCTCACCATCTCTGTTTATGTCTTCCCTTCCACGAATCCTCTCTGCTACATATCTATGATCCGTGCAATCACACAGTACTTTATTCCTGGGCACAGCGGCAATGGGCTGGTACGCGGTTCACCCCCTGGTATCCCAGGTAAAGGCCATAATTTTATACAGTAGATTACACAGGTTTAACAAGGGAAATCACCATGTTCTGACCGCTTTCTAGAACACAGGGAAGTGGAAATTTTCTCCCGATGTCTCCGCAGTGATAGCACCACAGAAGGCTTCAGGTTGCAAATACTTTGTGAACATACGAGGGTTTATCCGGTATTGATATAACTCTCTAACTCGTGTTAACGCGACGATCTCTCCTACGAGTTTACCCAGCAAGGTGGGTGCGTTGCGTCAAAGAGCCTATTTCGCCCTATGATCCCACTATTAACCTTCCACATCCCCGGTTAGAATCAGTTGTTAATGGTTCACCCGATTGCCAAGGCAGGGCTCCATGAGGAATTCATTGCGGATAACAATCCTAGGCGAGGTGAGGGTGAGAGTGTTACTGACCCTTCCTGGCATTGAAGGCTCGACTAGAATGACATCCTAAACCCGCAAGTATTCGAACTGTCCGGTGTCCAACCAACGAGCTCTCATGTCAACCAGCCTCAATTCACCGGTGCCGATTGTCTCCTCCGGAGGGCGCTCAGTTAGCAATTATGACTTGATGATTATGTGCAACACGCTCTTGCAGGTCGGATTTGAGTGGAAAGTGACCCAGTAGAGTGACATCGTCGGGACCGAAAGGCGCTACTAGTACCAGTCACTCGTTTTCGACGGGGTATATCAAGGACGCTGCGTGTGGACATTACTCGCATCTCCGTCGACAACGTATCAACAGGCTGTAAACATGCCCTTGCATTCCTTCTCAAGTCCCGCCACTGCACTCAAGCGGGGACCCAATCTCCCCACTCCCGTTCGCATCCTCAAGGTCGCGCCCAATATGGTCGCGTCCAATTCAGCAAACACTGACCCGAATGAACACCTGGACTCCGCTCAGTTTGCGATCCTCAAAGATGTGGTAGCACGCACCGTGATCCAGCTTTCGACGGCGCACGCGCTTGACACTCCCACTCCGCCCGTCAAAAGGCGGAAGGCAAGAGGGCGGCGTGCAGCGGCTGAAGCAAGCCAGGAGGAAGGTGGCGTTGGAGACGAAGGAGACGAGGGAGAAGAGGGTCTTGCGAACGATCTGGAGGAGTTTGTGCTATACCTCGCCGAAGAGGTGTGGGCCGTTCTCCCAGAAAAAGACAAATCGTTCCCCGAACGGAAACCGACCTCTACTACCGCTGAAGACGCACCAGAGAAACCCGAAGCCGACAGCGAAGGAAACGAAGAAGAGGAGACATCTTCTTCTGCGACCCCCGCTTTCACCGAATCTCTTCTCTCGTACTCGCTCGTAGCCTCCGAATCCAGCGCCTCCGAGACATTCCACAAGATAGTCATCGAATATCGACAAGATCTCGCCGACTCCCCTCCCGACGAAGACTTTGTCGACACTGGTTACGAGCTGCCGGGCAAGGGTGGATGGTGGGCAACTCGAAAGGAGGAATGTGAGATCTGCGGACGCAACTGTCCCCTCTCGTACCACCACTTAATCCCAAGGTCGACCCATGTGAAGGTGTTGAGGAAGAAGTGGCACCCTCCCGAGCGATTGAACGTCGTCGCGTGGTTATGTCGGTGAGTCAAAACTTCCCTGTATATCAAGGATGGTGATCCGCCACGCGGTTGACCATGCAAGGCCGACATGGTGGAGGGAGGAAACGCGATTTCTGACTCGGCTCGCAGAAACTGTCACAGTGCCGTGCACAAGAGCCAGACCAATGAGAATCTCGCGAAGAACTATTATACAGTCGACCTTATTATGACCCAAGAAGTCATGCAGCGGTGGGCAGTATGGTGCAGCCGACAGAGGTACGGCAAGCGTCGAGGGTGAAGCACAATATGGGGTCCTCTTTATTGGATGGATCCCTTGAGACTGTGTACATATGACACCACCCCTTGCAGAACATATTTCGATATGTATGCACGGTTTTGCCATGCAATAACGAGTATCGAGGCAAGGAGGAGGGCCGTTTGGAGAGAATATCCCGTCTGGAGACTCGTTTCCTTTTCGTGCTGTTCGACCGGAATGTCAGCGACAAGTTGAGAACAGAGATGTCACATACTGATGACGAGAAGGGAGAAAATATCGGGATGTGGAAGCGGTGTCCGTTATCCCCACAACTAGCTGGACGTCGGGTAAAATGTACAATCATGAGTGCCATAGATGCGAATACTACAACTGATACGACAAGCTACAAAAACACTGTGAATATAGAGGTGCCCTACTCAAGCACAAACCACGCACTAATCGCATGAACCACATGTGCTCTCTGGCCAGCATTGCCTGCAAGTGTGCAATATGTGCCTTATGGTTCCCGCGTTGGTAAGAAATGTACCTTTCCTTCGCCATGCATACCTGGTAATACAGCTCCTTTTTATCCGCATTCATAGCCTCTGGGGCTCTATCATTCCTGTAATTTTGTAATAACCCATTTCTGGGTCTACTGTTCACTTCTTGAAGTCCGCCAGTGTTCCGAGCACTCGTCATAACCATCGCCCTGCTCGGATTAATGACCGCCGGTTTTTGGACTGCTTGAGCTGGGTATCTTGAGTAATCCCTTAAATAAGGGTCTGACATTGCATTATTTAGAATATGATTCGTGTTCATTTGGCGGAAAGTACGGAAACGGTCGGGAGTAGGCGCTGCACATAGCAGTTCTTCGATTCAATAGAACTGATGGCCTACAAGTAGAGGGTATCGGAGTATCAGTACATACCAGAAATAGAAATGATGGAATGTTCAACGTGTCCGAATCAAATGCGGCCACCGTGCTATACAAGTATGCCCGTCAAGACAGCCAAAGCGGCTACGAGGCCGGCACTAACGCCTGCGTGCGATGCTGAGGAAGCACCCAGTCCCTGAGCACCCAGTCCCTCATCACCCAGTCCCTCAGCATCCGGTTCCTCAGCACCCGCCTCAGCACGCTGCCATTCTCGGTAGCCAGCATGCATGCTGACGACAAACGCCTGTGCTTCTGCAGAATGTGAGCCCTCCTTTTGGAAGTTATATGGGTCCACGACAGGGCTGAGCCAGCCATCTCCGTCAATATGTCGTTCAAAGCTCAGCTCGTGCATCGCACGCTGCGCATCGTTCAAGCGGTCGCCGCTCAACCCTTTCCCGTCACTTAGAACAGCGAGGTGGTATGTAGCCGCTGCGATAGCCGCTGTCGAGGCTGCGTCGAGGAAGGTGGAGCGTTGGTCGACGTAGTTGTGGAAGAGGGTCGTGTTTTTCAGAGCGATATTGGCGTACATTGCATCGAGGATCTCGGAGGTCCAATGAAAGAGGTCGCTTTTCCGGTCATCATATCCGGGGCCATACGCCCGGTAGGTGCCGGCAACCCGCAGCATCCCCAGAGCGGCCCAACCGTTTCCAGTGGACCAATGGCCTCCAGAGGACAAGAATAGGTGAGGTTGAGACATTTCAAAACATACTGTTTATACGTACCTTGGTCCAAGCCATCACCTTCACCGGCGATATGTCTCCACAACCCTGAACTGTCGCGGAGCACATCACGATATAACTTGATTTGATTATAGGCTTCGTCCATCACAGTGGTATTCTTCTGGATGGCTCCATACATAGCCAAGAAAGGTGGGACCATATAAATGAAGTCGGACCTGAAGAATGGTCGGAAGTGGGCAACCCGTCGATGCACGGTGTATTTGACATACCATAGCTGGATTGTGTCATTGCGGTGACTGATAGCTCCGTTTGGATGCCTTGGCGCGTGATTGAGCAAATAGTCGAGTTGCTGTTCAGCCACCCCGGCGTAGTCCTGATCTCTTAGACCTGTCCAGTTGGCAATGAGAACAACGGGGCCCGCCGATGCGGGATCCGCAGCAGAACCATCGTTAAACAGCGGCAGGACATTCTTCGGCTTTTGCGCAACCACCGACTGGGCGATCTGCAAAAGGGTATCAAGGTTTGGGGCTGTGGTAGGAAGAGGGAACGAGCAGTTGGTGGACATGAGACCAAACTCTGGAGCACTATATTCTGTGAGAACTTGAGCACGAGTACCGATCTCCCAACTTGACAGTAGCTGTAAGTCCTGTGTACCAAACCACAATATAAGAGCGTACCTCTTCTGTGCCGCATTACCTAGCTGAGCAGAGACAGACGCAAGCTGCTGGTTTGTGAGGGTAATGCTCTGCGCAAGTCCATCATAGGCGATGAGAAGAGTGGCTAGCAGGGAAAGAAGAAGCGAGCGAGGCATGAGAGCCTTTATAGACCACCAAATAGGCGCCGACGTCGTAGGAGTAATGAGTGATTGATATTCACCCGGATATTGGAGTGCTCGAGAGGCGGTTGACAAATTTTCGCAGCCGGCTTTTCTAGTACGAGCGAAACGAGTCCTCATATACCTGAATCCTTGCTTCCGTAGCCACACGGGCCTCGCCGCTGAGGACTAATACTTTCCGACAGCGGCCTGGCACTGAGAGCTCGCACTCCATTCCAATTTTCAACAGCGATTTATCGAACCGCCGTCATGCGTGTTCCAGAAGACTAACGGTGTGATATTGAGATTGAAACCATTTAAGGCTCAACATCCCGCGTTCCGAAACGTTCCGTTATTGGCCCGGCCCGCCTTCCGGAACAGGTGCCGCGCCCATCGGCCGTACAATTACTGAATAATTACTGACTGTACGTTGATATTGGGTTTGGCTATGGGTGGGCTGGGTCTACGAACGCGGGTGAGTTCGGAGCGCTGGAGAGTGCGTCGTATGGCATACCTGAATAGCAGCAACGCCTGCAAGGGTCCAGAGGTCACCTTAACTAAGCATTGTTTTGGCTAGCTCCCCGCGCGCGAGTCCCTCGACCGAGCCAACAAAGACGGCCCATGGTACTGAACTTGAATAAACGGATACCTCTTCTGCATGATGCAATTGAACGGTTGGTTTGTAGGGTAATCTTGGCGATCCACAAACTGACTTCAGGTGTGAGCTTTGCGCGCGCAACCCAGATTGTGGCGCTATGTGGTATTGGATGACGCTATCTCGTATGCGGAATACCGAGTAGTATCCCAACACCAGGTAGAGCACGAAAGGGGCGTTAGAGAGGCTGAGCTCCAATCAATGCCGAGTAATCCGTTGCGAGACTCGTTTTCCATTTATGAGATGTGGTATACTTTTGATACCAATTAGAAAGTCCGACTCATCTATTTAAGACGTCTATCAGGTGCCATAGCCCAGATATTGGGACAGAAGGTGCAGCGAGAGCCGAAGTGCAAAGTGACAGGGCTGGAAACAAGGGCAGCTCACGTTGACTTCGTTCACTACGGTCCTTTCCCTAAAACAATATATTAGAGTATAAATATTGTGCCTCTTCTGGTGTTCTAGAACGTGAGGACTGATCCGGTGTTTGGTACCCTCCAAGTTGGTCCCGACAGCTCTCGTCTCTGACTCTGAAATTGGTATATACCCTAGTTGTCACATTTGAAGGTTCAAGGATGTCAAATGACTTGCTGTTTGACGCCTGCAAGGCGGATACAGCTTTTGAAGATATTCCTATCATGTGGGCATTCCATCGACGTGCATAGACAGGTCCAAGCCACAATATCCTGAAGTTGTTTACTCCCTTAGCGATGTGTCAGGATCTACAAGCCCAGACCCGGCCGTCAGACAGCGCCTTGCCTCTGAGATCCGAGACGCATGTATCCACGTCGGATTCTTTTACAGTCAGTGTACACCCAACTCAGTACTTCTTCTAATATATACTCTTGTCCAGTCAAGAACCATTCGATCCCTTCCTCACTACCACTACGCGCGATTTCATCCTCTCTGCCGTTCTTCGCACTCCCTGAGGAAGAGAAATTGAAATATGATATCCAAAAATCTGCCAATTTTAAAGGGTATAATGCCCTGCTGAGCGAGAATACAGACCCAGAGGGCCGGGGCGACCTAAACGAAGGCTTCAATATTGGGTGGGAGGCATTGGAAGGCCACGAAAGTCAGACGAAGGAAAACACATGGTATGACCAAAGCATAACCATGGGAGGTGCAAATGTATGGCCAAAGGGCGGAGAAGATATGAAGGAGTTCCGGAGAGCCATGCTCGAATATTAGTGAGTAGCGTTACACTACTAAACAGACGTCAAGAACTGAGGATCATCTCTTAGTCATACTGTCGTAAAATTAGGTCTCTCACTCTTCCCTCTCCTCGCTTTAGCTCTCGATTTGCCAGAAGATTTCTTCGCGGACAAGGCATGGTACCTTCTTCGATATCTATACACCTTCGGTGACCTTACTTCTCTTAGACTACGAGACCAGCAGCTATAATGCGAGTTATGCATTATCCGCCCCAAACTGGTCCAATTGATGATCGGGTGGTTGGTATTGGGGCGCATACAGAGTACGAACCGTTTACTGGTGTTTCTCACTCTACTGATGTGACGCCTAGCTATGAAGTATTCACGATATTGTATCAGCAGGACGACATCCAAGCCCTGCAAGTTCTGAACAGCGCGGGGAAGTGGATCAAAGCGCCTCCAATTCCCGGAACGTTGGTTGTCAAGTAAGCTTTGTTGTTGCTCCTCGTTTTAGCACTCTAACCGCGCATGCAGCCTCGGCGATCAACTCGCAAGGTGGACAAGTAAGTCCATTCTCGACGCTTTGACGTTCCAATTCAGGCCATATTTCTAGACGACGTCTTCAAGTCAACGGTTCATAGAGCGATCAATAGAACAGGCGTGGAACGTTACTCTATTCCGCTCTTCTTCGGAACCGACTATGATGTGCTCCTTGAGGTGCGCATTCCTTTGATCACTTCTCGCGTTCTGGTTTACACACTGATTGTGCTAATTCACAATCCCATAGCCACTTCCTTCATGCGTCTCTGAGTCGCGACCCTCAAAATACGAACCAGTCACTGCGGGTCAATTCGTCAAGAGTCGCCTTGAAGCAACCTACACAAGACCCAAAACCTGACGCCATGTCACGAACAAGGCATATAACAACTCCATATTCATTAGACGAGTCGACCTGCTCTGATGACCGAACCCAGTCCCTCATAAATACAGAAATTCCCGTAACCTGTGTCGCAATCTCTAAATAACCATACAGCACCTCCCTGGTTGGAACCCAAAAAAGCAACAGCAACAGGCACAAACGTTATGCCAGAAACCGCCTCCATGGTTTTTTTCTTCTTCGTCGAGTGATTCCTCCTTAAATCGGGATTCTAGAGTGGGCGCCTGTTGAGGTTGGTATTCTTTGCTGCCATCCATCCACGGAACATTTCGCGCGGGGTTAGGTTGAGTAGCTAGTGTTTGATGCTCGTTGCTACTAGAGCTCAGTGCTGGATTATGGTGAAGGCTTTGAGATATTGGTGTTCGTTCAGGAGTGGAAGTAACCGCAGCAGAGAGAGCTGAGTACACGGCCGGCTTCGACTTAAACTCGTCATTAGAGAGTGTACTGTCATAACGAGGGGGTACATACGTCGGACATAAGATTAAAAAGGCAGAAAAGTGGAAGGGACGGGGAGAGAAAAGTCAGACTTGGGCTTGTTTACTAACGATGAATCGCATACTTGAACGGTTGCTCGATGTCGACCTTCAACACAGGGGCGATGAAAGGGACCGTCCATACGTCCAGGTGCTTCCACCCGTCCGCAGTCCGAAGTTTATCCTTCTGCTTCTCGGTACACAAAACTCAATCTACATTGAATTTCGCGAATACATACACCGCGTTCGTTGCGTAAGGCTGTGTAGCGCTTCGACTTTCAAAACGGGTAGCCAGATGTATTCCTTGCCTTGTACGAGCATACGAACAGACCACGCGGGCCAGAAGCACCGGAGGGACAAACCCGAGTACGCCGAAATTTCCACCTTCTGTTGTCCAGGCCGCTCGTGGTCCGCTAGGCCGCGCAGCAAGAGAAAAGGGTTCAAGCAAATGCATTCGAATAAAGCACTCACAGCCTAGATATACAACGGAGGGTGATGGTGCTTGGGGAATGAGAATATATCAGCACGGAGAAGTCGGCCGAACGAAGGATACGTTGGGATTCTGAGCGTTTAGTGGATACCCTACACGTCATTGGATGTCATGATCTTCACGCACCAATAGTGGCGTAAACCCACTACTGTCCGTCCTTCAGTCGACGAGCAAATTTCGGGTCTCGAGCCCCTCTCCATACGCCACGCTTTCAAATATAATCTGCCGCCAGAGTGTAATTACGAATTCTGTCGCGTCCGTGTCGAGGACCTGCAATGGAGGCCGGTCAGTAGGGGAGAGGGTGAAGGAGTCTAAGCGTACCGGTTCAAGACCTTCCACGAGTTTGCCAGGTCCTTTGTGGTCCTTCAAATGCTCATTGACGAACATAGCTAGGTCTTCGTCATTGTCTCCAAGGTAGTGGATAATTTTGCGCTTGATGATAGCATCGAGTTTGGTGTCGATCATAGCCTGCAAGTGGCCGTCAGGTTAATTCCAATATAACAAGCTCAGAACTGACGTCGCTGATAGCCTCCCACCGGACCTTCGCTTTCCATAGCGTATCCTTGTCCTTTGTGACTTGTGTCCGGATGTTCTCAAGTTTCTCGGCCGCCTTCTCTTTATCCATAGCAAAGTCGAGCTCAATCAGAGGCACACGTCGCTTCTTGACGATAGTATCCTCATCCTCTTCTTGACCAAACACAACCTTTGGAGCATCCTCAACCTTCCTCTCAGCAGGCTTGGAAGTGGCAACTTGTACGCTGATCTTGAGCGGGGCAGTGTCATCAATAAGCAGGCCAGCCTTCTTTTGCTCTTCTTGAGTCGCCCGCATCGCCTCCATTTGTCGTTCGAGGAAAAGTTCAGATTCTCGCCGTACACGCTCTTCCTCCGCAGCATCTATTGCTCTGGAGTCGGTGTCTGCTCGATTTTCACTGAATAACTGCCGAGCGCGGTTCGCTCGCCACTTGATCCTGGAATGGGATGAGCAAGTGCAATTAAACGACACTAGGTACGTGCCTATCAGTATAAAACAATTCGTCGCTCTCATCGTCATCCCATATTTCGAGTCGGGTTTTCATTTCGTACCGATCCTTCTCCTCGGCATCCCTAGTCGCGTTTTCGAGAGCAACCTGGTGGCTGAGCTTTTTGAGGCGCTTGTACTCATTCTGCTCCCATACTCTTTCCCGCTACAGAGCTACATCAATAGGAATAGGTGACAATTCAAGGAAAGGGCAAACCTGGCGAAACTCAGCCTCGTCAGCTCGGGCTTTGTTCGCTCGCAATTCTCGATCCCGCTCTTCGTCAGTCTTTTTTGGAGTACCCTTGACGAAATCTGGACCGCCACGACTGTAACTCTGAGGATCGAGTCGGGGTTCTTGCGGTCGTGACGAAGGCGTCGTTGGGGCAGGTGATGCAGGAACGGGTGTAGCAGGTGATACATTCGCGGCTGCAGGTCCTGTTGGTGTAACCCCAGCCCTCGGTCCCCAACCTCGTGAGGGTCCTGTCGGTGGTTGGGCAGCAGAGGGATTGTTCTTATTAGCGGCGTTTACGGGACCAACACCCGCAATCTTGATTGGTTCGCCGTTCTTGTCTCGTTTTTGAGCTCGCTCTCGGAATAGGGCAATTTCCGAAATGACGAGGCCACGCTGGTTCTCTGGTAGGTCAGCCTCTTGCAAATCGTGTAGATGTGCAGATAAAGGTGCAGCGTTGGCGTTATTTGCTTCCTCGACGGATTGCAGGGTCCGTGTGAGGTCACCTGTGCGGGCGCTATCAAGGAGTCCGTGGATGAGGGTCCGGGACGTTTCGGTTTGTATGTCGTCTGCCTGAATATAGCTCGTTAGCACATACGTGTGCGCTAAACGGTTCAATGACGCACATCGGTTTTTATTCGTTGGGACTGCCAAGCAGAGAGATAGTCGCCGGTCTTCGCATCGGCGCGAACCTAGAGTATGATAAGGACATGATCGAAGATTGGAACATAGATCCACCCACCAACAATTTCTTCGCGGGTTGACCTGGTTCTAACGACGGTAACTCTTGTCCGTTAAGTAGGTCGATTGCACGAACCATGGCTTCTGGAGATTCAAAATCTGCAAATCCAAAACCTTGTGGCTTTCCAATTGGTGTGAGGAGCCGTTTGAACGACCGCAGTTGGCCGCAAGCCTACAGTTTGTTAGCTATAGCACCCTTGCTGCATGTGCAGCTGGACGTACGGAGAAAAGAGTAGTAAGGAAATCGTCTGTGATACCGGACGATATCGATCCCACGAACAGAGTCGTCATCCCTGGAGCAGGCATTGTTTGTGCTGGCGGGGCGGAATATTGAGGCTGTGAAGGCCGCATTCCAAGTCCCATTCGATTAGGCGCAAACATCTTGATAGCTACTTAAGCGGAGGTCGCGCTGAAATTTTCTCGCACACTTTGGGCCGAAATCAGCGGAGGTGGTGGAGACCAAGCTTGGTATTGGCTGTCCAGCCTCAATTCGAGGCAATCGCGAACCGTAAGCTCTGAGAATACCCATTGATAAGAGTTAGCGTGATCTTAGATGACCAAGTAATTGAATAATTATAAGAGCAACCATCCCCAAATGCTCCACGCATGGCAAGTCACCAGGTTGAACTCCGTCATTGGTCGCTATCAAACAGCCGAACACGAAATAAGAGTGACTGAGGCCACTTTAAGCCTTTCAGATGAAACCCTCAAATTCCTTGACCCGAGTCTCATCAAGTTCGCCATCTTCATCGCCCCAAATGTCATCGTTTGCTGCCTGCTGCGAGCCAGAGGCAGAGTTGAAGACAGAATCATAGGACCTGGCCTGCTTCTCAACTTCCCGCTGCCTCGCCAGTTCAGCATCTGCGCGTTTCTACAACGTGTAGATACCGGTGGTGTGAACTGTCTGAAAAAGAAACTGAGAAATAGGTGAAAGTACCTTTTCAGCAGCAGCAGCTTTCCGCTGATTCGCCTCTGCTCGTAACCTCTCGACCCGCTCTTGTTCGTGGTCGACATCCCTCTCCGCTTTGGTCTTATTCAATCGGTTCACAATAGGGTTCTGTCGTTCTGGTATGTGTACTGTTTCTTATTTGGTGACTAGGAGGGGAAGGCGGATAAATGCGGCATACTTCGTTTGACCTAGACGGCTAAATCAGTAAGACTAGGGGTAAGTGGTAAAGGAGGAGTCACACTTGCCTTATCGTTTCGGTGGAAAGAGACCTGCCCTACTGCCATCTGTGTGGTACCATCTAGCGTAGGAAGCCTGGCTGATGAGGGTCGCCACTTACATCTCCTGTCTTCTTAAGGTTATCAGAAGGGGTATATACGACCGTGAGATTGTTCTTCTTGTTTCCTGAACGTGGTTAAGATTGTGTTGAAGTAAGCGCCGTACCTTACCCACCTTCAATCGAATTCGCCTTGACAAGTTGGGCACAGTCGGTGAGCAGGGCTTGAGGGATGGTTTCCCAGGTCATTCCATCCGTCATTCTTAGATACACGTGTGCAGATGAGAGCTGCGGGTTTGACAGATGTCAGATTGCGAGCGGAACCCAAGAGGAATCGGAGGATGAGACGCAGAGTTTAAATTTGATGAACACAATACATAGGTTGACTCACCTTGTCGACATGGAACCATACGTCCTGGGGCCAAGCATATTTGATCAGATCCTCATCTGACATTTTGGAAGCAATTAATCAGTTCCCACTCGAGAATAGCTTAGAGGACCTCCTCCTACACACTTTCGACTTTGTCACGACCCATATAGATGGTCACTGGAGGATCCACCACTAGCCAATCATGTCAGATGGTCCATCGCATATCCTGACACAGCGCATATACCATTTGAAGTGAAGAAGATAACCATAATATTGGAAAGAAACTGTTCCGTGACCCAAGGTTCTGGCCAAGGTAGTGGGAGAGAGCAAGGTCCGTTCCATCCACAAAGTTTTCAGGCATTTGAAACCTTGACAGGTGCTAAAGATGGAGTGCTCAAAAGTCACATCCAGAGACGGAAATCGATTAGTTGATTCACCACCAACAAAGGGTGGCAAAGAAGCGCCTCGTACTAGAACGAAAGTCCATTGACAAGGTGAACTTAGAACTTCTCTGCACTCTGGTAGGTGAGTGAAGGTCACCTTCCCATGTAATTACTGAAGTCGAGCACTACTTAGGTCAAGCCCAACCCAGCCTTTGAAAGGACCAGAATATTGATTGATTGTAGAGTCCGAGTATCCCTCATATATAGGCCATCCATAGTAGTGGTAAAAACCATGGGTCATCATGTGTATATCCTACAGTGCAGGTGGTCTTTTCTCGGACTATTCCCGATTTATTTACCCCCTGTATAGTTACGTCCACCTGGTGTGATATGTCGTCGCCATTTTTACATCCAGTGTTTGTGTGGCTCCAACTATATCCTGCTGACCTCTCGAATAATACCGACCCTTGTACCGATCCAAATGCTCCACGCCAAGTTGCGGCGTGGCGGACGGCTCACGCCTTGGTCCAAGCAACCCAGGGCACTGGGCCTACTCTGGACGTGGACACCAGCTCTGCGATTTCGTGTACTCTCAACAACTTCACAATCTCTGAAGAGCCCAGCGATGGGTGTCTTAAAGCGCTGTGGCAGTGCTTTGATGGCTCTACCCCAGGCGATTCACTAAATTTCAAATTTCAACTGCACTTTGACATCTTCACTTTACATGGTCGAAGGGCCTTTCCAGCTCCCGATTCACTCCCTTCGTCCTCTTCTCTCCTCATCCCCCCTAAGTCCCTTATATGGACAGAGTGCTCCGCATTAACAGCACCGACCCGAAAATCACGTACCTTGGCCAGTGGCAATCAAGCAGCAACACCACGACGTTGGCCTGTTGGCATGAGTGCGAATTCTTTTGGATGTTTCGAGGTTCGATGCACGCCTAATGAATTCATTATTTCCTTCTCTTTTTAATAGTATCTGACACAGCCATCCCCTTTCAGGTACCAGCATCAAGATGTACGGCAACATGTGGTCGGCTGCTTCGGGATATATGGAGTGGCAACTCGACGGATAAAGTACATTTAAAGACTTTGACGGCACGACCTTTGGTGATGGGGGAAGTCCCATATTTCGTGCCGATGACTTGGAAGACGGGGACCACCAGCTTATGGGGCAAGTCCCTCAACTGGTGGCTGGAGCTTTCGAAATATACTACTTTGAGTGTGT
>Ga0307513_10006181_pt1 | contig 15696 bp, 16 predicted proteins | sample 15_EM_MG_FD_202174 | JGI IMG/M metagenome (GOLD analysis project Ga0307513, IMG submission 202174) | Populus trichocarpa ectomycorrhiza microbial communities from riparian zone in the Pacific Northwest, United States - 15_EM | ecosystem: Host-associated > Plants > Roots > Unclassified | place... | reverse complement strand
GAAGCAATCTCTTCCTCTCTTTTGTTGGATGATTGGGTAGAGCTCCAGTCGTTTGGGTAAAGCCCCAGTTCACTTGGGTAGAGCCCCATTTGAAGCAACAAAGAGATAAGAAAAGTTTGACTTCAAATAAACCATCTTAGCTCTTTTGTTGGTCGACTGGGTAGAGCCCCAGTGCGAGAACGAAAAGACTAAGATGTTTGACTTCACTGCGAGAGATCAGAACGATATAGAATAAGATTTTGTGATCAGAACGGACAGACATTGAGCTCCAGCGCTTAATTGGTTTAATTGCTGCATTGAACAGCTGAAACAGGCCTTGTGAACAGTTGAAACAGACCCCAGAGCATATAGAACAGTGTCTTCGGTCCAGAAATTACAGGCTTTCATTATCTTCGAAATAGCGCAGCACAACGAGATTATACACTTCTATCCAATAAAAACATTGCATAAAACTGTACATCTTCAAGAGAACACTTCTAAGACCTCCCAATCTTAGAATTGATTGTGAATAACTTCTCACCACAATAAACGAACTGCGAGGTGGCAAACTAAGCCCTTGCATTGTTGAAATCCAAGCCAATTGCATACCCACAGTCACAGTCAGGATTTATTAGTGTCTTTGACACTAATTTTGTGTGGATCACGTCGCTCAGTCATTGAGCCTCGCTCTGCTTGTGTGTGTGTTTTGTGTTTGTTGTTTCTTCAGTCAGACTCACGTCGCACCTCTCAGTGCCCTTTCAACAACCCGCGCCCATTCAACCCTCCCCCCCCCTGCGCTTTCGAAAACAAACCACCACCTGTTTGACAACCCCTGCGCTCTTGAAAACAAACTGCCGGCTCACAAACTAGATGAGCCTAACCCCTTTTCTATCACCCACTCCTTTCTTCCCTAACATTTTAAATATATATTCCTATGTACTTTAATGTAATTAATAAATCAATAAATGAATTTTTGTTTATTTTGAAATCTATCAAGTTTCCCAAGGGCACTGGGTTATTATTTTTTGAACACTTCAAGTGAACTTGTGATATACTTCATCTGAACTCCAGGTGGAGTCCAGGTGGAGTCCAGGTGATATAACAACATATATGATCAATTAAGTACATTCCACGAGATCCACCTGGACTCCAGTGGAGTCCACCTGGAATAGGTGGAGCAAGGTAAAGTATACCCATGACTCCCTATGACTCTTATGACTCCTTATGACTCCTTATGCATCAGGAAAAGGCCACCTAGCTCTGGCTGTCTTTAGATGTTTTAGCTGCTCTAGGACATCCTAGGATACCTTGGGATGTCTCAGAATGCCCTAGGACAGCTAAAGCATCTAAAGACAGCCAGAGCTAGGTGGCCTTTTCCTGATGTGACTTACCCATGACTCCTTACGACTCACCCATGACTTGTTAATACTTAGTAAAACTCATACATGGGTCAGTTTCTTAGATAGAATGAGTCAGAGTGGCAGTGCTGCCGAGACTTTTGTAGAGTATAAAAGGGATCCGATTTCTGGCCAAAGAAGATATCTAGACCCAGATACAGCTCTGTGTGCAAAGTGCACTAGTCTATACCCACAATTCTTCTAGGCCAGTATTGATCCCTTACTGCTTGTAACAGTTGCTTGCAATACAAGGTAGACTTTACCCCTAAAATCATGCTATATCGATTTATATTCTTAACGACATTCACAACATTCTACACAACACTTTGGACAACATACACAGGTAATTCTTCAGCTTCTAGGACAACTTCAACAGCACTTCAACAATGCACGCTACAGTAATTTCACATTTCAAAGTACGCATGTTATATTGACATCAGGAAAAGGCCACCTAGCTCTGGCTGTCTTTAGATGCTTTAGCTGTTCTAGGACATCCTAGGGCATTCTGGGGTGTCTTGGGATGTCTCAGGATGTCCTAGGACAGCTAAAGCATCTAAAGACAGCCAGAGCTAGGTGGCCTTTTCCTGATGCTTCCACATTATAACTGACATTACGCTTTATTTTCCCAAGCTATTTTCAGGACATCCAGCACATTCTTCTCAGTACATAGCGCATTCTTTAGGGTTTCCCCTCATTGAAGTGATTAGTAGAGAACTCCGTCATTTACACATCCAGTAATGTCCTTCATTAGTGCTCCATCCCAAATACAAACTATCCTATTTCTGGTCAAAGAACTGGCCCCAGGAATGGATCAATACCAAGTGCACTGTTCTATGAGAGCAGTGGATATCCTACTACAAGCCTAACACTAATTCAGAATCCAACCCATCCTCACAATCATCCTCAACTTTGGTATGTACATTGAATCTTGATAGTTATTTAATACTTAATTCATGAACACTTTCAGGGCCTTCCTCGTGATAATTTGTTTGATGAATTGGATGACTTTGGTACCAATCCAGCCACAGATGAATTAGAGGAGTATTTGAACATGCCAACCATCTCCACCAAGGCTCTTGAACTTTTAACATGGTGGTATGCAATCGGCGAGTCAAATTCTCTTGCTCAGATGGCTATTGACTTCTTATCTGCTCCCGGTAAGCTATGGATTATGTATGATGACTTTCTTACTGAGTTCTGATTTATGTTTAGCATCTTCGTGTGATGTTGAGCATGGTTTTTCACAAGGTGGACTCACCATTAGCAAACTTCAGCATGGGCTCTCAGATGAATCTACATGTGCATCAACTGTCCTCCATGCATGGAGCAAAATTCCAGGCCTTATTCCTGAGAATGAGATCATCCAAGTCCCCAAAGACAAGTGTCATCGCTTGAAGACCAGGGAGGAGTCCGAGCATGTAAAGGACAATGATGTTATGGTAGTAGAGTCAGACTCAGGTGATCAAGGTGATGAAGAATAAGTCAATGAGATAGTATAACATGTCTGAAGTATGTTTACATAGTATATAGATATGCAGGTACCTGTAGACTGCAGGTTGATCTGCCATACACAGGTACCTGACCTGTTGAGGCAGGTAGGGATTACCAGTGGTTTTGAAACCCCTGGGGGTAATGGGTAGGGTACTAAGTGAGGGTAAGGGTCAGGGTAGGGATTTCCATACCCTTGAAAAACCCTTACCCTTGGTAGGGGTCAAGGGTATTGATTGGAGGGGGAAAAATTGGACATATCACATTTATTTATCTGCAAAAACATATATTTCCCTCTGAAATCTTTGTTTATGGCTTGTATGAAGGCATATTAGATGAAATATGATTGCTTTAAACATATTTCACTACTCAAAATTAATAAACAAATGTTTAAAAGCTGATTTTACATTAAATTGGGTGAATACCCTTGGTAATTAGGCAAACCCATGGGTTTTCAGAAACCCTTACCCTTGATTGAGGGTAAGGGTTTTTGGAGGGTAGGGTAGGGGTACAACTAAAATACCCAAGGGTTACCCCTGATAATCCCTAGAGGCGGGTCACCCGTGAGAATTTATCCATATGGATCCAGGTTTGAGTTTGTGAAAAAAATATACCTGTGGGTCAGCTCCGGATCAACCTGCAGGTTAACTCGTGGTGTGCCCTAGTGTTTTTTGCCAGATTCAGTTGGTGGAAATGTAGAAAGTAAATTATAAATCATTATTATATCACCATATTATATACATCTTCCTTTATATGCCACACTAATTTCTAAAATGGATTTCTAAATTCTAAGGACACATCCTTGGTGAGTGCCACCCAGCTGACAACCAACAGAAGGCCACAAGATGCATGTTTTTATTTAAAAAACTGATGAAAAATGTTGGTCTACTGTTTGAAAGAAGAAAAAAATTAACGCAGTTCGTGTGTGCTAAAAAAAACTTTATCGATGGAACCGAAGGCCTTCCTTGGGGTTACCAGCACCCATCGGAGCGCTCCAGATAAGGTCGTAACATACCAGCGTGAGGTTATCATCGTAGCTAATAACCCATCCCTCGTCTCACAAGAGTTCAGAAGAAGTCTCTTGAGTCGAGGCAGAAATTGAGGTGCACCATCTTCGAGTTTCTTCATCAATAACTGAACGATTGGATCCCGAATAACACTTTTTCGTATCGATAACGATGTCAGCGAGCGCAGCGCAGGGGATGGAAGAAGTCGCTCCAAATCGTCATCAGAAAGGTGCGGATCCTTCATGTCGAGAGTTTGCAGCCGGCAGTCAGATCTTTGAAGAAATAGAATTACTTCCGACAGGTCTTGATTCGGTCGGTAGGTGAGGCTGTTGTGATTAATTTTGAGACTCTCGAGAGCAGGGCACGTAAGACTTCCATAAAGGAAATACGTCCGAACCGACAGCGAGTGAACACTGAGGACACGAAGATGTCGTAGCACAAGTGGGGGGTCGCCTAGTTCAAGATCCTTCTGTGGTTTCCGCCTGATACTCTCGATTGAAATTTCCTCGATACGAGGCACTGTGGCGAGGAATGATAGGACCTCGTCGATGGAGAGTGTGAAGTTGGTTCGAACATGAGTGAGTTGTCGGAATGGCGCATGCTTTGGGAAGTTATCGACTCCCCTGCCCCTCCAGTCCACTCTGGTCAGCTTGGGAGACCTATGGAAAAATTTCCAGATTGCATCGATAGGTAGATCAAATTTTGCTTCGTAAGGATAACTGACGGAACCCATAAAACCAATAGAAGCGCATTCGAGACGAACGGGTCTTTGATCACAATGTGTCATCGCAAGGAGTGTTCTCAGAAACTGAAAAGGCAGCTGAAAATTTATATCTCTCCAATATTCCAGACGCGAGTGGAGGGACGAGAGAATGCGGGATGCTGATCTGACGTCAAATTTGTGATCTTCCCCATCGTGACTGATTCCTAAATCGAGAGGATGGTTGCCTGCCCTCTCGAGGCAAATACGGACGAGACGAACTTGGGAGGCGTTGGGGTTGTGGATATAGATTTTTGACCATAATTCTGGTCGACTGAGGGCTACTGCGCGCCAGCGCGAACATATCTGCCCCATTCTAGTTGGATCCGAGGGCCAGCGATGGGAGACCAGATGCCGAGGTGGATCATTGTCATTCGGCTGCGAGTCGTCCTCGATGAATTTTTCGAAAATCTGGGAAATAATTTCAACAGGGAGTTCGCCAACATCGAAGCCTCTTATTGGGGTTGGGAGTTCGTGGTGATTGGGGGTCCCAGGATTTGAATGTCGAAAAGGTGAATTGGAAATTGAATTGGTCAAAAGTGAATTGGACCAAGTGGCATAGATGGGAGTTGGAGCGACAATTCCGTTTGAAGGGTCCTCCCTGGCGGTGGAAATTTTCGTGGCAAGGGAATATGGTTGGGGGTCAGTGCCATCCCCCCCTTCGTCGTCTGTGGTATTCGGAGTGTATTCTTGGGAAGAGGATGATGGATGAGGGCTTGGACTGGGCATGGGGGATCCTAGTAAATCTTTGTCCGGAGTTCCTTCTACAATGGCCTGTAATTAGCTTCAAGGCAAATTGAGAGATTCGAAGGAATACACACTAGAAGATATATACGGTGGTCGCGAGAGATTAGAAGTTGAATTCATTATTACTGAAGCCTGTTTAGTTAATGATCGATCCAAACGATGAGGAAATCGCGAACCTAGTAAATGTCCCCAGGACTGATCTGGAATATCCTACAATTCGAACACGGGTTTAGGAAACGGAAGCAAAAGCTGGGTTAGTGTCTCGGGCGGTGGTTGATATAGTACATCAGAACAATGTAACAATATAGTATCTTACACAAACGAATAAACGGACCGAGAACAAGGGATAATTCTAACCAGAAACCCCCTTTCCGGCAGAAACCCTGGGTTTCTTTCGCATTTCGGAGAAATCCCCCATCCATCAGCTGATGGCCTTATTTTTAGAAATCCCATGTCGGAGATGAATTCAGAAGTGCCGGGATTGCGCCGCGTTGAGTCGCAACCCACCCACAACATCCCTCTCGATCCAACGAATGCGGCAGGACGCGTTGAAGGTGAGTAATTTGTTTGAAACCCTCTTATTATATGAGTACTTGAGTTCTAATACCTTTTATCCTCTTCGCACCGCACCCAAACTGATGCCACTTGGCCTCTCCCCTCCAATGAGGGATGCAGGCCAGCCTAGTACAATGTCGATGGATTTCTGGAGGTCTTGTGAGTTGGCTACAGGTAGGAAATCCAAGGGGAAACCCATGACATGGGATACCCTCAAGGTATGCAAAGAGGCGAGCCCGATTATGGCCTGCCTCCCTTCACCCGCTCCTACCCACTAACATTGAAAATATGTTAGGACACGCGCCGCCCACTTCGCCAGCGTATGTGTCCCAAGGCCAAGGCAAGTCGAAACGCCAAACACAAGATCAAAACCCCCCAATGCGGAGTCAAACAGACCAACGGGTGTTCGACTGACCCAACGCAAGTCCGAACGGCCCAATAAGGGATAAAGGACCCAACGTAAGATCGAGAACACACGACGCGCAGTCGAACAGCCCAACGCGGGGGTGAGCAATCCAACGCAAGACCGAAATACCCAACACAAGGCGGAGAACGCCCAATGTGGGGCAAACATCGCAATGGGGGCCTCGAAAGACTAATGCCGGTGCAGAAGGTTGAATGATGCTACCGTCGAACGCGAGCTTCTGCCATGGAACACTAAGGGGGCCCTAATGCGAGTCCTGGGGCCTCCTCCACTGCCCTCGCATGCAACAGCGAGACAGTGATGGTGTTTCAGCACCGTCCCCATGTCCTCTACCTCCCTCATGCAAGAGCGAGCCAGAAGTAAATTCACGACGTTTTGACGCCTGCCTCCACCACCTTTCCATTTGGAACTTGTGCCGTACGGGACTGTTTGGGATATGTCAAATTTTAGATTAGCATTTATATCTTTATAATAATATCCTTTTCTACTACATCCTTCTGACATCCTTGTGCAATCTGCAAAACACTTTGAAACCTTTATCCTAATTCCTGACCTGTTGGAACCCCTGGCGCAGGTTTTCTTGGGTTGTGGGTGGACCTGGAAAACCCTAGGGTCTTCAATCGGGACAACCAAGTACTAGTTTTCGTTGGTTCTGCAGTCGTTTGGTTCGGAAGGGCGGAACTCAAATATTCTGATCTCCGGCTATTAGTGGAACCCGGGTTTCTACCTAAGCACTATGGGAACCCAGGGTTGAAACGGAGAAACCAGGGTTTCTGGATAGTTTTTTCGGCTCTGGGGTCATGTCTGGACCAGGCTCAGATTTGGAATTTTTTTTCAAAAATTAGACTTGAGAGAGCCAAGTAAATTCAGGGGAAATTGCCCAGGTGAAAAACATGATAATTCAATGGTTGCTTCAATTTTTATCAATATTCAAAGAAGATCATTCATAAATCATTATCTTATTGAGATTGGTTCTAAACCTATGAAATTTATCAGCTTGAGGGCTTTAGATTTGCTCTATATTCTGCATTTACATCTACTACTTAATATCTCTCAGGAAATGGTGTGATAATTAATTTTGAAAGCATATGGTACTGCATACCATGATAATCTCACAATTTTATGGCCATTCTTGCATTTGTAAATATTTCCATGATGACCAGCTCAAACACTTACCAAGACATTCAAAATGAGCCCAAAAACATATTTTTTGGCCCAGAACTGAATGAGATACAGCCAATTTCATTAAATTCATTGAAATTGGCTGTATCTCCTTCAATTTTTGGGCATTTTGGATGTTATTAGACTTATTTTGACGGGTAAACCAATGCAGATCACAGGTATTGTTAAGCACCAAGATGCCTGCGAGTTACCCATGCCATTTCCTATAAATAAATATGGTACATACCAAAAAATGAGTCAATAGTCCTTCCTAATGCTGCACTGCTATCTCCAGCAGAACCTGCATTTATCGAACCATTAATTTACTGCAGTAAGATATAAAAAAGATTTACCAAGTTCTCCTGCTGTGGAATTTGCAGTCGCTTGAGAAATAGCTGAATCAAACTTCTTTTTTCCAGAACCTGCTCTTGCACCACCTGCAGAGTGACCAGATTTATTTTTCACCCCTCTAGGCCTTCCATACAACATGTGGAGTTGTTTAGGTATTATTAGGACAGTCAGAAGCAAGTGGATGTGAATACATGTTGAGAAAATGGATGAAAACGATAGAGAAAAGCGAAATTGATCAAATTGATGGCTAGCAACCTAATTAGGCGTTAATCGACCTAATCGAGCGTTAAATGGCCTAATCGGGTGTTAGTTAACAGCAGGTGTGAACGAGCTTCCCAGTTGGGTGTTAATTTTGATGGTTCCCAAACGGGCGTTATTTAACGCCCGATTAGGCGTTAATTTGGTCCAGACACGGCTCCAGAGCCGTTTTTGTTTTTTCCGAGAACAAGGACAGAAAAAAAACCATATGACCACCGGGGGCCGGCGCTGACCTGTCAATGTCCCTTGATCACGGGATTGGCCCTTTATCTAACCCCGGGCCCGCACTGGGCCCGCAAGTTGTGAGTCTGAACTTGCCCACAACATTCAAACCCCTTCCTTCGCGAGTGACAGAAAGAAGGTCTAACCTCATTTCTCTAGATCACTGCAAAACATTTCAAGATCATGAAGAAACCGTCAAGACCTTCCAGGTCCCAAGGATCCCGGAAAGTGGAGAAAGCCCTCGAATCCTCATCCCCGGAGAAAGTACTACCTCCCGGTAATGCTTCCAAGAAACCCTCAAAGCGTCGCAGAAGTTTCAACGATTCCCCAATTTCTGAACGTGAAAACACGACTGGACTTGGGACACTCCCAGACGAACTTCTTCTCGAAATCCTCTCTTACTATCCTGAAAGCGAGCCCGGTCCAAACGAGGAATATACCAAGGAGGACGCAGATGCCCATTTTGCGCGTCGCGAGAGGTTGACAGCACTGTCGCAGACATGTAGGAACCTTCGTCGGTTTCTTCGTCCGTATGTATGGCGCCGGATCGAGGTGTTTACTGGAATGCGCGTATCCGCTGGGGAGGTTTTGAATACTCAAGAAAAACTTGCCCTTGAACTTGTTCGCCAACTAGAGATTGTCACCATTCGTGCTCCGGAACTCGCTGAATATATCAAGTACGTGGAAAGTCGTATTTGGAGGGTTGGAACCGTCGAACGATCTTACTGACTTCAAGTTGTCAGTGTCGTCAATGTCATAATCGAGGACTGTCATGTTAGGAACGTCCTCCGAGAACTAGTGCGCTGTCTTGCGATATTTCCGAACGCGCATACGCTCAAGCTGGATCTCAAAATATCTACGGATGAAGTTGCCTTGAACCGAATTATCACTTACGGGTTTGGTCAGCACAAGTCTTTCCCGCAAATTCGTTCCATCGCGTTCCCACCACACTGTGACCCCCTTCTGAAGTATTTCCCCAGCGCGCGGGATGTCCACTTCATAAGGTCGACGACAAGTCACTGGTTCGAATCACGGGTCCTTGAGCTTGCCGCTTGCTGTCCTCTACTGGAGAATATTTGTTTATCCGTCCCGTCGAACCTTGGGGTGCCTCCAATTTTCTTCACTTCCTATCCATTAAGTGCTAACAATCGCAACCCCATAGCCACTCGTCCCTCGTCTCGCGCACCAATTTCCGAACATCAGAGACCTCACATTGCAATTTACTCACATGAGTAGCTGGAACCAGGTATGGAGCTTCATTCTCATCTTCTCTATAACTCATTGCTGAATAACCCCGATGGTATTTCCAACTTGAAGACCGATCTGGGTTTCTTATTGAATCACCGTCATCTGAAAATTGTCAGGATGGATGTAGCAGACCGGCTGGACTCGGCAATGTGGGAGGGGTACAAATCGCAAGTGCAAGACACCTTACTTAACCTTCAAAGGGACGACGAAGAAGAAAAAACGATTGTTCATACTTTTCTTTCCCAATTCAAGACGATTATCACCTTACCTTGGCCACCTATATCTAGGTTATAGGTCGTACACTGACCTCCGAACGTAGCTCAATATTTCCCTTGCTAACGAGAAAGGAATTCGCATCAATAGTTATTCGAAAATACATGTTGAACAACAAGCAATCCGTTTCCAATAATTTCAGAACAAATCTTCAATTGTCTTATTTTTATAGTGATCGCTCGATGTCGAGTCGGATGCCCTTATTTTCAAATGGCATTCAGCCTAATATAAAGGAAGTGGAAAGGGTTGACGAAAGCTGTATACGCAGATGCAAAGTAGACTCGGACAAAACGAAGGGAACGGTCGAAAGATTATTGATTTTGGTTTCTCTCAGAGGCAATTTCTCCTGTCGAAAAATATTTCAGGCCTGCGAAGGGACATGGTGATTCTCGGAAAGGACATCCAGTTGCATTCACGACGAGAAACTGACAAAAAATAGGAACCTGAAAGCCAGGCCTTATTTTATTCTTCAAATTCAAAACAAGTAATCAACCAAATCCTTTATATTCATCTTGAAGCATGAACGGATTTTGCGGACCTGCAGGAAAAGCGGAAAAGCTGGGGTAACACAGCCACCTAATAATCGCGGTTTAACCTGTTTGTCTTTGTTTGATTCGCATGACTTGTCACCCCGCTCTGCGCAAGCTCAACCTTCGATCTTCCCCCCACAACTTTGGCTTCTACCAGATACCCGGAGAGGCTGGTATCCTCGACAGATAACAATGACACCACCACCGCCCTTGAAATTTGGCCAGAGAGAGCTCTTCAATGATTCGTTCCTCTCGTTTCTCCGTCGGAGTAATAAATCTCAACCAGGGCCTCCGTTAGGCCCACATTCACCCGACTCACAGGCACAGGTGCCGATAAGCAATGGACACGGGAACGGACACGGACGCTCACAGAGAGATGAGGGATTAGGAGAGAAGAAGCGGCTTCTGCAGGAGGGCTTGCAGTTGATTGATAGCACGAAAGATATGCTCGAGATGAACGCGTACATCTTTGGAAAGGAGACGACGAAGAAGTTTAGGAAGGAGGCTGCCAAGTTCGTTGCTTTGAACTCATTTGTCGCATGGGCTGCGGTCTGACGAGTTACAGATTAACCAAAAGTGCCCCATCGAAATCTAAATTAACCAAGAAACCGGCAGCGGAGGTGGTCAACTTCCAGCAGAACGCTACAGCGCTATACCGTGAAGTTGAAGTGCGTTGTCCATTCTATTTTTCACGATGGTATTTAATGCATTGTATAGAATATTTTACGAGAATTTGAACACCGTCACGAGCAATATGGCGACCAGGCGCCACCACAAGCACCGCACCAGGACCAGGGGCGGTCAAGGTCTGAGTCACCACCACCACTACCCAGGAAACCTCCATCGCCCAAGGTTACCTTCAATGCCGAGATCAAACCAGATGGCTCAGGCGGTCGTGTATCCCGCAAGGAGTCATCTCGACGTGGCGTGGACCTAAGAGATCCACAACATGGTGCGGGTATGGCTCGACAGGATAGCATTAAACCGCCTTCATCTTCACGGCACAGAGAAAAGGATGCAGAAATTAGTCGGTCGACATCTCAGGTAGGTATTTTTCCCTATGCGAATAAAGTGTTTACCAATGTCCTTTTTAAAGAGAACCCCAGATCAGGACCGATCAAAGAGATACGAGAGGGATGACCGGGGTGGTGACGACAAATACAAATATCGCGACGACACCAAGCGCTCGGACTCGCGGCGCTACACTTCAGACGTAAGCTCTTCATCTACCATTCACTGTGTATTGATACTCATCGTCAGTCAGCAATATCAAAGTGGAAGCCGGGACCATTCTGATCCCTACAAAGACCGCGATAAGGACTACCGCCCATCTGATTCCCGACGGTATCCAGACACGCGCGACTACAACAAAGACTACTATCAGTCTCGTTCTCGGAAGTATGATGACCGCGACCGCGACCGCTACCGAGACCGAGACAGGGATTATGATCGGGATTATGAGCGCACCCGAAAAGATTATAAGGATCAGGATTACGAGCGCCCTCGGAAAGATGATAGGGACAGAGACGAGCGCAAAGGTGAATCCTCAAACGCCAACCCTCCACTACGTGTCGTGCATGAGGACGCCCCGCTCTCACCTGTTCATGGCGGTGCAAGTGGGGTTCCATTCTCGCCCACCTACTTGAGCTACGGGGATGATTCCGGGAAACGACGAGAACGAGAAAGGAAGGAGAGAGAGAGGGACAAATATCGGGACAAAGATCGTGAGCGCGATCGTGATCGAGACCGGGACCCGGACCGTGATCGAGAGCGGGATCGACGGCGGGACGACTACGACAGATCATATCGGCGCGACGACGACTACTACAAGTCATCGCGGGGATATGACAAGAATGATAAATACAAGTCATCTTCAAGAAGATATGACGACGACTACCGGTCGGGTCGCCATAAATCTTACCGAGATTATCCAGATGAAAGGGACCGAGACAGAGGCGGAGACAGAAATAGGGATCGAGATAGAGACCGGGATAGGGACAGGTATCGCGAGCAAGACCGCGACAAAAACCGCGACAGAGGCTACGAAAGAGACCGCGAGAGGGATAGGGATAAAGAGCAGCGGCATCCCATAGAGGATCACCCACTACCTCAACTACCTCACGACCCAACCCCTCAGCATGAACGCGAGGGTGATCCATTGGGTGATCCATTAGGTCCAGAATCAAGATTCCAAGAGGTTTTCCCCTACCAACAACAACTTGCCCCTCCCCTTCCGCCGCCATCGGAACACTCTCACTCACACTCCCACTAGGCATGATGATGCCAACTTTCCTTGCTTTTCATGCTTGCTGTCTGTGCACCCCCAGTTCTCTGTACTTGAATTCTATCTCTAGCTATCCATTATATATTGTTCGCCTTGATACGAGTTGTGTGTTTTATGTACTCCTCTGTACGGTCGTTTATTATTTTATTGTAGTGTATGCGCTATTTCCCCAGTCCATTCCTCGGAACATCAATTTCACGGAAGTAGAATTGAGATCGATCGTGTTGCTATTTTCAGAAAAATGAATTTCATTTCGTCGGACTTGACAGATCCCGTTGAAGCCTTCCATGCGATATCGATTGAACAATTCAAAGGTCTTGGGATTACCTACAAAGTGGATCCTTTGCCTTCGTCATCCACTGCTGTCTGTCTCTTCAATGAATGCAGGGTGTAACAACCCCAATACGCGTTCACGAGTCTACCAATGAAATGTGCCAATAAGGTTGTACATGAGAAACAAGCCCCTGAGTGGAGAAAGATGAGAAAAACAACCAGCATTCTAATTGGAGTACTACTGTACACGCAGAATTTCACACCTGCCATCGATACTTATCAGTGAAGTACAGATTCAACTTTCAAGTCTTGCAAAATCTATCGAGGAAGAAACCTAATATCCCATGAATATGATGAGATAGTATGGTTCAAACTCCAAATCACCTTCACCACGGCCACTTAATCGGAAACGACAGGGATATTGGTCCTTCAAAAAAGGCACTGTTTCTATCTGACTGTCAATGGTGTCCGATTTCCATAGGCCACCCGACTGGGTCTCCTAGAGCCTAAGTGGGTCAGAAGGACAGCTCAATGTTTTAGTTTCGCCGTCAGCTTTTTTTGGCTATGAGCGAAGCCGTCAGGAATTGTAATGCATCAGTGGAGGTCTCTGAGTTCGATAAAGTCAGCCGTTCCAGGTTTGGAAAATGTGATGGATCCCCGATTCAGCCTGAGAAGCAAGTAAGTTAAGGATGCTGGTGAATTTCGACGGCACTAGGAGCTTGAGAAATTTCAGCGACTGGAGCCCGCTTGCAATGAGGTATCGGACCAAATTTATGTAACTTTCTCCCATGCCGAAGAAACCCACCAAGCTGAGCTCGTGCAAATCGCATCCGGTTGGAGCGAGAAAGGAAACAGCGGAAGGAGTCAGAGCCGCAAAGGACTTGATTGTTCGAGGAATGAATGGAAAAGTCACGGAGAGGACATGTAATGTGGTTCAAGAGTACGGTCGATAGTTCCAGAAAGAACGGGGGGAGGTACAAGGATCTGTTGTTGATTCCTAGAAAATGAAAGACAATAACCTCTCCAGTACTTGGTTGAGCGTGAATCAGAAGGCTGATGAGGTCTTGGGGATAAATCTGTGAGAAGAGGCCAACTTGAGTCAGTTGATCGCGCTGCGTATTTGCCAACTGCAGGATAGCCTTTTGCAAACATGTTAAACTAACTCGACGCAAAGGAGCAGTTTGAGAAAAGAATTTCCAGAATTCCCTGTAGACTTCATTACCGCCTTGACTGAGATTTACGGAATTGGTAGGATTGGCGAATTCCAGGCGCGAACAATTTTTGACGCCTGGAGTATGGAGAACATGTCTCGAGTCATAAGATTGGTTACATGAGAGTTGCCGGTCAATTTCTTTCCAGTGTTCCGCACACGAGAAAAAGGAGAGTAAAATCGAACTTGCGGCAACTATCCCCTCGTCCCTATCTTCGGCGTTCCTCAGGTCTTTGGAAAATGAGAATCATAAGTTTGAGCGGGGACGTTCCTGCCCTTTGCAACCACTGCTTATTCAAATAGACCTGAAATTTCTTGGGGTTAAGAATTGAAGAAGTTGTGCCACAATTTTGGGTACCCCAAGGCGAGTTCTCTCCAGGAGAATCATATTTGTCCCAATGCCGTCGGATCTGAATGAAAATTGTTGGAAAGGAGAGGCCTGGTGGAATCATTGGGTATTTGAATAAGGTGCTCGTCCTCAAGAAATTTATCGAAAATGTCGCAGAAAAGCCGACGGGGACATATGGCGACCATCGGACGGCTTTTTCGGTTGGCCTTTTTCTTGCGCTTTGGGAGAAAAAAAGCGAAATAGACTTCCCGGCGCTGACTCGGACTAGTCGTGTTCTTGGATTGGCTAAGATCTGGTGTGAGGAAGGCTGAAAAAGGACAACGAGATAACGAGACTTACGCATGCAAGATGACAATGATGCGGTAAATTTCTGGCGGAACGGTACAACCATTGGGACGGACTGAAGCCAATAAGTACTTCAGCAGCTGAGGAAATATCACTTTACCTTTCCAACGGATGGATTAGTGAAGAGAAGGTTAAGCTTTTGAAAGCGACTCCGTCAGATGCCTGGTTGGAATGAAATTCTGGTGCGTTCTCTAAGGTAAAGCCGGTTTTAAATGTAGGCAAATCACAATACGAATAAGCAACAAACCCTGGATGACCGGAAAGAACAACCGTCAGGCTATAATAGAGGGTTGAAGGTTATTGTCCGCAGTGCTGACCCTTTCATATATTCTTGGCGAGTCAATGTTAATGCTCAGAGAGGGCTAAGTCCTAGAACCAAAATTCAAGGAGTGGGTTAGTGGAGTGGCACACATTCGTGGGTGAGGCGACAATCGGAGGAACAAGGACCCGTTATTCTAATAACACACCCAAAAACAATCTTCTTGCTAAAATTGACTTGAGCGGGGATCTACCTTTGTGTAAATTAGCACGATGGGTAGCATTAGAGAGGAATTTACCATGTACGATATAAGAACCTCAGACATCGATGCGGCTCAAATAGGGAACATCAATGGCACCAACCAAGTGGCAAGCACCAGGACCCTGCCTTATGCTGAGCAATGTCCGATCCAAAATCGCCAAATTTTGGCACTTATGTACGGACGATTATTTACCAGTTCCGTCCGCATAGGGATCCGACCTACCATTTTGGGCTTCATTCCGTCCGCATAGCCGATAAGACATATTTGCGACCACCTTCCGTCCGCATAAGGAATCGGACATAAAATTCATGCAA
>Ga0307513_10006180_pt1 | contig 15697 bp, 19 predicted proteins | sample 15_EM_MG_FD_202174 | JGI IMG/M metagenome (GOLD analysis project Ga0307513, IMG submission 202174) | Populus trichocarpa ectomycorrhiza microbial communities from riparian zone in the Pacific Northwest, United States - 15_EM | ecosystem: Host-associated > Plants > Roots > Unclassified | place... | reverse complement strand
CTGTCTCCTTGTCTCTCTTCAAGAGTGATGCAGAAAAGCCGAATAATGACTTCGGGAAAGGAAACTATCGATTTCGAGTACTCAATCCTGAATACTCACTTGGATAGGTTGTAGCATGCGATACGACGTGTCGTTCATTCTCCAGGATCGCTGTTTTAGAGCACATACAGCGCGATATACCCTGTGGTTCCAAGGTGGTGGAAGTCCAAGTCCGACTGTTCAGGTGACTGTACCGGCATCGGAAGGACTAACCCGGAGGTCGTCATGCAGTGTCTGGGACAGTCATCAGGGGTCGCGTGGTGGGTGTGCACACACCGACAGACTACAGGTTCGGATTTTTCATCCGCGGACGCGCAGTAGACTCAGGATTGCGCGATTTGGTAGGTCCAATAATTCAATAGAAAATTATCTTTGGTGTTCCTGGATTCAGCTCTGAGAGGATGCAAATAACAAGCTTGACCCATGCTCGTTGCAACGCGTTGGAACCTCAGAAACCCAAGAGGGTTATCGCATTCACAGGTAGTAGGTATCCCGACATGTCCTCTACTCATCCTTTTTAATGTTATCCCTACTATTTGATTTTCAAGCCCCTTCCACCCGACCTTTGCAGTACTAGTACCACTGCCTACTTCACAATGCCCTAGTCTACGAACCCATTTCTTACTGTCTTAATGTAACCTCTCCTCAATTAATATTCTACTCTACTCGTTCCTCACTACCTACTTATGGTCCCTATCAACGCATTGCAGTTCGATCGCCACTCAACAATATCCTGGGCTCTCTGGTCGTTCACCTCCAATTTGGTTGCTACAATGCCACCGGCGGGTCTCTTGCGTGCGGTATTCTTAGAGAACTCACTCCTCAAATTAGCAAAAGGGGTCACATCAACAGGGCACGTATGCACAGGTCATGTAATCGCTCAATTACAGTGTTACCAGCTCATGATTCATATCTGCCTGTCATCCAGGTCGCTCATTTGATATACACCAGTGTATAGCGGAATCTAGTACTAATATCACATAGATATCACGGTCGCCACGCACACACTAGTATCACCAAGGGAATGCATTTTATATGCAGTATGCGAAGTTTAACCGTGTAGATTGCACCTCGCACCTCATGCTGCCCTAATATCGAACACGCATGAAGGTTCCAGCATTATTACGCACTAATTCGGCACTACCTCTGTGTTATGGTGTTCTAAATTGATTATTTTGCCCATCTCTTACCAAGATTGGACAGGAATTGAATATGCGTGCAGCCTCCTGCATAGATCGGACTGTCGTTGGTATCACTATAACGCTTTTGTAAAAGCTAGTATGTGTTCGCTTTACCATTCAATTTGTATCCGCGCGCCAGTGGGCTGGGAACTACTCGCTCCGATGCTTCAGCACAGCCCAAAAGAGGAACCAATAATATTACTGTGACACGGAATCCTGCCGCTAATGGCTGGAACGAACCTCAGCGCCCTTCGAGGAATATGACCCTACTACGTAAGGGCGGACAATGAGGCGAATTGAAGGTGAATCAAGATGGGCCTGAAACCTGAACGACGAATCGTTCGGCCCTTTCTTTGTACATCCAAATTGGTTCCAAGGTGAGTTCGTTGTTTCAATAGAAAGTAGATACTGCTCGTGTGATATACAAAGGGTAGCGAAACGGACAGTGGTACCAACAGAGAGCACGAGATGAGCGAGGCTCAAGCATAGTGATGGCCACGTACGTCTCGCTCTGCAGACACGCGCTACGAGGATAGTACGACGAGATATTATTAGGTGACTACATGGGAGCGAGGGACTGGGAAAGCTGGAACAGAGGATTATCCGGTGCGAGAGCTGACTATGCATTCGGAGCGTGAGCGGAACTTGCAAGATGCAAAGAGATAGCTAGGGCGTGTCCAAGAGTTCTCGTTCAGATGAAGTGCATTGTCTGATGTGAAACGATGAGAAACCTGGGTGATTAGGTGATATAGGATGTCCAAGCTCTGGTTCAAAACCGCAGTTCAACGGTCATGCAGGTGCTCCGGTGGATAGACGTGGTGCGTAGGGGGGTATGGCAGGTGCATACGTTTTTTTGTGATGTTACCGATTTTGTGGACGATTCGGACGAACCATCCCACTCTTCGAAGCGTCGAGGGTGAAACTGGTGAAATTGGGGATGCTAAACGGTTTGATGAAAATGGAGATTTAGGACGGAAGAATCCACATCCAATGTAAGTGGTGCGTTGTACAGGGTGCAATAGGGCGCGGCTTGTCCAGGATGCATGTTAATTCGCGAATGTGGCTGCACGTTCCATACTCCGTTTGCCGAAGTTGAGGGGTCTGAAGGTTTTCCCCACCACGCTTCGAAGGAGTTCATTCTTCTTCTTGTTAGCGGCAATCCCTGCAGTCACACAGGGACTTGATTCCACATGCTCGAAGTCGTCCTCTTCTTCCTCTGTGTCACCGTGGGGATCCTCGTAGTCCGGCTCCGTTGGGTCTTCAGCCTCGACGGAAACGTCGCCCTCTTGGAAGGACGCTTCTGCATCATCGCCGTCGTCGGTGCTGAAGCTGATGTCACCTTCGCCGCATTCGAAGCTGGTTTCCGCGGCATCAGCGGTACCGTGTTTACCACCGGGTCCGTCATCTTCTTCAAGGGTATGAAGCTCGACCCCAGTGATGGTGCGTCCTCGACGGTGGCTCGTGGCCTTGGCAGCGGCAGCCGGGGCCCCTACAATGCTGTTGATAGTCGCGAGGGTGCCAGGCATAGTGTTCTGTTTTGGCATTGGCTCAATGAGCAGATTCTTCGAACTCACTGCAGCAGCGTGAGTACGCTCGCCATATGTGTAGGAGCGTGTACGATTCCATTGACGGAACTGGTTGAGATCGGCCGCCCGAGCGCGCGAATGAACGGGATTGTCCATAGTCACGTAGCCACGGGGCTCGCAAATATCCTACATGTGGGATAAGTGATGGAATGAATCCTCCCTGTCACTCAAGAACTCACGGGGAAGGTGCTCCAGAAAGCATTGTATCCTCCGAGGAGGATGTAGACTTCTGGAAAATGTATATTTGGGTATACATGGCCATTCAGATAACGGTCCTTTGCACGCATATGCTTGGCACTGAAGAGGTGGATTAGTTTAGAACAGCCAGATGGATGACTTCGACTCACAAAGTAGGCGCCCGCTTCGCGGAAAACTCGCAATGGAAGACAAGGATATGCTTCGCACCCTTTCTATCGCCACTGCGACTGGGCGCGGGCAGATTGGGTCGGTTGAGGATATAATTTTCAATTGCCGCGACAGTGTTCAGGTTAACTGCACCGGGGACATGTCCACCAGTGTATTCGTAGTCAAACCGGCAGTCAATGACTCGGTAGGACGCAATTTGAGAGTCGTAGAATCCTGATATTAAATCACGGAGCTGGCAAAGGCTTCAACAAGTTTCGGCTAAGTTCAGCATACCATCGAACGTACCGTCTGCGGTGTTATCCTCACCAAACCGTCGTCCTTGACGCGCTGGCAAGGAAGGATTTTCCCGTCCATTTCATTATCGCCGAACCTGGGTAAGCCGGGGCTCCGTCCGGAAGAAGGAACTGGCGGCAACCTTGGCCCCGCCGCCTTCATGTCGGACATTCCTCCAACACTAGCGAACTTGGCCATACGCCCAACTTGGACCTTCGTGATAGGACTGTCGAAAGCGCCAGTTTCGGCTCCCGACTCACCATCCTCCTCCCCAAACGCCACCATGGTCCTCAATCTGTTCTGCTTCACCCCAGTGGGTACACCAAATCCAGGCTGGATGAACGCACTAACAGCGCGGCGTGGAGCAAACGGCTTCATCCTTGGCGAATGGGCGATTCCAGCGCTCCGAGGTTGCGGTTCAATCTCCTTAGTCAAAGCAGATGAAAGTGCGACGGAGGGAAGACGCTGTTTGGGCTGCTTAAAAGAGAGTCCGCTATATTGAGGTTGCGTTTCCTTCGACTTGCCAGTGGGTTGAGCGAGCTGCGTACTTAGGCTTCGCTCGAACCTTCGGGCCGCTGGGCTGCTGCTGGGACTCGAGCCAAGCCGCACCTGCTGTGGAGCCGTCGGCTCTGGTGATGCCGGTCGGGCTTTGCGAGCCATCATTGGAAACGCGGACGCCCGATTGATGGGCTCAGGAGATTCTTCATAGAAGTAGGCTCCGAGAACATCGTATGAGGGCTTGTTTGAGGAATCGTGGAAGTTAAGTAGTTGTGGAGGGAGAGATGGGGCCGGGAGGGACAAGGTCGTTGGCAGGCGAGGACAAGGAGAATCCAAGTCCATCATATCCACATCAGAGTCTAATATTCTCTGGTTCAATGGCAGTCGCTTAATAGTCTGTCAGACTCGAAACCGATCGGGGACGAAGACTGACCATGAATCTAGGGATATCAGAAGCGAGTGAGGAGTGTTTAGTCAGTTGATTCGACGAATGAGTCCATGAGCTGCAAAGCACGGATCCACTCTTATTAGACTCTTTTGCGATTGGTTCGGCACTTCCGCTCAAGGGGGCAGCCGACGAAGCGAGATTGAATGGGGGTACAGACAGCGTGTGAAAGAGATTTGACGGACGCGATGGAAAGAGGGGATGCTCGTGGTCATTTGCTACATCTCGACCAAACTCGCGCGCGCTACTCGTGTATCGGGGATCGAGCGGTGTAGGTGCACAAATATCCATGGCATGAGGAGATGACTGGGGCGGGCGGGCGTTGATTGTCTGCGCCTCAGAAATGCGGCGGTCTCCCGACGGAGAGTTCAGCTCCACAGTAGAAGCAAAACTGGTGTCAATATCATCCGTTAGATCTTCATCCTCATCTTGAACATAAGCTGCGGGGTCTTGTGGATATTTTTGGCTGAACTGGCGATAAAAGGTCTGTGCAGAGAATGTGGACATGAATTGTAGAACTAGGGACGTCGACCTGTGGCTCTTGATGTAATCTTCGGCGTTATTAGCAATTGCTTGAAGCGTTTCGAAGACTGGGTTCACGCCGAAAACGTCGTCAACATTCGGTTACCCAAAAAGGCAGGTGTGAAGCGGAGAAACAACGGTCACGGGACTGACAGGATGCAACTGGGCTACTGAACCAGAGACGACCGACTACTGGAAAACAGCAGCTGTTCGTTCCAGGTGACGAAAAACGTCGACAGGTGGTGGGAGGATGAGAACACCGAAACTCTTGTGCCTAAATCTATGGGTGACACAAGTGATCAGGCGATGTGGTATTGGTGTATTGTCGTTTCTAAAGTGATAGTTGGGAAATTTGGAGAACAACAGCAAAATACTGTGGTGGTCGGAAGGTCAGAAAGTCGGAAGAACCGTTTACAGAAAGCAGAACGGGCGTATCAATATGTGACAAGCTTTCTGGAGGGTATCAGAGTTACAAAAAGCTTACCGGTGAGACAGGACGCGTGCGAGGGCAAAAGTAGCGCGGTCAACAACACGTCGTAAGGGCGCGTCTCGACCTCAAGAGGGTTCGCAGATGCACTACACTCTTCCAAGAATCGCTTCCAAGAATCGCTTGGGTCAGTCGCTCAACTCTGCACCAAGACTGCCCCGGTTGTGTCGAGGAGGGGGGTGGCAAGGTGGGTGGGAACAAACGCTTTCGACTCTCCACCACTCCAGTCAGTCACAGACTCTTAAATTACACGTCATCAACTAGGATACAATCAACTCCAAAACAGGTCCCTCGTAGCTCTTTTCATTTCGGAACCTTCGCATCCAGCGTGCGGCTGGACGCCTCTCCGGCAAACAGTCAGCTGTCCGTCCGTCTAGCGGATTTATTTTATAGCACCCGACTTGGACCTGGCCACTTCTGACTTGTGTACGGCGATGATCTGGCCCCCACTGTGCGTGCGGTTCCAGCACTGTGCTCTGAGGGCTCTCAACGGCATAGTATACAAGAGCAGCCTTGCGATCACGATATCTTTGACTCCGGACTTGACCAAAGCGCCAGGTACATTGTCCCCCGTGTCGGTCCCCAATTCGCGCAGCACCTCATCGATGGTCTCGCCCCCCTTCATCCGTCTCTACACGACTCAACCCTATATGGCACTGATCAGCTCTATTGACCGTCCTGTTGAGTGCAGATTATACCTTGACCTCTTCTGACCCCTAGCTTATCCTCTAAACCCGCCTCACCAGCCCGTGAAGCAATAAGTAATAACTCTGCCCCTTCATAATCCAATAGCCCCACTGTCTCGATGCTCGGGAACCTCAATCCATAATCCTCACGACCTTTGCTATCTCCCATCCCAAATACCTCCCTCATAACATCCTCCGGGTACTTGGCACGCTTCTCAGGCTTGTGATTTACAGACGGGTTGCTTGTAGTACGTGCTAGGGGATTCTTTACAAAGGCTGTAGCGGTTTGGATGCCTAAAGCCATTTGGACTTCTTCGAGCTCAGACGCAGAGGGATGAAATGAGTGGTACCCCAAGTGTGTCGTACGCTCAGATGGTACATGTGGATTATTGTTGACGATAGCGTATGCTCCACGACCGGCAAGGCGGGAAGGCTCCTCATGGCGAGTACCTGAGACCAAATTTTAGCACTGAGTTTGGGAAGAAGCGGACATACACACACCCCTGGTCACCTTCTCATAGGTCTTTTCACCCAAACCCTTGTTCACGACCTCGATGTCATCTCTGACCGCCATGACGGTAGCTCTGAAAGCATCCTTTCGACCATAACCGCTACCCCCATGATTAGGGCTTGGTAGTGATTTCTTTCCAATAGAAATAAGTCGATCGTGTTCCTTAGCAGCCCCGAGTGCTTCAGCTGGTGCGGTGGTTAATTTTGACACCGGCAGACGGGGAACAAGGAGCATTAAACGTCATCCAAGGAGTTCGCATCATCGTTGCCAACCTTCCAAGGACACGCTCAATAATGCTGCCTGAGGTAAGAAAGATAAGAGGTGCGCTTGGACCGGTAAATCGCAATGTGTGGTTCCTTCTCGTTCTGCCTGCTGCCCTTTGCAATCGGTCTTCTGAGGTCTCAGGTGCTTCCGACTTAGCCTTCTTCTTTGGGGGACCCTCACCGTCATTATCCTTGTTGATTCGGTTTGCAGTTCGCTTCTTGCCTTGTTTGAGACGTCGGGATAATACGTTTCCGTTGCAGTGGCTTCTGATGTCGTATTGTACCTCGTCTGTTAGTCACGAGACGCCGAAACCCGGGTGGGTGACGTGACGTATTATGCCGATGTGGACAACCTTTTAACCGCATAAACATATTTTAATGCACTGCCTGTCCTTTAACGTAAAACATTGAGATTATTTCTAATGATTCCGGTCAGGCAGAAGGAGCCCCAACCAGAGTTTGCCTACCTGAGCACCCCAACTAGCTCTCAGACACGATATACTCTTGCAACTATGTTCACTAATCATCTAGGAAAGCAGTCCAGGTGAATGAGACGTAGGGGCGCAGGTAGGACATATAGCAGCAAGGTTTTGGTGCAATCTCTAGCCTCCGAATTCTCATGAGCGTTTCGCATGCAACTTGTGAATTCACCTTTAAAGCCCTTCTATCCTCTCTAAGCAATAACCCACTCAACAAAGCCGCCCAGCTACCAATGACATGACCCCGAACCAAACTCGCCCTTCCGTGCTCCGAAACATGACGATAACTGCGTTACTCCCCAAGAAACGGGAAAATCCTTCCAGAAGAAAAGGAACGCCGTAATAAGCATGACCTGTGCATCATATGCGCTTCTGAGGGCCAAATTTCCAATAAATGCCTCTCGCAAGGGCAACCCGCAAGGTAGACACTACACTGGAACCCATATCTGAGGATTCAGCGACCGAAGGCTCCGCTTCCGAGGCTGAGTCTTCGGATTCCCCAAACTAAGTGCACCATCCATTGGCTCGCCGGACCCTACAGCGTGTTTTCCTCGTCCGATATGGCACTCCTCGAGGAATTACATCTCAACGCCACCAAATTCTTCGCCCCTCCTGTTAGATATAGCATGGGAACCTCAGCGCTCCGAAGGTTAGCGGACACTTGAGACCGGAGGCTATGTAGCTGCGCCTCGGGTATATCAGACCTTGTATCCATGCTCACTTAGCGGGCCCCAACAAACACGGTTGTTCTGTCGTTTATCCTGCGCGGAATTCTGACACTCCTGCTCTATTCATCGGCCTAAAAAAAAATATATATATCAAAAAGATTCGGACTCTCATCGACTGACACCTCCGATTGCCTCATCGACTCCCGTTTCGGTCTCACTCAAGACCTCCCTCTATCTAATCTGCAAACGCTGCTGTGTTTAGCACTATTCGGTGGATTAACCGCGCTCAAGTCCTCGATGACGAACCTAACCAAGCCTGACAAGGCTTTTTGGGGACAAATATCTCGACTTTGGCTTATTCCGGCCCTTGGCTCTTCAGAGCACTCCCTAGTCGTTATTGTTACAGAAGTCTCGTCTCTTTTATCTTGTCCTTGAGGAAATTTCCCTGCCCATCTCAGCTTTGTGAGTTGTCTCCGAGCCACCGTCATGCTTACAACGTCGTAACCCTGGAGCCAACCTAAATCCACTACCCTATCCACCATCACGGTGGCGAATCCTATCCTTCAAACATACCGCACCCGCCAGAGGTGCTTGCGGGTAAAATAACGTGCCCACAGACCTCGTAAGCCCACAGACCTGCTTTGGAGATACTAAGGTCCGTTTCGGATCGTTGCCCTCAATTCTACTCAGTTCAGTGGACCAATGTCTACTGGTCTCCCCAATGCTTCAAATCAATTACTTTCATTCATTAAAGGCAAGCAAGTAGGCGCGGCCATCACTTATGTCAAATAAAAATGCCATACGCCCACCCAACAAACCCTGACCATCATTTCATAGGGATGGCAAGTGATAGGGTCTCATCCTCAGGTATCCAAAGCTGCCTTAAGGAAATTCCTAACAGAGTTGGGCCAGTGGCAGCGAGCTGGTATGGGGTCGCCTTCCATATCAAGGCACTCTCTGACGCTCCCCAAGGCCTTGAACGAGCGGCTACACCACAAAGTCCTTTCTCACTGGCCAGCCTGCGTCGAGGGGCACATCAGCGTGGAACAAGCCGCCCAGGCCGCGCACGTAGAGGTGAACAGCCAAACTCAGAGATGGGGAGAAGTCGAGGATTGTAAGTTATCTCGGTTTACCCGCTTGGGTCTTTCACTGAACATTTCATTGAAAATTAAGCCCACGAGATCGATTACCTCGATGTCCGGAGATAACCAGGAAGCGTATCAAGTGCTCCATTCGATCTATAGGGTATGATCTCACCAGTCCCCCTTCTTCGTAATTGCCACCGACACGGGCGAAGTGTTACACCCATCTGCGCGAAGGGCGCCCTGCTCTCATTTGCTCATCACATGGGTTGTGACAGCATTCACGGATATATATTATGGTTGGGTGAGCATAAGAGTACAAATGAACGAACTCCGGAACTATATGGGAATGATGGAAGTCCATAAGAGGCTTCATATCTTGGTGGAGCAGCTTATTTACGAGTGACAGAGTCCTCCGTACGGAGTGACCTTGAGGAGAATACGAGTCTCTCCCTGGTGAGGCTATAGAAGGGTGAATCAGTAACTGCCGTGCCAAAAAGGAATACTGGTTAAACCAACCTTGACCTCACCGATTGCCTCACGGTACTTCATCCTCAAGGACCTCCAGGGTTCGCTCTGGGCATAACTGCAGTCCGCCGGGCTCGTCAGTGACGGTTCCGTTCCGAAGGAGCAGGAAGAAACGTACGCATGGATTCCGATATCGTTCTTCTCCACGATGAGGATCTTGAGCCCCTTGGTGAAGCTGGTCCACAGACGCTCCCCCTCAGGCGTGCGCTCTAGACCCTTCTTCAAGATGGGGTTCTTGTGACGGAGCAACCGACGAGCGCGACCGATCCAAGGGTGTTCACCGTCGTCTGGCAGCCTGATGATCGCCATGGCAGTCTCATCCTCGGTGAGGATCCGTTGGATCTCGTCCTCGTCGACATCGTATAGCGCTTTGAAGAGCGTCCCGCGGACCTCAAGCTCACCCTCGCTGAGAGAACCCTCGAAGAACATCTGGTCGAGCCGAGCGAGGAGGTGCACGCCTCGCCCACGGACAGAGTTGGCGGCGTTGTCGCGAGCGACGGTGATCTTGTCAATATGCTCCTCGGTCTACACTCCTGCATTAGTATCTAGAGTGGTGTTATGATGGAATCAACACTCACATAAGGCCCGTGCATGCCAGAAATGCTATCCATATACCTCAAAATCTGAGCGCCGCCGATACCTGGACGATGACGATACGTCAGAATGCGGTTTCGAGAGAGTAGATTATATCACATACCAATACCATCGACTCCGGAGAGTACCGCATCCTGGATGTTGTGGAACTTGAAGCCAGCCGACATGTAGGTCACGAGACCGACGGAGTGAGCACAGTGAACAAGCTCGAGAGCGTCACGAAAGCCAAGCTGTTCCATGATGCCTGAGGCAGTGTCGGAAGATTAGCTCTGGGCGCTCAATTTATGTGGGGAGGAAAGGCGCTCACACTTCGAAGGATAAGAGTCGGAGGCTCCATCCCAGGTGACCTTGTCGAATCCACCGAGAGCCGCGAGTTCGATTCCACGACGGCCGATCTCGAGCTTGTCCGTGATCATGCGCGGATTTCCGTTCGGGGAGGGGTTAAGATCATCGATGAGTGCGTGGTTGAGGTTGTAGGCAGCCGAGCTTTATGTGTGTATTGTCAGTACCACTGTCCCACAGGGACACATCAATCGATGACTCACAAGTACTGCTTGTGCCCACGTAAGGCGTGGCCCGCGAGGGCGCGCATGTAGGCGACCATCTGGGAAGCTTTCAAGCCATCCATGGCAACTTTGCACTCTGCAGCTCCGAGTTGGAATGCAGCGGTGGCGGCCGACGACGTTGTGTTGACGACCTTGATGAAGTCATATTCAAACTCACCGCTGTCCCTGAGCGCACGTCCAACGAAGTATGTGTTGGGCGCGGCAGAGCCAGTGTGGAGCCGCGTACGGGCAAAGTCGAGGATGGAGGGGATACGATAGGACTCGATGGATTCACGGCTGAGGTTCTGGGGGCGCTCGAGGTCTGTAAGAGAATCGGTGTTAGTCAAGAGTAAGAATGGGAGACAACCCATGGTACTGACGCTCAACATGGACAATGGCACCACGCATCCAGCGTGACTTGCGGGTGGTACCAAAGACATGACCATCACTGGAGGAAAATCTTAGAGTGCGTTCATCATCACTTGTTACAAAATGAACTTACCCCGGGTCGGTCAAACTGACGTAGGTTTGCGTGTCCCTACGGAAGCCAACCTGGCCCAAGAAGCGGGCTTCCTCCAATACGAAGGGGTTGTGACCTTGGTTGAGGAGATGGTAGGCACAATGAAAAGCCTGATAGGGTTTGTAAGTATACTGAACATGTGGGAGCCGACTGGCATAGGCACTCACGATATAGTCGGAAAAGGATGGGTCACTGCGTTCAACGCGCAGCGCATGGGCGGCCTTAACCGTCGCCTTGAGGAAATTACTACCCCACTCAACGGGCCACTGGATGATCAACCTCTCAGGGTGGTTGTGGATCTTGTAGGAGAAATGCGAGGGCGGGAGGAGGCCATTGACGTCTTCAGTTGGGGGCTCGGGATCAGCGAGGACCTTATCGACTTGCTCTAAGTTCAGAGTGCCACGTAGGCCACGGACCGGCGTCCCGATGGGCGAGTCCGTGGGCAAGACGGTGGTATACTTGCCACAGTCAAGAACCTTGAGGGCCTGGGCGTGCAGCGTCGCAATCTCGTCAAGGCAGACGACGATATCCTTGATGGTTTTCGCCTCGACGAGGTGAGTGACAGTCGTGTTACAGCTGGTGCGGAGAGGCTCATGCTCGGCATCGTTGAAGACCTCGTCGACGAGAGCCTTCAGTACGAGATGGAGCTGGTCATCAGCAACCTTGGAGACTGGTTGACCCAAGTCAGGTGGTGTAATGAAACCCTGGGAGTCACGTACAATAAGGTAATTGCTCATGGCGGTCGAATTTGGCTCCATGAGCAGACGCAACCTTCCACTCTGAATAAAGGTCAGTAATATATCCAGATATCTCGATAATCGACGCACTGGCATTGCGAAGCAAGAAGAACACATTCTGTACCGCAGCGAGCGCGACACATCTGAAATGTCCAACATAGATCTCGTGCTCGTGCTTAGCTGGGTGGAGCCACGACGTTCCGCTCGAAGGCCCGTTCGAGGGGAAGATATCGTCTGAGTCGAGAAAGATCGACGAGGAGGCAGGGGTAGAGAGGGAGGCACTGGAAGCGACGTTCATTAGGAGGGGGTGGTGGAGGTGGAGCCAGTTGGGTGAGATATGGATATTTTTGGTGGGTCCGAGCTACAACTGAGGGACTGTCTTATAGAGGCGAACGGGTTTGTTCACCTGTCACTCCATGTCACCATCGTAGGCCAGTGGACCAAACATCCGAAGCGATAGAACGAGGCGATGCCAAATTTTTGGCCCGGGCGAACGAACAGCGAACAGTCGGGTGCACCCGAACGAAAAGGCGGTCTGAAGGCGAGGTTCCGAAGCACAGCTCGATCCAGTAACGTTTTCGTCATTTCATAGAAGCGCTAACAGCGGAATGAAGGACCTGAACGAGCCAAAGAAAGGAGGTTTGGAAATGAGAGAATGTACGGTATGATGATACTTTTGTGGTTATTTGACGTCTCTAGTAGCCATATCCTACCCGCACGCCGGAAGGACTGCGCCGTGGTTGTCGATCGACCACGGATCATGGCCCAGACAACCGTGCGCGCTGCACTGCCTTGGAATGGACCAGTCTATTACGATATTGGATCACGAAGCAGCCCATGCACCCACATATTCACCACAGCGAGCGCTGACAGTGATTTGCACAGCTAAACGCCCAACGGATCTGTTTTTGAAGCGCCTGAAAATTGAAAACAACACGGTCTTCTAATCACAAGTCTTATCAGTCTCACCACCTGAGCTGAGACGCCCACATTTCTTAGGCGATGAAATGTGATTGTTCAGCAGGTTGCGAGGAATGGGTATCGGGACTGGGAGAGAGGGCGCCAGACCAGCTCTGACAACCAGTGCCGTGAAGATTTTGCCATAATCATCGCATCATGTCAACATGTTGCCATATTTATTGCCATTCAACCCACTGGCGCATACTCCTCAAACCTCGATCGGCCCGGCATCTACCGAAGGCGAATAGCCGTTCAACGGTTCCTTCGCGCGCGTATGACGTGAGCATGCTATTCCCGGTGCTTAAAGGTACAGTCAAAACCCGCCACCGCCCCCGCACTCGCCTGTGGCAGGCCCATTCCATACATCAACGCCCTCTGCTTCTGCCGTTGAACGATCCCACTTACTCCACCTCCCTCCTTTCATATTTCTCTCATGTCTGCTCTCAAGAAATTCAGTAGCCTTACCGGCGACGATAACCAGCCCGAAGCCCAAATCGAACTCGTCCTCAGAGACCCCGGCCCGGATGTTGGCAAATCATCACTCGAACTAACCGACGGTCGTCCCCTTCCTCCTGTAGACGGAGGTACCAAAGCTTGGAGCGCAATTGGAGGCGGATTTCTCGCACTCTTCGTCCAATTTGGCCTCGGTAAGTCCAAGGACCTCATAAAATCCCATTACGGCCTCCCGCTGCTTCTATGCGTACTTGATGTCTTACGTGCCCGATGCCCGCTTTGCACCGGTGGTGGGCAAACTCTCCCGCTATCTGGTGAATTGTGCGGATTGCCTCGAACCGAGGCATTACCGTGCTTCCACTGTACTATTTGGTATTCACCCGTGTCCGCCCCAACGGTGCTCCTTGGCGGTTTACCATATGCAATAGCGTCCAGGAAGCGGTTCCTCGGCTCAGGTGAAGTCGGACTGACCATTTAACACAGGGAACAGTTATGGAGCTTTCCAGCAATATGTATGTGCCATTTCACATTGTTTGGTCCCCGTCAATTGACAATCTCCCTTCCGAACCAGTACTCTGAACACCAGCTCCGAAATTACTCCGCTCAGGCGATCAGTTGGATCGGGTCAGTCCAACTCTTTCTGACGGTATGTACCATGTTTCTTCCCTTGATGATCCGCCGCGGGCACTGAATGACGAACTCCCCCACCAGTTCTTTCTCGCGACGATCGTTGGTCAAATCTTCGACACGTATGGCCCTCGCGTTCTGCTCGTCGTGGGATCCGTCCTCATCGGCTTGAGTCTTATCCTCACGTCGGTGCTGACCGAATACTACCAACTCATGATCACCCATGGTGTAATATTTGGAATCGGCAGCTCTATGCTTTACAGCCCATCTGTTTCAGGTAATAAGTGTATCCTACAAGTCTATTGTAGGCGCTGACCCAACCCCGTTGTTTCTCGCAGTCGCCGGCCAATGGTTCGTCAAGAAGCGCGCAGCAGCCTCTGGGATTGTCGCCTCGGGTGCATCCTTGGGAGGTAAGTGCTTCTCTCCTGCGTCACCCCCGTGAATTTGACGAGATATTGTGGCCTACAGGGGTGGTATTCCCGATTATGTTCTCCCACCTCGTGGACAAGCTTGGATTTGGCTCAACGATCCAAATCATGGCCTTTGTCTGCATACTACTCTTATTCATTGCCACTTTTATCCTCAGATCTCGAAAGACCCGCACAGCCGGCCGGCCTGACTTCCTTGAACCCGTCCGTGCCGTTCGGGAGAACGCTGCCTATAGGTGGCTCCTGGTTGGAGTCTTCTTCGGTTTCTGGGGGTGAGAAAGGCAATCCAATTCCGCCGGGAGAAGGCGCGCTAACAATTAATCAATATGTCAACAGGCTCTGGTCTCCCTTTTTCTTTATCAGCGAGTTCGCAATATACCGCGGGTTCCCTACCGACCTGTCTTTTTACATGCTGTCCATCTTGAATGCATCGAGCATGCTGGGACGACTAGTGCTATTCACTGCCGATAAGGTTGGGAGGTGAGCCTGAAAGGTCCAGCGGGTCTCCTTGCGTCGGGACAAACCATATTTTGGCAGATTCAATATCTTGATCGTCTCACTCACTGGTTGCGGATTGCTGGAAATGGCCATGTGGCCGACCGTGACCACTCGTGGCGGTGTCTTCGCGTTCACGATCTTGTTTGGGTTCTTTACAGGTATATAATTCTATCAGTTGTATCCTATGTATAACATAGGAGCTGACTCAATCCTAGGTGGCGTCATTGGCTGCTTCCCGGCCTGTACTGCGCAGGTCTCGCCCCCCGAGCGGATAGGCTCTCGACTTGGTTTCGTGCTCTTCGTAATATCGTTCTCTACGCTGACTGGTCCACCCCTTTCTGGGAGTACGTGCCGTTATAGTGTTTACATGGCACGGAAACTCACTCCTTCCACAGCTCTTCTTGACCACAGCATCCCTTCAAACAGGTACCTTTCCAACGGCTTCTTCTGTGGCGGAGTTATGTTTATTGGGGCGTTCTTCGTTCTGGTGGCCAAGCTTTCCATCGATCGTCGGCTATTCAAAGTCATCTAACAACCCAGCGCGAGGCCCGTTATCGGACATTGTAGAGAGAGTCGTGTACACACCCCAAACTCCACGCCTTGCAATTAGTTTATTAATTAGCCCAATCGCCGAAGTCTCCACTCGAAAGACGATGCAACCGTGTGGTGAGGCTGGATGTCCGGGGTAACGAAGGAGAAATCCCATCCCATGTAACAACCA
>Ga0307513_10006179_pt1 | contig 15698 bp, 17 predicted proteins | sample 15_EM_MG_FD_202174 | JGI IMG/M metagenome (GOLD analysis project Ga0307513, IMG submission 202174) | Populus trichocarpa ectomycorrhiza microbial communities from riparian zone in the Pacific Northwest, United States - 15_EM | ecosystem: Host-associated > Plants > Roots > Unclassified | place... | reverse complement strand
CACCCAGAAAATATGCGTCGTGCAACGCTGGCCATGTTACGTGGTTGCAGCCATCCACCTTCTGGAGGCCCGCCCCGCACCCGGGACACTACTTCGCCCCACTTTTTTTTTTTTCTAGCCACCCCTTGGACAGCCTATCCTCTCTTGTCGCCCCACACACGTCATCCCTCGTGAAAAACCGTATAGCAACCCTGGATCGGCGACGAACCGGCGGCAGAATGCTTTGTACTTGACGGCCCATGGACATGTACGATGACAGGAACGAGTTTTCCAATAAGTGGCCAGACAGCATTCAACAAGAAGAATGACCATATCTCTTTTAGCTCTTGCCTTGCGCCACTCCGACCCAAACAACAGAATCTCTGAACGAAGGGAATGTACGTCCTCGTCTCTTCTGCTATCCTCCTTGGTTTGGAAATGTTCATCCCGATGGACAGCCGTCGTTCCGACCTTCGTGTCCCAGCAACTCTCGACCGGCATGTCATCTGGACCGTTGATCTTGACATTCACCCCCGCACATCATGGACCTCGTACCGCCCCCGGGGCATAATAAATGCCTTGTGTTTGACACGCATAGGTGTCTGGCGTATCTCGAGGTTGTCTTGAGCGAGAGCACGCGGCGCTGTCACTTTAGCATCTGGATCGAAGAATTGGACAGAGACATTAAACCAGAGATCGTCAGGAGTTGTTCAAAGTGTAGCTCTTGGAGGTCTTTGTGCGGCTCGAGCAGTTAACAGATGTTCTTTTCTGCGCTAGATCGACTGGCGGCCATATGCTTCAAGCGAAACAACTTGCCCGGTGTGAAGAGCAAAGTCAGGAACACCCTCAGTCGTTGCATCTGCGGGAAACCCTTCGATTTTCACGATATCCCCGTGTGTGATGGCCAGTGGCTGGAGTTCGATGAATATGCAGCGACTGTCGCTCATTCCTGAAATGAGAGTTCTCTAGGCATGCCACCATATTATATGTGGTCGAATCATTCCCGTAGTGGAGGTTGCAGTCTTCGATTTAGCGGTGAACGAGAAGTGTAGGGTGCAATCGAGTTTTCCATGGATTCTAACGACTGGGATGTCAAGTCTTGCAGATTTGCGGTGACTTTGAAATGTATAACCATCCAAGATACGCACTGTGTGTCGAATTGAAAGGTAGCCTTGCCAATTTGAGAGTCGCGTTGCAGTAGCTGACAGTGATCGAATAGGGAAGATAGAGCGTGTAGTTGATCATCTTGGATATTATCGGTGACCTTGCTGACAATCACAGGAGTGGACTCGAAGCCGGTGCAAATATCTATCACTTGGGCCCCGGGACCGTACCTCACTCGGTACGCTGAGAGTTGAAGCTGAATATGAACCTCTTTCCCAAGGGTCACAGTGGGCTCTTCATCCTAAGAGTGGCGCACCCAACCAGAAGTACCGGAACCGCAGACCCAGACGACGTACTGGAAACCGGTGTGCGTAAAAAGCCAAAAAAAAAAAGAAAAGGAAAAAAAAAAAAGGCAGCGATCTCTTTGCACAATCCACCTCTGACACACGGGAGCTTTCTGCCAGAATGAAAGACTAGGAATTTCGAAGGATGCACACCTTAGTAGATACGGACCCAGATTTTCCTACGTGTTGGAATGCGCACTTGTCACCCGAACGACAAACAGACCACCATTGACCAGAAACGGTACATAGGACGTGGCGCCTGCAAACGGGAAGGGAGTAAATCGGCGCGTTTTCTTGTCTTTGAAGTGGACTTACCCTCGGGATACCCACTGAATGTTGAAAGAGGCGGTTCTCACCCTTTATACAGTCCCCTCTTGCCAAATATACACAAGGACGCGTGATCCCCTGGATATTCTCCTGTGTTTGCATCTCTAGGAGCCTCTAGAGCACCGACATTACGGTGGAGAGATTGTCTGCTTAATCGCTGCGGAAGGGTTGGCGGAAAACATGAGGGGCCAAACATGACCAACATGGCAGGCGCGTTGCTTGGGATGGAACCCTCGAAGTGGATACAGGGTATATTGGGATATATACAGAATATGAAGAAGGATATGTGAATACTGGCGAGAGGACATGGGACCAGTATGGTACTGAGGGTCGATACCAAATCAGGCAATTCATGCGCATTTAGCCCTGCACTTGGGGATCGAACCCGCAATCTGATCGGTACGTGCTCACTTGTGTTCTTGTCGGTATCAAGCATCTTGCCAATTATGATACTTTGATTACCGGATTTTCATCGTTTTTAGCAATGAGAGGATCTATAACGGGACCAACCCTTCGACGCTACGGATGTGATCCGTTCGGGGCAAAGGCAATTTCTTGGCACGGGCGGGGTGACTGAGACTGTCGCAACATGGTCAGCTGGTCAGCTCCGTCGAATGGATTGTAATTATCCGGCATCACCCAACTGTTCTTCGTTGTAGCCCTCTAGAGGCGATTATTAATGACTCTGAGTTATCGCGAGCGCCATCTCATTCAGTCGCTGCTCTGCATCGTCTATGTGCTTGTTGAGCTTGTTGAAGAAGTGAAGTCCTGTTGTGTCCGTCATTATCTCATTGGGGTGTACGACGCCTCCGAGAGCTCGTGACTTGTGACATGAGAGGAACATCCGGGCTTGGACGCCCTGGACCCAACCATCTCATGCAGTCAGAACTAGATGCACGCCCCAGTCAGGTACAACTCCACACATATAACGTCCAGAATCACACAAGGTGTTTACACATACCATCTAGCAGTTCTTCACCGAGGACTTTGTCGAGCGAATCGAAGACGGCACATTTGGGGTCGTCGCGGTACGTCTCACTCAAACATTTGAACACCACTGCTAATACGAGTAACAACAGCGTACATGGAGCGAACAACCAGAGCTCGACCCACTTCAGCCACCGCCAGACGAGCCATTGCTTCGTCCATTATGCAAAGGCGAGATCGGCGTCCAGTTTTATCCAAACGGAGAACGCCAGATACTCCCTGACACCCTATTTCGATTGAGGGACCGGTATTTTGTTCGCGGAGACTTCGTCAAACGCCATTGGAACGACTTGCGTTCGGGCGTCGTCTTGAATGTCAACAGCGAGGTCAAGGTTCAACATGCTATCACCAAAGTACAAGTGGACCAATGGATTGATAGAACAGAATTTACAGGAGCTCAATGGGCTCCTGGTGACTACGTCTTATGTGACGATTGGGTTGGCATGGTTGGTACTCCCCACGCTACAACCACGGATCGCTTACAAGGAACCCTAGGTAGAGGAAGTGCGTATTTGTGGTGCAAGCAGTCGCGCATTCGCCTCACGCCACACCTAGGTCTTCAATGAGGTGATGGTAGCTAGTCTAGGAGCAAAGATAGGTCCGGTGTATGAGCTGGGGCAAAGATTCTCCGTAGGAGAAATGTGCTATGTGAGGCAGCTTTCTGGGGTCTTATGCACGAAAGCCTAATGGTAACTGTTTAGTCAGTCCCACCAGAGAACCAGGATGCACCCGCGCCCGCGCCAACCGACGTAGTCATTCAAGTGATACCGGTCGTCCTCGCGATATCCTGGAGTGCTCTTAACCAAACAGTACATCTCCTGACAAACAAAGTAATTACTACTAACTCGCGAATCAGCTTTCACCTGAAGAAGGGCAGAACCGACAGCGACCTAAACAGTTTTGGTCATGGGAGGACATGCATAGGCTGACCTTTATGCGACCGAGAGGCGAGAGTAGTGGCGTCATTAGCGAAAGAGTGACATTCAAAGATCGAAGTCGTGCTCTTGGTGAGTGCCATCCAATCTACTGGTCTGCCCCCCGCTCACCACCAGCAATTCAAGAGCTTGGTGTCCCGGCCAGTCATCACGAGGATCCAGAAACACATTTCTCGATCGATGTGGACACACTCACAGTGGTCGCCACTCGATCCCGTGTGGAGATACTATGGCAAGATGGGACTCGTGAATGGGTCCCCTCTATCGACGTCATACCCTACATTAACCCCGACGAATTTGACTGCTGGTAATAATATTTCGTCCCCCCCTTGGTTAAGTCGCTCAGTTATTAACAACAGGCCCGGAGACTATATATTCTGGAAAGGGGATGAAGAGCGAAGCAAAGCCATTGGGGTCGTCCAAAGTGTCTCGGCTGAGGAACGAATCGCAAAGGTCCGATGGGAGAGCGGCAATGAAACTGAACAAGTACCTTTACTTGAACTCGACCCTCATGGTCTGGGCTTCACAGAAGCTACAGGAGGCCCAGAAACCTTCGGTATTCGTCGGGGGGAATTCGTCCTTATCCACAGGGAAGGGACTACCAATAGCGCTACTCCGCCGATTGTCCCACGGATAGGAGAGATGGAAGCATGGGTTGGCGAATCGCTTCCAGTGTATACCGAGGATGCCCAACCAACTGGGTGGAGATCAAATATGGCAAAATTCGGAATGGACGTCCTCGCTACGGGCACCGCCAAACAGCCACTTCCACGGCCTGACGGAGTGCCCAAGATAGAAATTCGGTGGTTTGGGCAAGTATTGGACGTGAGTTCTTCCCTGTTAACCGCGATGGCGTTTTTGATCTCCCCTCATAGCTCAACCTTGATGGGAATCTTCGGGTCGTTTTACCACATGATGAAGTTATCACAGTACCGTTATCCCGCGTTTCCTTATTCCGAGATATGGACGACATGGCATGGGATCTGGGGGCAGCGTTGGACCCCGGTGAGGAACTACTTGGCGAAGGATCAGGAGGGAGTTGGGAGGATATTGACGAGGCTGATCAACGGGATGATTGGGGGCATATCGAAGAGGATCCTCCTGCAGAAGACGATCTCGGCGTGTCCCCCTTTACCCATCATGCCGACATGCCGGGGACCTTCCGACTCTCGCCTTCTCCAGAACCCCCGGAATCTGAACATTCGTCACAATCCAACAGTAGTCAGGTAGCGACTTCGCCATCCCCTCCGGCTGCATCCCGAACACTACTGAGTTCTCCCTCATCGCTAAAGGTTATTGACCCAGCATCGACAATAGCGACGCCCTTTACCGAGGAAGCGTCCAAGGCCCTAGGCTTGTTGAATACGGAGAGCCGACTGCAACTTGAGGTGGAGAACGTTGCAGAAGTAGAAGAACAGTGGAAGAAGTTCACTTTCTTGCCTTCTGTGCCTCCAGACCATGCATTTTTTGACACTCCTGTCGCTCAGCCTTCAAAGACGTTCATGACAAGACTCAATAAGGAGTATCGTGTCTTGGGGAGCAGCTTACCAGGTATGAATATCGTTGCCCAGACCTGGACGGGATTCTCACCTTCCATAGATTCAATACTAGTTCGAGCCTTCGAAGACCGATCAGACTTGCTGCGCTGTCTTATTATTGGACCAAGTAATACGCCATACGAAGATGCGCCTTTTGTGATTGACTGGCGGCTAGAGGGGACATTTCCACATAGTCCCCCTATCGCCTACTTCCTGAGCTGGACCAATGGCAATGGCAGAGTCAACCCGTATGTGTATGATACGCCACGCCACGCGCTTCAAACTCATATATCACGGCAGGAATCTGTATGAAGAAGGAAAAGTCTGCTTATCGATCTTGGGAACTTGGGCAGGTGACCGGACAGAATCTTGGAATCCCGCTCGGTCATCCCTCCTTCAGGCATTCGTTTCAATACAAGGACTTGTATTGGTTAAGGAGCCGTGAGTATTAACATCTCGTGTTTCCGACGCCTTCGTTCAGATCTTATTCGCAGCTGGTATTGTGAGCCCGCGTATGAGAAATTACGAGGAACAGAGGAAGGACAGGTCAACAGGTGAGAGCTAACTCAAAACCCGATAGCACACCTTAATCGTTATTCAGTCGTCTGTATAACGAGAAGGCATACGTACTCTCTCGCGGGTTCGTTCGCAGAGCATTGGAAGTCCCGGTCGGTGGACTCGAGGAAGAGATTGCATGGCTTTACTACACTACGGACAGGTTGAAGAAGGTGATTGACGACGCAGAGACGCTTATCGAGCGTAGCAAGCACCCCGCCGACGTGATCGACACCCAGTACCCGGAACTTGCCATGCAACGGCTGACAGCTGGTGGAGTTATTTCACTGACCAGAATTTTGAATAGATTGCGGGTGTACCTTCACCCTTCGTAAAGTACCATCACGACTCGTGGGTATTTCCGTTTCTCCCCTGTACCGACTGGGCTGTTACTGTGAACATGGACTTGGCGTTGGCTTTACATCTACTCATTCTCCCCACGGTTCCGCAGGGTTACTAGTCACAAGGGTGTAATTTCACTAGTTAATGCGAAAGATATCGACTTTATAATGCGCCCATAGTTCGAGAGCTATTCTAACATGCCCTTTTACCTCCAAGGGAATATCAAGCGTTCTGTGCCCATTGCCAGGGTGAGATAGGAACGCCACTCTCCGCTTCTAATCGTTCCATAGCACTATCTCGACGAACACCGTCCAATGTGGTGTGATTATGACCACCGATAGGTTCACCGCATTCTGGACAACGAGTCTCCTCGAGTGCACCACCGCATTCCGTGACAACAAACTGGTGTCCATTGGGACATTTGTACCAGTGTCCTCGGGCATCTGCAGAGACATGAGAGATGATTCTTCGTAGGTTTCAAAGCAACCCGCTCACCGAACCCAAAGGCCCTCCGAATATCTCGTCTCTCCTCTCCCGTTACCTCCGAAAAGATGCTACCAGATAGGATTGAAGCATGTATAGCCTCCCATTCATTTACTAATGATGACATGGGTTCAAAGAGCTGCGACTCTAAGAACTCCTCGTCATCAGTGTGTAAAGTCTGGAAGACGTTCCTATATTGCTGGAGGGCCACATCCAGTTGATTGCACCGCTCTCCCCATATGGACCGAGCCTCCTTTTCCTGGTTGGCCCGGACTTCGTCCGACACGCCTAGCCGTAGTTGTGTTTGCGCGGTGAAGCGGAAGCGCTGTACCTCTAAGCGACCCATGCTGACTTGGCATTGGAGTTTTTGTCGCCGTAATTGCCCACTCTCGGCAAATCCATTGGCGAGTGCAGTATCCGCGAGACAAGTGTCGTAAATGAAAACGATGAACCGTTCCCAGAGTTGCTTGTGTGACTCTGATGAGGTCCTCCACTCTCGTAGGGTTGAAAGCCAAACCTGTGCGAGCTGGGCAATCCTTAATCGGATTTCCACGGTCAACGAGATGGCTCGAGTGCGACCCGAATATTCCGGTAATGGCTTCTGCCCCACCAAATTGTGGGCATTCTGGAACGTGACCTGTTCAACGCTTCTGCTTATTGTGGGTCCACCGGTTGAGATTCTGGTCCTCCTGGCGCGCGTGGCGTACTTAAGGGCGCGGTCGAAGATTTGGATCGAGCCGCCACGCCGGTCCCTGAGCTTTTCCGCTTCGTGGTAGAGTTTCAGGAGTGGATCGATGGTATCCACCCATGCGCTAGCTTCAGACCCGTCTAATCCATGATCTGAGACTAACTTCTGATGAAGGAAAAATCGTAGTGGAATAGGCCGTGTCCTAGGTGCACTCCTGAGGATATCTTCTTGCCTAGTAGCAACTTCCAACGCCTCTCTACTTGGTGCGCTAGTCAAACGCGTCGAGTTGATATGATCGAGAAGCGAAGTCTCCAAATCCCCTAGACTCTGAAGGCTAGCGTGGAGCTCCTTAAGGCCACTCAGCACATATTGAGCCTCCTTGTGATCGAGAAGGGTTTGATGGGCGAGCTTGCGGATGCGAGTATAACGAGCAACTCGGATTGGCGAGCGGCAGTGGGGACAAGTTGGAATTGCACCGAAGGGTCCATCCCTCGCCTCCGGCCCATCCGAGCTCTGAGCGTAGTACAGGTCGAGTTTGGTCCATTGATCGAGGGTGTTGACGGTGAAAACATGCCCGCAAGAAAGTGTGATGAGCCGGGACGGTGGTTTCTCGGTTTCCCAGATCTCCGCGAGAGTGGTACTCTCAAGGAATTCAACAACCTGTTGTCTTTGATCTTCGGAAGCGCACTGGGGACATATCTGGAAGTCGCACTCTTCTCCACAGAGCGAGGGACATTGATGGCCACATCGCAACTTGCTCGGACACGCTGCGTTGCATGGTGGGCGTCTGCATGGCTGTTGCTTGGCTGTTACTTTTCGCCGAATGAAGTACTGGTAACGACTCACAAAAGCGCAAGGGAGATCGCAACGAAAGTGTGTACACGACCACGTGCACGGTTCTGCACAAGGCGTGCACGGTTTCGAACAGGGTATATGACATGGTCCGTGGTCACATACCACCGCACATTGCCTAGGACAGTCCCCCGAACACACTCCTTGACTTGTGGCACAGTCTTCCTCGCAAGAATGTCCACAACTGAGACGCCTTCCACAATGATGGCTACTATGTTTAATGCGTTCCGTGTCACCCGAGAGTCTCTGACATTCGGAACACTGGCTTTTACACGGGCGTCCACAGCAAGGGAGGAGTCGGCCGCAGGGTACATGGCAAGCATATGTGGCCGGGTCTTGGTGGCAGGGCATTTTGGCGGTATGCTCGCAAGAAAGGAGCTCTTTCACCATTTCGACAGGGCACAAACCCGAATCTGGGTTCTGAGCTTCATGACTGTATGACGCAGGTCAAACCATATACCTCATGCACACTAATGCACTAACCACGTCAGATTGACTTTGTGTCCGCATCGCAGCAAAACATGATCGACTGGAAATAGGCATTTGTCGCAGTCATCACCACATTGGCGTTTGCAGAGATGACCCTCAGCTTCGCAAGTACGTTCGCAGGGTTCGTCGCAATGGATTGAGTCGTGGGTATCATGATCAGGGTGACACTGGAGACAGGTGAGAAACCATGTGCGTCTTAAAAGGGGACAAACCTTCGCGGGACAAGCATGCCCGCAAGGGAGCAGAGCATTACAGGGCAATATACAGCCACCTGACAGTTGATAAGCAAACAGTCCAATTCCTAAATGACTTTACACACCATCTGGAGCAACCTGGAGGAAATCTCCTGGGCCGGACACGCGCTGTTCAATGTTTGGGTGGCGTTGACAAGCTAATGGTATCGCGTCTCCAAGTGCATCGACAAGCTTGAGGTGTTCGATAATTTTCTTCCATTCGACGCTTTTGCTACTCAAGTCATCCGCGTTGCCTAGAATATATAGTCCCAAACGAGCTCGACTTAGAGCCACATTGGTTCGGTTGTTGTTCTAGATGAAATTGAGTCTACTTTATGAATGCTAAGAGCGAACGCACCTTAAGAAACCCAATGGAAGATTTATAATCATCTTTGGCACTACTATCGAAGCCCGAATTGCGGACCAACATTAGAATGACAATATCTGCTTCTTCTCCTGAAGAGATATGAGAAAGGATCGATGCGCATCAGTCATTTCAAGGGTCTACCTTGATAGTTGTCCACGGTTCGAATGACGACCTACACTAGAATGTCAAAGAAAATACAAAACAGGGAGTTGCTGGGACGAACCCGATCGGATGAGCGAATGTCTTCACCGGGTGTGTCATTCAAAGATACTAGCTCATCTTCTTCTGCCAGTGCTTCGGCGTCCCGGTCATCAACCTGACCACACAGCTCATTTCGTCGTAATTCATCCAAGACGATTGGAATTTGGGCCAGGTATGTAGCAAGAATCGTGATTGAATAGTTTCCTTGTCTGTCATGGTGATCAGGACGAGGGCATAGGTGAAGCAAGCCGCCCCATACCGTCTTAGGTATCGATAAAGATTCACCGCCATCGACGCCTATTCTTGCGGTGAGTCTCATTCATGTGCGTGCAAGGGGCTATATTCGGACCTCGAATTGATTAGACTTGCTGATGCCGTCTTCACGGCTAGAGCTCTCTTGATTTGTGTGGTGCAGGAAGTATACATCCTTCTTCATCCCTTTGACGTTGGGATACCTGTGTACAGTTTCGTCGTCCTCTAAATCCGGATAACTGTTAACCCTATGGCAGACATGAGCCCGACACCAAAAGTTAGAGCATCACCGACCTCATAAGGTCAGAAATTGACTGCCGCATTCTGCGCTGCCTCTTCAATCGCGAGACTGGGAATCCAACCTCCGAGAGCCGTTCAAGGAGAGAGCAGTTCAAGCGGTAAAGTATCTTCCCATTGGGGTTCTCCATTGACAGCGCTATAACAGTCAGTATGCCATTGTGGTGATAGAAAAAGGCCTACCATAGTTGGAAAGCGGGGGCCGAAGTTGAAGATGATCGCCAACCAGAACCAAATGCTGAACGCTGTTCACCAGTGACGCGAGGGTGTGTGCTTCGAGCACCTGCCCAGCTTCCTCAACAATGATGATTCTGGGCTCCCAATCCTAAGGACCAGTTAACTCTGTCCATCGCATTGAGAGATGTCGCTCACCTTTAGGAGTTTGATCATCTTTGCAGCGCCTGCGGTTGTGCAGCCGATGATATTGCGAGCTTGTAGGATGTGGAGACGATGCTGGTTATGATTGTTGAGCACGAGCTCCCAGGATGTGATAATCGCCGTACCGCATCCCTGACGGATTCCCAGGACTCTCGAGCGCTTTCGAAATCTTCTTTTGCTCTTTTCAAGTTAGCCATCTGTAAATCTCGTAGCTTGACCGTTGTCGACCCTTCCCAACTTTGAAACAGGATCTTCCGTTCTTCGGTGGTCATCAACCAGATATCTTCACTGACCAAAAGATCGGCAAGCAGACGGGACGGTTTCTGTTGGTTTTTTGACGGAACAGCGGGGTCGTATAATGGAAGGGAATCCCTCCCATTTGAGGTGGGTGGCGGATCTAGCACTGTGGAAGAATGGTTGGATTGAGGGCCATTGTTGTTCTCTTCCGATAGCTCGTCTTGCAAATAAGTGAGCTTTGCCTTGTTCAGCTTAATGTCACGCCCTTTGATCCATTGGCTGAAGAGCGAGGGTGAACAGACACCTGAAGAAGAGGTTTGGTTTTGCACGCGGTTCGGGGGTATAATGTGTTCTGGAGGGTCCTTGAGACTTTTGTATAGTAGTGGGTGTTCGCTTTTCAGCCATTCCATGATGTCTTCTTCCGATATTGAACTTTGTAGCTTTTCAACAATGTCCTTGAGCCGAGTACCCAATATCCGCATGTTCTTATATTTCACGCCCACTTCAGGGGGGTTCCTTGAAGCATCTTCCAGCTTTTCCAGGGAAAAATCTGCGATTCGCTTGTTCTTGGAGCGCCCTCCAAGACGAACGAACCCCGTTTCACCAGTACCGAGCAGCATTTCAAGGGTTTTGTCGACGGTGTGGTTGGTGAAGCTCACGACAAGGATCCGGTCAACATCGTTTGCCCTCATCACACGGATGATATCTCTCACGACTCGGCTCTGAAGAATATATCAGAGAGTTCCAGCAAAGGCAGAGTAGATTTACCTTGCCCGTGCCCGGCGGCCCTTGAATCAGAGCGAGCTCACGGGAAAGGGCCTCAACCACCGCAGTCGCTTGAGTAAGTTCGAGCGCACTAGAATCACGAAGGGTCGCGATTGCTTCACAGACCGAAGCTTGATGGTGCGACTCAAAGGTAAACTGCTGGTTGCCTTCTGGGAGTAGGCAGGCCAGATTCCATTTGAAGTCGAGACGGCGACTGTAGGAAGGAGGTAGGATGTGGTTAGAAGGAGTTATTCCGAGAGGGAGATATTGTTCGAAGCATTCTACTGGCGGGTCTTGTTGGAGAGACCGAAGTATCGGGTATATCGCGTCGTACATCACTGGGACTTCAACAAGGAACAACCTGGTAGGCTTCGGAATGTGGTCTAGTGACTGGTTGAGGACGTGCTGTTCCACTCCAGGATCAAAGAATGAAATGCTGAACATGAGTCGTTGGGGATTCCTTTTGGCCCCTTTTGAAAGATCGTCTGGAGAGGTGGCAATGGTGCCGAGGTACACACGTGGCTGGCCATTCTGAACCAGCCACACCAGGGCTACAAGGCTACCGTAGAGAAGACGCTTGCCATGGAGTGACTTCCAGTATTCTGCACGTTTATTTGGTGAGCTGTCGCGCGCTCTTCCGGGAGGGGTATCGCAGTGGATATTGGTTGTTAGGCCACGGGTGTTGACAGTAAGCTTGGAGAAATCAACGCCAGTATAAATATTGAATCGAATTGATGTATGATGGTCCAAGGTCGTGGTGTACCGCCCTCCTTTCTCTCGAAATTTCTTGTATAGTTCAGAACGACTCCGTGTGAGATCCTGCAGGACTTGTTGCACGGCATTGCGGGTGAGTGCCCTATGCGTGTTCTCTTAGCCATCGATCACGCTGCCAGATTGCATGGGCCTTACACAAACTCTTCCCGATAGAGTCGAAAGTGCAAATCTAAGTGTCTCTTCATGGTTCCTGATGGGAGATGGTGATGAGCCCCTGGTTGGTTGATCGGCAGGGCAGGAGAAAGCTTGCATTGTAGCTCTTGATTCGTTGGTGCGATCTCAATGGACTGGAAATCGTCGTCGTCGTTATCGTGTCGAGGTCCTTCCGGTCTAAGCTGTCCAGGCGGGTCGTACGCTTTTGATATGTGGGCGAGTTGAGCCACTGACAGCGACGATTTGGGGCAGTCTTTTGGAGGTGGAGGCACCCGCATGAGCTCGATTCGTTCTCGTTCTCGTTGCATCTGACGGAGTAGCCTTTGAACATGGTCTCGAATGGGTTCTAGGGATTCCTTTGATGGTTCAATTGTTTGCCATTCGTTGAAACACTTTTCAATATGAAAGCCTATGTCGATAATCCCTGGCCATTGCTCCATTGCACTGCGGAAGCGCCGCAAGTACCTGTATTAGTGCCTGGTAAGCGCGGATAGTACCCCCACAGTGATGACATTACTGTCGTAGAAACTCGCAGGCGTTCGTAAATGTTGGTTGTACAGATTTGGTCTGCGACGTCGTCTTGACAAGTTCGGAAAGACAGCTGGTCATGACCTCCGCAATTGATGTGAAGGAGTTATGGACAACTCCGTATAAGCAACTGGAAATGGTGTCAATTCCATGGCCTTGTCTCGTAGGTAGTTGGATCAAAATACTTGATCTCGGTTTCCATCGAAGTCTTGAGCATATTATCCGATGCGAGATACTTGTGAAGGATCAGCGCCCTTTCCGGTCTACGGTAAGGGAAGCACACTTACACCCAGAACAGCGATATAGCTCAAAAAAGACAATTCCACGGAAGGATCAGATATACTCAAGGAGACCGGGCGGTATTGGAAGAACTCTCGCAGAAAGTTTTTGGTCCAAGGCTACGTCAGAAGGTCATTGTACCGAGCATGTTGCCTCATGGCACCCAATCTCACCTTGACGAGCAGGTTCAAAAGCGCTTTAGAGTCCTGAGGGGCAGAGTTAGTAGCCTGATATTTCTTTCCCCATCAAAGCTCACTTCGATAGCAAATCCCTCTTGAGATGCAAGACCCAGAGATTTAGAAAATTTTGCATAATCGAGCGCACATAAATCCTCGTCGCTTTCTGAAAGTTCTTGGATTCCCTTGATGGCACGTGCTGCACGGCGGCTGGGGTCCAACCTTGTGGTGGTTGGAGGTAAGTGAGACATGCTCGTTGTTGGTGATAGTGGGTTGCGTATTCAGGCGAAGCAGGTGGCACGACGTCGGGTCCTTAAATGCGCGTCGAGAGCCTGACGAAGAAACCAAGGCTGTGTTGCTCCTAACACGTCAGTCTCCTGACACGAGTCCTAACATGCATGAGCATGGCCAATCCGCTCGATGTTGACCAGACCTCCAACGCACCTGACAAGGGACTAACTAGCCCATGCGATTGGACACTCTGCCCGACTGGATTGCCATTTCTTTTCCACACTACGCATGCCGATGTCGCGGTCATACTGCAGACCTTGGTTGGTGGTTCGACGTCAAGACTTTACAAAGGGACGGGGGTCGTCGACTGCTTGATCCGTAACTCGTCTCGATAATGGGGAGAATTCTTCTTACGGGAGCATCAGGCTTCATCGCAGCCCACTGTCTCAATTCCTGCCTCCGTCGTGGGTGCGCACCGGCCTGCCTTTCAACCCCAGAATAAGTATAGTCCTGATCGTACTTCGTGCGATAGGTGGAAGGTTAGGTTTACAGTGCGATCGGAAGAGAAGGCTCAAAGTATTCTTGCTGCTAATCTTCAATGCAAGCATCTGCTGGACTACGTGGTCGTGCCGGGTGGGTAACCGAGGAGAGGTAGCAGAATCACGGCGGGAACTAATTTCTGACCACCTGGTTAGACATTTCGAGTTCAGATGCGTATAAAGACGTCTTCAAGGATGCGGAAGATATCACCACTGTGATCCATACCGCCAGCCCTTTCCACTTTGCTTTCGAGAAACCAGAGGAGCTTCTCCTACCCGCTATCAATGGCACTACAAACCTTCTCCACACTATTAAGTCTGCTGCTCCCCAAGTGAAAAGAGTGGTCATTACGAGCAGCTTTGCCTCAATCATCGACCCAAAGAAGGGGATGCGTCCCAGATACGTCTACAGCGAGAAGGGTGATTTTGCCACTCGATGCCACTCGAACTTATTTGAACTTATATTCCCGTTAGATTGGAACCCCATAACCAGGGAGGAGGCAATGGACCCTGCGGCTGCCAAAATAGATATCTATCGCGCCTCGAAGAAGCTCGCAGAAAAGGCAGTTGAGGAGTTTGTGCAAGAGTTCGACCCTCCTTTTAGCGTTGTAGCCCTTTGCCCTCCTATGGTGTTTGGCCCTATCATCAATGATCAATCTCTTGGGAACCTCAATGTTTCCAATGCTGGTATATGGGAACTCCTCAGTGGCAAAGCTGAGAGCATTGCTCCAAACCGCGTACATCTCTGGGTCGACGTCCGTGATCTAGGTGAGGCACATGCAAAGGCAGCCGAGGTTGATCTTGGCACCTCCAAATATGAGCGGTATTGTGTCGTCGCCGACGGGACGTACTCGAACCAGGACACTGCCGATATCTTGCGAAGGGCACGTTCCGCTATTCATATGGTCGAACAAGAGTTCTAACGAACGTATAATCAGCACTACCCTGACAAGAAAGCAATCATTCCGGAAGGTGTGCCAGGAACTGGAATCGGGTTAGAGCCGAGCGAGTACTACACGGCCGACAATTCAAAATCGAAAGTCGCCTTCAATATCACTTACCGTGGATATGAACAGACCGTTATTGGTATGTCCGGCAATTGGTAAAGTAGGGTGAGCAGTTGACCCTCTGTACTAGATACTGTCAACTCTATCTTGCAATTGGAGAGAGACGGAAAGATTTGATTACATCCCAATACCCGACCTCGGCCGTAAACGCATGGTGATTGATCGCAGCCCCCTATATTTTTAAGGGGGGAATATTAGGTTGACCAGAGTTCAGGCATGGAGTGGTTGATTTATTCAAAAAGGGTATCTCGCTATACATGTGTGCCGACAATGGCTCGATGATACCTTCGTATGAATCCCTAGCGGCCGCCATTCGCGCGTCGGATGTTGTACAAACCACGCTTATGTTTGTCGGGATTTGGATGGACCAGGACGAGCATTTTTCATGGGTGCTCTTGGGTAAACCGTATTCCACCGACACTTTGGCCGCTGTAGATCCGCCCCCTAGGGTAGAGTATCGTTGGATAAAATGAGCACAATTAGGATTTACTGCAAGCGGGAGAATTAAGTACTTAGCTTTGTCCTGTCTGGAAGTGATTCCGGCGAGCATGGAAACGAAGAAATACTCCCGAAGGAGAGGAAAAAATTAGGGCATCTC
>Ga0307513_10006178_pt1 | contig 15699 bp, 14 predicted proteins | sample 15_EM_MG_FD_202174 | JGI IMG/M metagenome (GOLD analysis project Ga0307513, IMG submission 202174) | Populus trichocarpa ectomycorrhiza microbial communities from riparian zone in the Pacific Northwest, United States - 15_EM | ecosystem: Host-associated > Plants > Roots > Unclassified | place... | reverse complement strand
CGTTCTCGACGCGGATGTGGTCACCGTGCACCCGCCAGGATCGCCGCGACGGCGGCCACGGCCGGGGCCGCGCGCCGCTCGTCCGCCACATCGGCGACGGCGTCGGCGGTGGCGTCCGCGAGCCGGTGCACGGCGTGGCCCAGCTCCGAGCGTTCGGGTCGGGTGTACTCGCCGAACGTGCGACGCAGCAGTGGCAGCACCACCAGGAAGTCCTCCTCAGACAAGCCCGCCACCCACTCGTCCAGCAGGCCGAGCAGGGCCCGATCGTGCACGAGCAACAACCCACCGCCGGAGAGCAGCCCCTCCACCCACGCGGCCTGCGCCGCGGGCGGCACCCCGATCGACAGCTGCGCCGACAACCGCCGCGCCGCCTCGGTGTGCTCGAGCACGCCACCGTCGGTGAGGATCCGCACGATCCGCCCGGCGAGCAGCCCGTGCACGTCGTGTCGATCGGCCAGGCCGTGCAGCGTGGCCGTCCACCGGGCGATGTCCGCCGGTTCGTTGCGCAGCGCGAGCGCGGCGTGCACCCCGTCGACGGCGCCGCGCAGCTCCCGCGCGGCCTCCTCGCCGAGCCCGGTGACCGCCGCCGGCAACCCGGCGCAGATCCGCACCAGCAACGCCTCGACGATCCCGCCGAGCGCCGCGGTGTCGGTGCCACGCACGTTGCCGTAGCGCTGCGCGCGCACCAGCGGCGGAACGGCCGCCATCAGGTGCGCGACGTCGAGATCCAGTGCCGCCTTCGCGTCCAACGCGGCCAGGACGGCGGGCAGGGCGTCGGACAGGTCGGTGAGCAGCACCCGTTCGACGGTGCGGGTCACGCCGGCGAGCTCGGATGCGGTGGCGGCGTCGTGGACGAGCCGGGCCGTGGCCGCGCCTGCGACGGTGGTGCCGAACCGGGCCGCGTCGATCACCGCGATCGACAGTTCCGGCTGCCAGCGCACGTCCCAGCTCTCCCGGAACGTGCCCGTCGAGGCGACCGTGTCGTCGGCCGCGCGGCCCCAGTCGATCTCCAGTACGGCCAACCGGTGCAGCAGCACCGAACGGCCACGATCGATCTCGCGCCGCAGGTCGAGCGCGTAGCTGCGGCCCAGGGGATCGCGCTTCAGCCGCAGCGTGCGGGACTGCGCGATCAGGTCCACCTCGAGCGGCACCGCAGGCGCCTCTGCGGGCACCGTGCCCAGCCGCTCGCCGACCACCAGGTCGGTGGTGACGTAGCGCAGCGGCACCGCGTCGCCCTCGCACAGCACGGCCAGCGTGGCCTCCTGCATCTCGGCCAACCCCGGCAACGAGCGGCCGCGCAGTGCCGCCAACGCCTCCGCCAGCCGCACCGCCTCGATGACGTGTGCCGACGACACCGGTAGGTCCCGCGTCCGGAGCACCCCGGCGACCTGGACGAACCAGCGTGTGACCGGCTCGTCGACGGCCGAGAAGAGATGGTGGTACCAGCCGGGGGAGTCGATGCCCGCGCCGTAGCCGGACGACGCGGCGAGCCGCGAATGCGTGAACGGGACCCAGGTCAGCGCCGCCTTGCGTTTGGGCAGGCCGCGCAGGGTGCGGTCGTCCGCGGCGGCCGGGGGCAGCGGCTCGGCCAGCGCGGGGCCGTGCCAGGCACCGCAGACCACGGCGATCGGGCCCTCCACCTCTTTGAGGACGGCCCGGATGGTGCGGCGCATGTACGCCTCGCGCCGCTCCTCCCACACCCCTTCCTCCGGCGCGTCGCGCCGCAGCTCCGTCATGGCCTCCAGCAACGCGGGGAACGGCGACTCGGCATCAGCCGTGCGCGACTCCACCACCCCGTCCCACCAGCGCTCGGGATCGTCGTGGCCGGCCGCTTTCGCCAGCTCCGCGATCGGGTCGACCGGACGCGATCGCCGCCGTTCCGGGGCGGGTTCGGTGGCGCGCGCCAGCACTGCCGTGGACGGCAGGTCGCAGAACCGCACGGGCACGTCGTGCTCCGTCGCCCAGCACAGCGCCTGCCACTCCGGGGAGAACCCCGCGAACGGCCAGAACACCGACGTCTGCGGTGTGTCGGGGGCGTAGGCGAGCAACGCGACCGGCGGCGTCATCCCGGCTGCGGTGACGAGCCCGGCGAGCGCGTCGGCGTCGGCCGGACCCTCGATCACCACCGCTGCCGGTCGCACCCGGTCCAGCTCCGCGAGCACCGACCGGGCCGAGCCCGGCCCGTGGTGGCGGATGCCGAGGACGTGGATGCGCGGACTCACACCTGCTGCTCCTGGCAGGCGCGGTAGAAGTCGCCCCAGCCGGCCCGCTCACGCACCACGGCCTCCAGGTACTCCGTCCACGCCACCCCGTCGGTGACCGGATCCTTCACGACGGCGCCACGGAGGCCGGCCGCGACGTCGGCGGCGCGCAGTGTGCCGTCGCCGAAGTGCGCGGCCAGTGCGATCCCGCTGGTCACCACGGAGATCGCCTCGGCGGTGGACAGGGTGCCCGACGGCGACTTCACCGTGGTGCGCCCATCCGCGGTGACACCCGAGCGCAGCTCGCGGAACACCGTGACGACGCGCCGGATCTCCTCCAACGCAGAGGGGACCTCCGGCAGCTCCAGCGACGCGCCCAGCTCGCTCACCCGGCGGGCGACGATTCCCACCTCCTCGTCCTCGGTGGCCGGCAGCGGCAGCACCACCGTGTTGAAGCGGCGGCGCAGCGCCGACGACAGGTCGTTCACGCCGCGGTCGCGGTCGTTCGCGGTGGCGATCACCGTGAAACCCTTCGTCGCCTGCACCTCCGAGCCCAGCTCCGGGATCGGCAGCGTCTTCTCCGACAGGATCGTGATCAACGCGTCCTGCACCTCGGACGGGATGCGGGTGAGCTCCTCGACCCGCGCCACCCGCCCCTCCACCATCGCCGTCAGCACGGGGGAGGGCACCAACGCCGCGCGGGTGGGGCCCTCGGCGAGCAGCCGGGCGTAGTTCCAGCCGTACCGGATCGCCTCCTCCGGCGTGCCCGACGTGCCCTGCACCAGCAACGTCGAGTCGCCCGACACGGCCGCGGCGAGGTGCTCCGACACCCACGTCTTCGCCGTGCCCGGCACGCCGAGCAGCAGCAGGGCGCGGTCGGTGGCGAGCGTGGCCACCGCGACCTCCATCAGCCGGCGCGGCCCCACGTACTTCGGGACGATCACCGTGCCGTCGGGCAGCGTGGTGCCCAGCAGGTAGTCGACGACGGCGTGCGGCGAGAGCCGCCACGACGGCGGGCGCGGCCGGACGTCCTGGGCGGCCAGCGCGGTGAGCTCGGCCGCGTAGGCCTGCTCGGCATGCGGTCGCAGGAGATCGGTGCTGGTCACGGGGCTGTGCCCTTCGGTTTGTGCGAACCGGTGAGCTCGGTCGCGAACGTGTGGCGTACCTGCAGGACGGCGGCCAGCTCGCGGATGGAGGCAGGCCACAGGGTGTGCTCCGGGGCGCGGCGGGAGAGCGCGGCGACGGTGTCGGCGAAGTCGGCGGACAGCCCGGCAGCGGCCAGGCGCATCAGCTCCCGCACCGCCGGGGTGACGGGCTCGCCGCGGGCGGCGGCGTCGGAGATGCGGCCGAGCACGGCGGTGGCCAGCCGGTCGGGCCACGGTCGCGGGCAGGCCTGCAGTTCGGCGAGGCGCAGCGACGCGGGATCGGTGCGCAGCAGGTGGGCGATGCGGGCCGCCCGCACCGCGGGTGGCAGGGCCTGCGCCAGCTCGCTGTCGGGCACCCAGACCTGGGAGCGGAACACCGCGGTGCGCTCCTCCAGCCCCGGGGGAGTGGCCAGCAGGGCGGTGATCCACTGCTGGTGGCCCTCGCGGCGGGCGGCGATCCGCCAGCCGGCGTGCACCTCGGCCGCCAGGTCGTCGGCCACGGCGGCGCGGGCCAGCGCGGCGGGACCGGAACTCCACGTGGACAGCGGAGCCCGGGCGATCACCTGGACCAGCCACCAGTGGGAGTGCACGATCCGGGTGCCGCGGGGCGGATCCTGCGCGATGCCGTCCCGGCCCAGCGCCGGCGTCCACTGCGCGGGCGGCTCGGGCTCCAGCACCACGCCGCGCAGACCCCGGCGGGAGCGCAGGACCGCGCGGGCCCGGGCCGCGGCGCGGCGCGCGTAGCCGCTGCCGGGCAGCACCGCGAGCAGCTCCGCCGCGGTGGCCCGCACCGACGCCGCCCGGTCGTCCAGTGCCGTCTCCAGGAACGGCTCGTCGGCCGCGTCGAGCCCGGTGCGCATGGCGGCGACGAACGCCGCGCGGTCCCCGCTCGTCTCCTGCGCCCAACTCGTCGCGAGCAGCTCGCGCGCGGCGGCCGGATCCGCCGCGCGCAGGGCCGCCAGGTGGGCGTGCCGGGCGGCGCGGCCGCCGGTCTCCCACACCTGTGGATCGGACGGGTCGGCGGGGCGCGCGGCCAGCCACGCCCACTCCGGCCGGAACCCGGCCAGCCACCGGCCGCGCTGCCCGCAGACCAGGGCGGTGACATCCCGCAGCTCCCGGTTACGGGTGGCCACCTCCAGCAGCGCCGGCAGCAGCGGCGGCGGCACGATCCGCTCGGCCGCGACCGTGGCCTCCAGCAGGACGGGCAGGACGAGCCCATCGGTGCCGGCCAGCCGGCGGGCCAGCACATCGGCGGCGAGCGGGGTCAGCTCCGGAGCCGACTCGCGCGCAGCGGGCGGCGGCCCGCCACCGGCCGGCGGTTCGGGCACGAGCCCGGCCTTCTGCCGGGCGAGCAACAGCGCTGCGGCGTCGAGCAGCGCGGCCGCCGGCTCGTCGGTGGACACGGATGCGACGTGGTCGGCCGCGGCCCCGGGCAGCACGTCGACGGCCACGATCCGCGTCCCGGTGCCGACGGTCGCGGCGGCAACCAGCTCGTCCCAGTTCATGGCCCCACCTCACGCACACCCTGAGGTGCCCGCGCACATGGTCGACCATGTGCGTGAGCACACGACGATGTGCGTGAGCTGGTCACAGCCGCACCGCCTGGCCGCGGTGCCAGCACGTGAGGGGGCGCAGCGCAGCGCCTGTCCACTCGCCCGCCACGGTGACCGGTGCGCCGCCCGAGGTGGCGACGAGCAGCCAGACGGCGATGTCGCCGATGGCGAGCGGCACGGTGGCGTCGGTGCACTGCAACCGCCAACCCGTGTCGTCCTCGACGGGCACCCCGGCCAGCACGACCGGCCACTCGCCCAGCCACGGGTCCTCGGCCAACGCCTGGGAGTACTCGTCGAGGACCTCGACGAGGGACGCGGCGTCGGGCGCCCCAGAGGTGCCGAGCTCGCCCTGCCGGGCGCCGATCAGCGCGCGCAGCGCCGGCCGGCCGGGATAGAAGTGCAGCTCGGCATCGAGGACGGTGCCGGGCAGCAGCACCGAGTCGGGATGCGAGCCGAGTTCTGCGCCGCCCGCGGCGAACAGCAGCACCAGCGCCCACCGGCCGGACTCCGCGCCACGCAGCCACACCCGCCGGGTGTCGACCTTGCCCTCGAACGCGTCGCGCACCGCGTGGACCCGCCAGCGGTCGCGCACACCGGGCCCGGCGAGCACGTCGTCGCGCGCGACGGTGAACCCGACCCGGGAGCGCACCGTGGCGGCGAGCTCCGGGGGCAGGGTCTCCACCTGCTCGTAGGCGCGCACGAGCAGCCGCATCCGGGCGTACTCCCCGAGCAGCCGGCCGGGCCAACCCGACCCCGACGCCGGCGTGGCGGCGCTGCGCCGCACCATGCCCGCGACGCCGGGGGCCTGGGCGTCGACCATCCGGGCCGCCACCTGCTCGACGGGCGCGTACCCCTCACCGGCGGCGTGGGCGAGCCCGGTGCGGACGCGGTCGCGCAGCCAGCGGTCCAGCTCGGCGAGCCCGTCGCCGACGCGACGGTGGCGCTCGGCGGCCCGCTTGGCGGCGGCCTCCTCGTCGCGTTCCCGGGGCTCGGCCGGCGTCGACTCGCGGGAATCGCGGGCGCGCAACCAGTCGGCCGCGAACACGGGCGCGGCCGGCTCCTCCGGCACCAGGTTCGAGGCCCACAGCAGCAGCAGCGCCAGCGCGTGCTTGCACGGGAACTTCCGCGACGGGCACGAGCAGGAGTACGCGGGCCCGTCGAGATCGACGGTGGTGCGGTAGGGCTGCTTCCCGCGGCCGCCGCACATCCCCCACACCGCGCGGTCGTCGGCGCCGTAGACCTCCCAACGGATGGGTGTGGCGAGTCCGAGCGCAGCCCGCACCGACGCCGGATCGGGCGCCAACGCCGCCACCCGATCCGTGCCCCACCGTTCACGCACGAGAGCACGGTATCGGGCGGGTCCGACAGTCAGCGCTGCGCGCCGATGTACCGCGACGACGCCTCGCGCCACATCAGCACGAGCACGATCACGCTGAGCACGATCTGCACGATGCCCAGCAGCACGATCACCACTCCGATGGTGCCCACGGAGAGCAGCAGGCCCCAGCCGGCGATTCCGACCAGGGCCAGCAGCAGCGAGAGCACGATGAAGATCGTCAGGACGATGCGGGCCCAGTTCCGACCCTCCGCCGGCTTCGCGGCCAGTACGACCTGCAGCACGATGCCGACCAGCCCGGCAATGCCGGAGACGGGTTCGAACCCGCCCGCGCCGAACACGATGAGCAGACCGAGCACGCCGAGCCCGGCGCTGACGTAGAGGAGGGTCCGGGCGCGTTCCAGCTCCGGCGGGCAGATGGTGTCGAACGGGGAGGTCATGCGCCGGAAGTTAGCCATCCGCGCAGGTCGGAGGATGCGTACGACTACGGGCTCTCGGCGTCGGCCAGCCACTCGGTGAGGTAGTGCCCGAACGACGACCGGACGAGCACGCGGAACCCGTCCTCCTCGGCCAGCAGCACGATCCCGGCCTTGGCGAGGGTGGTCTGCGCGGCGGAGCCGGGCGGGAAGGCGTCCAGGTCGAGCGCGCACCCCGCGGAGAGGACGTCGCGGGCGTCCGGGCCGGTCAGGCGCAGGACCATCCGCTGCGCCGACACGTCGACGAGCGATCCGCTGCCCGTCAGCCGTTGCTCCAGCTCGAGCGGGGAGAGCGTCGCCGAGAGCACCAGCCACTCGTTCGGGCCGAGCCGCACCGTGGTGGTGTCGGCGTCGGCCACCCAGCGGTTCAACGGAACCGGGCCGGCCGGGCCGCGCACGTTCACCTGGGCGACGCGGGGGAGGACCTCAACCGTCACGACGTACCCCTTCCGGGTCGACGAGCACCGACGACGTCACCTCGACGGGCACCAGCTCCCCACCGACCGGGACCTGCAGGGTGGCGCCGATCCGCTCCCGCCCGCCCTTGACCAGCGCCAGCGCGAACGGCCGGCCCAGCGCTGCGGACCGGTAGCTCGACGTCACGTGCCCGAGCATCGGCACCGGGGGAGCGGTCAGCCGCTCGACGACCTGCGCGCCCTCCGGCAGCACCGTCGCGCCGTCGACGGGCAGCAGGCCGACGAGCTGCTTGCGCTGCGGATCCTGATGCGCCACCCGCGCGAACGAGCGCTTGCCGAGGAAGTCGGGCTTCTTCGCCGAGACCGCCCATCCGAGCCCGAGATCGTGCGGGCTGACGGTGCCGTCGGTGTCCTGCCCGATGATCGGGTAGCCCTTCTCGGCGCGCAGCACGTGCATCGTCTCGGTGCCGTACGGGGTGATGCCGTGCGGCTCGCCGGCGGCCAGCAGCGCGTCCCACACCTCCTGCGCGTGCCAGGAGCACACGTTCACCTCGTAGGCCAGCTCGCCGGAGAAGCTGATCCGTGCCACGCGCACGTCGCGGCCGACGATCTGCGTGTCCCGCCATGCCATGAACGGGAAGCCCTCGACCGACACGTCCAGCTCCGGGGCGACGGCGGCCAGCACGTCCCGTGACCGCGGCCCGACCAGCGGGAACGTCGACCACTGCTCGGTGACCGAGGTCAGGTACACCCGCAGGTGCGGCCACTCGGTCTGCAGCCACTCCTCCAGCCAGTCGAGCACGTGCGCCGCGCCGCCGGTGGTGGTGTACATCAGGAAATGCTGCTCGCCCAGCCGCAGCACGGTGCCGTCGTCGAGCACCATGCCGTCGACGCCGCACATCACGCCGTACTTGGCCTTCCCGACGGGCAAGGTGCTGATCATGTTGGTGTAGACGAGGTCGAGGAACTCGGCGGCGTCCGGCCCCTGCACGTCGATCTTGCCGAGGGTGGAGCCGTCGATGATGCCGACGGACGTGCGCACTGCCGCGCACTCGCGCAGCACCGCCTCGTCCATCGACTCCTCGCCGACGGGGTAGAAGCGCGGCCGCTTCCACTGTCCGACGTCCTCGAACACCGCGCCGCGGGCGACGTGCCGGTCGTGGACGGCGGTGCGGCGGGCGGGATCGAACAGCTCGCCCCGGTTCCGGCCGGCCAGCGCTGCGAACGGCACCAGCGTGTACGGGGGGCGGAAGCTCGTGGTGCCCAGCTCGGCGATGTCCACGCCGAGCAGTTCCGCGGTGATCCCCGCGGCCAGCACGTTCGCGCCGCGGCCCTGGTCGGGGCCCGTCCCGATGGTCGTGTAGCGCTTCACGTGCTCCATCGACCGCAGCCCGGCGCCGACGGCCCGCTGCAGATCCGCGACGGTCACGTCACGGGTGAGGTCGACCACCTGCCGGGCGGGATCCCCGGGGGCGCGGAACACCGGTGCCGAGGCCGGCGATCCCGTTGCGGCGCCGACCACCGTGATCCCTGGCAGCTCGCCCGTCGGGGCGAAAGCATTGCCGTCCCAGGCCAGCTTCCCGCCCGCATGGCTCCACAGTTCGACGGCCGGGTCCCAGCCCCCGCTGACGAGCAGCAGATCGCACGGGATCTCCTCCCCGTCGGACGTGGCGACGGCGGTGATGCGGTCGAGTCCCGCCGTGGCCACGACGTGCTCGCCGCGGCGGGTGTCGAGGATGCGCCGCACCCGCGCGCCGGCGACCTCGAACTTGTAGGCGGCGGCGTAGCCGTCGTCGGTGCCGGTGTAGAGCACGACGTCCTGCCCGGCCAGGACGTGGTGACGGCGCAGCAGCCCGAGCGCGGTCTGCGAGCGCATGATCCCGGGCCGGTCGTTGTCACAGAACACCATCGACCGCTCCCGCGCGCCCGTGGCCAGCACGATCTGCTTCGCGCGGATGCGCCATACCCGCCGCCGGTCCTGCAGGGCGAGCACGAAGCCGTCGTCGTACAGCCCGAACGCGACGGTCCGCGGCAGGTACTGCGCGCCGTCGATCGCGTCGCCCGCCGGCCCCTCGTCCACCACGAGCACCCGCCCGGACGCCGCCTCGGCGGCTTCCCGACCGGCCGCCCCCGCGCCCACCACCAGCACGTCGACGTGGACGTGCCGGGCGTCGTAGCGCGTCTCGTCCGGCTCTTCGGGGAGGCGCCCGCGGCCGGGTAGCGACCGCAGCTGCATGCCGTCGACCAGGTCGAGTTCCAGCGGGGAACACATGGTCTCGCCGTCGATCACGTCGACGTAGCCTGCCTCGATGCCACGCGGACGGCCGAGGTTCACCGAGGTGCCGACCTGGTGGATCCCGGCCCGCAGCAGCGCCGCGGCCAGCGTGTCACCGGCTTCGAACGGCAGGTCCTGTCCGTCGAACAGTGCCGTCATCGCGCGAACCCGTACGTCACGGTGTCGCGGGTCGCGGTGAACCAGCGCCGGCAGCCGGCGCTGTGGCTCCACCGCTCGGTGTGCGCGCCCTTGGGGTTGGCGCGGAAGAACAGGTACCGCGCCCACTCCGCGTCCGACAGCGCCGCGGGATCGGCAGGATAGGCCACGCCGGCCTCGCCGCCGTAGTGGAACTCGGTCTCCTCGCGTGGCCCGCACCACGGGCAGTCGATGATCTGCATCAGTGCGCCACCCCCGCTGCGCCGTGCTCGTCCACCAAAGCTCCGGTCACGAACCTCTCCAAGGTGAAGGGGGCGATGTGCGGGTGCGGCTCGTCGTGCACGACGGTGTGCGCGAGGCAGGCCCCGATGGCCGGCGTCGCCTTGAAGCCGCCGGTGCCCCAGCCGCAGTTCACGTAGAGCCCGTCGAACGGGGTGCGGCCCGCGATCGGCGACGCGTCCGGCGTGACGTCGACGATGCCGGCCCACGTCCGGAGCACGTGCGCGCGGGCGAAGATCGGGAACAGCTCGACGGCCGCGGCCATCTGTTCCTCGATGGCGTGGAACGAGCCGCGGTTGCCGTAGCCGATGTACGGGTCGACGCCGGCGCCCATCACCAGCTCGCCCTTGTGCGCCTGCGACACGTAGACGTGCACGGCATTGGACATGACGACGGTCGGGTGGACGGGTTCGAGCAGCTCTGACACGAGTGCCTGCAGCGGATGGCTCTGCAGCGGCAGGGCGTAGCCGAGGGTGTCGGCGAGGGTTGACGTGTGCCCGGCCGCGCACAGCACGACCTTCCCGGCCGCGATGTCGCCGCGTGGGGTGCGCACGCCCGTGACCCGGTCCCCGTCGCGCAGGAACCCGGTGACCGGGGTGTCCTGCAGCAGGTCGACGCCCAATGCAGCGGCCCGGCTCGCGTAGCCCCAGGCCACGTAGTCGTGCTTGGCGATGCCGGCGCGCGGCTGGAAGGTGGCGCCCAACACCGGGTAGCGCAGCGACGCGGAGGTGTTGACGATCGGGCAGAGCTTCGCCACCTCGTCGGGGGTGAGCCACTCGGCGTCGATCCCGTTGAGCACGTTGGCCTCGACGCGCCGGACGCTGTCGCGCACGTCCTGCAGGCTGTGCGCCAGGTTCAGCACGCCGCGCTGGTCGAACAGGATCGGGTAGTCCAGCTCGGCCTCGAGGTCCTCCCACAGCTGGAGGGCGTGCTCGTAGATCGCCGAGCTCTCGTCCCAGAGGTAGTTCGAGCGGATGATCGTGGTGTTGCGGGCCATGTTGCCGCCGGCCAGCCAGCCCTTCTCGACGACGGCGACGTCGGTGATCCCGTGCTCGCGGGCCAGGTAGTAGGCGGTGGCCAGACCATGTCCGCCGCCGCCGACCACGACGACCTCGTAGCTGCGCTTGGGCTCTGGGCTCGGCCACAGGAACGCGGGATGCTCGGGAGGAACCGACACGCGAGGCCTTCCGTACGATTAATATATCAGTCGTCGAGTACGGTAGGCATGCTCGTCACCGGCCGTCAAGGAGATCCATGTCGCTCGCCGATCTCGCCTACGCGCAGCTGCGCGACCGCATCGTGCTGCTCGACATCCGCCCCGGTGATCCCATCGACGACGTCGCGATCGGCGCCGAGCTGGGCACCGGCCGCACACCGGTCCGGGAGGCACTGAAGCGCCTGGAGACCGACCGGCTCGTCACCGCCTACCCGCGCCGCGGCACGTTCGCGACCGCCGTCGCCGTCACCGACCTGGCCCACGTCACCGAGGTCCGCACCGCGCTGGAGCCGCTGGCCGCGGCGCGGGCTGCGCACAACGCCACGGCGGCGGCGCGGGCCGAGCTGGCCGACATGGCCGCCGGGCTGGCCGCCGACACGGGCGATCGCCGCGAGCTGCTGCGCCGCGACCTCAACGTCCACCGCGCCATCTACGCCGCCACCGGCAACCCGCACCTGGAGGACGTGCTGGTCCGCGAGGACAACCACGCCACCCGCATCTGGGCGCTGTTCCTCGATCGCCTACCGCGCCTGGCCGGTCACGTCGGCGAGCACGCCGCCCTGATCGACGCGATCGTGGCCGGCGACGAGGAGAAGGCCGCGCGACTCGCGCTGGACCACGTCACCAGCTTCGAACGGGCCGTACGTGCGGTGATGTAGCTCAGGCCACCACGACGTGGGACGGCGTGACCCGCAGGATCACCCGCGTGACGTCCGGCGGGAGGTCGCGGAAGGCGTCGCCGCCACCGGGACCGTCGTACTTCTCGCCCAACGCGATCGCGAACGCCCGCCCCGGGTCCGCCTCGACCACGGCCGTGCCGCGGATCTCCACGTAGGTCTCGTTGTCGGCCGGGTCCCACACCGAGAGGCTCACCCGTGGGTCGCGCTCGATGTTGGTGACCTTGCGCCGTCCGGCCGCGGTGGAGATCAGCACGTCCTCGCCGTCGCGGTCGGCCCACACCGGTGACGTCTGCGGGCTCCCGTCGGGATTGACGGTGGCCATCGCGACGATGTGCCCGGCGTCGATCAGCGTGCGGGCGAACTCAGGCAGTTCACTCACGCGGGGACGCGCGCAGGCAGGTGTTCGGGGACCTGGTCGAGCAGGTAGACGGGGTGGCCGCCCGGATCGAGGAAGCTCGCCCAGTGACCGCCCGGAATGGCGCGCGGCTCCGCTGTGAAGGTGAGCCGGTCGCCGTGCTCGGCACGGAACGCCTGGACGCTGTCGACGAGGAACGCCGGCCCGGGCTGCTCGCCCGCGATCCGTGGTCCGACCATGAACTGCACGTCGGTGCCCGGGATCGTGAACGCGATGGTCGAATCGCCCTGCCGCCATGCTTCGGTCCAACCGAGCGTGTCGCGGTAGAACGACAACGCCACCTCGACGTCGGGGACCGGGTTATAGGTGAATGCGAGCCGCACGGCACCTCCAGGCGCGAGAAATCGAGTGCCGGCATACTCCCATGCGCCCGAACGGGTGAGTGACGCGGGCCGGCAAATGCGCCGTTGGTGCAGTTCGGGACGTCAGGAAAGCCACTTTCGCGCCAATCGGTGGCGTGAAAGTGGCTTTCCTGGAACCGGGGTGGCTAGCGCCCGCGCAGCTCCCGCCGCAGCAGCTTCCCCGTCACCGTCTTCGGGATCTCGTCGAGGATCTCCACCTGGCGCGGGTACTTGTAGGCCGCCATCCGCTCCTTGGTGAACGCGATGAGCTCCTCCGGGGTGGTGCTGCGCCCCGGGCGGAGGCTGACGAACGCCTTCACCGTCTCGCCGCGGTACTCGTCGGGCACCCCGACGACAGCCGCCTCCCGGACGGCCTCGTGCTCGTAGAGCATGTCCTCGACCTCGCGCGGCCAGACCTTGTAGCCGGAGACGTTGATCTGGTCCTTCTTGCGGTCGACGATGTAGAACCAGCCCTCGGCGTCCATGTAGCCGACGTCGCCGGTGTGCAACGCGCCGCCGGGGAGCGCCTTCTCGGTCTCCTCGGGCTTGTTCCAGTACCCGGCCACCACCTGCGGACCGGCCGTGACCAGCTCGCCGATCTCGCCCGGCGGGAGATCCTTGCCGTCGTCGCCGATGATCCGCACGACCGTGTTGTAGATCGGCACGCCCACCGACAGCGCCCCGGACGCCGGATCGACGGGCGCGGTGGCACCCAGCGGCACCCCGTGCGACGGGGAGGTGGTCTCGGTGAGCCCGTAGATGTTGTGGATGTAGGTGCCGAACGCGTTCTGGAACGCCGTCACCGTGCTCGGCGGGATCGGTGCCCCACCGGAGAAGATCTTGGTGAGGGTGGCCAGCGCCTCCTTGTCGGCGGCGGGGGAGTTCATCAGGGCGATGAACACCGTGATCGACCCGACGGTGAACGTGACGCCCTCGTCGCGGATCGTCTCGATCGCGACCGCGGGGTCGAGCCGGTACATCAGCACCAGCGGCGCCCCCACCAGCAGCGATATCGCGATGTGTCCGATCAGGCCGGTGATGTGGAACAGCGGCGCCACACCGAGGATCACGTCGTCCCCGGAGAGCTCGATCCAGTCGCGGTAGCTCTGCGCGTTGAACACGACGTTGCGGTGCGTCGTCATCGCGCCCTTGGGCGGGCCGGTGGTGCCCGAGGTGTAGGTCAGGAACGCGATGTCGTCGGGCCCGAGCGAGATCTCCGGCGTCGCCTGCCCCGCGAAGCGCTCCAGCAGCCCCGCCATGTCGACCGTCTCCAGGTCGATGCGCTCCACCCCGGCGAAGATCCGCTCGTCGTTGCGGGTCTGGTGCTCCAGCTCCGACGTCGTGATCACCTGCTGGACGGTCGAGCCCTCCAGCACCGCCTGCGCGACGTCGCGGTAGAGGCTCTGCATCGTCACGAGCACGGTCGCGCCGGAGTCGTCGAGCAGCCCGCGCAGCTCGCGGCCCTTGTTCATCGGGTTGATCGACACGGCGATGCCGCCGGCCTTCCACGTGCCGATCTGCGCGATCAGGAACTGCGGCACGTTCTGCAGGTAGACCGCCACCCGGTCGCCCGGGGTGAAGCCGCCGTCGGTGATCCCCGCGGCGAACGCGTCGGTGAGTGCGTCCAGCTCGGCGAAGCTGATCCGCCCGTCGAAGTACCGGATCGCGTCGGCGTCCGCGGTACGCGCCACCGTCGCCTTCAACATGTCGACGGCGTTCGCGAACTCGACCTCGATCTCCGCCGGCTGGCCCGCTGCGTAGCGGGCCAGCCACACCTTCTCGGTGTACGGGCTGGACTGTGCAGACTCTCCGCTCGCAGGCTCGCTCACCGAATTGCGACGGGGTTGACCGGCGCGCCGGTGCCGTTGACGACCTTCAGTGGAGCAGCGACGTAGAGGAAGCTCCAGCGCCCGTCGGCCGCGCACGCGTCGGCGAGGTCGTCCAGCCACGCGATCTCGGTGAGCGTGACCCCCAGGTTGCGCATCAGGGCGCAGTGCAGCGGCAACGCCACCCCGGTCTCGGGTTCGAAGGTGACCTCGTTGGCGATCGTGTCGGTCACCAGGTTCGGCACCTCGCGCTGCTGGAACCACTCGACCAGCTCCCGCGAGTAGGTCAGGCCCGGCTCCTTGAACCCGTCGTAGAACTTGTCCTTGTCGTTGAGCTCGTACCAGTACTTCATCCAGCCCGTGCGGATCACCAGGATGTCGTGCGGCTCGATCGTCACGCCCTGGGCGGCGGCCGCGGCCTCGAGGTCGGTGTGGTCGAACGTCTCGCCCTTGTCGAGGTAGTCCTTGCCGCGGTGCCGCGCCATGTCGATCAGCACGCCGCGCCCGACGATGCCCTTCTCGGCGATCGGCAGCACCGACGCCTTCTGCATCGCATCGACGGTGGAACGCGCGTCGTAGCCGTTCCAGAGCTGGCCGTCGTACCAGACGTGGCCCAGCGCGTCGTACTGCGTGGAGCCCTGCAGGAAGATGTGCGCGGTGTCGTCGGCGTAGTGCAGGCCGCCGGGGAACGCCGGCGCGCCCTCGCCGTCCCACGTGGATTCGTCCAGCTCGTTCTTGCGCTTGATCCCTTCGCGGCCGGGCCACAGCGGATCGCCGGGGCTCTCGGCGCGGCCCATCTGGATCTGCAGCGTGAACACCTCGCCGGACCTGATGTGCTGCACGCCGCGCAGCACCTCGCCGGCGTCGAGGTAGTTGAGAGCGCCGACCTCGTCGTCCGGCCCCCATTTGCCCCAGTTGGTGGGGGCATCGGCCCCGAGCAGGTCGCGCATCGCTGGTGCGTCGGACATCGTCGTCTCCTCGCGGTGAGCGTCATCGGTCCGTGATCAATCGATCCTGCGTACCGCCGTCGACGAGCGTCAACCGCAGGCGGAGGCTGCACCTGCCCGGTCGGCCAGGGTCCGGCGCACCCCTGACACGACGCGTTGCTCGCCGCCGCGCCGACGGACGGGGCGCGATCATCGCGATCGTGTCGGTGATGCTGATCCGCGGTCTCCGTGCCGGTCGTACGTGCGCGTGCTGGCGATCTCGGCGGCGGGCTTGTTTCAGCCCTCGACGTCGGCCTTGAGCCGGTCGAGCGTGCGGCGGATGTTGTCCTCCTGGAACGCGGCGAACGTGTTGCCGCCCGTCGCGATCCGGTCGAACACGGCCGCCACCGCGTCGGGCCAGGCGCGCCGGTCGTCGGTCCAGGTCTCGGTGACCAGCG
>Ga0307513_10006177_pt1 | contig 15704 bp, 16 predicted proteins | sample 15_EM_MG_FD_202174 | JGI IMG/M metagenome (GOLD analysis project Ga0307513, IMG submission 202174) | Populus trichocarpa ectomycorrhiza microbial communities from riparian zone in the Pacific Northwest, United States - 15_EM | ecosystem: Host-associated > Plants > Roots > Unclassified | place... | reverse complement strand
CTGCGTGGCTTCCGCCACGAGCGCGACCACCGGCAGGCGCGCCTGCTGATGGAGAGCTTGAGCATAGAGGCCACCGGCGGTGCCGAACTCGCACGCACGGCGGCGCAGCACTACCGCAGTCTGCGGGCGCAAGGCATCACGGTGCGCAGCGCCATCGATGTGCTGGTGGCAACTTTCTGCATCGAAAACGACTACGCACTGCTGCATGCCGATCGCGACTTCGACGCCTTCGAGCAGCACCGCGGCCTGCGCTCCTGGCGTCATTGACAGGCCTGGATGCCATTGACCCATCCCACCGATGAACCTGCACCGCATCGACATCCGTCCCTTGGCCGCCCGCGATTCGTTCGCCGCGCTGACGCAGTTGCTGCAGCAGGCCTATGCGCCGCTGGCCGCGGCCGGCATGAACTTCACCGCCGCGACGCAGACGGCAGAGACCACCGAGCGGCGCGCCGCCGAGGGCCAGTGTTTCGTTGCCGAACACGACGGCGAGATCGTCGGCAGCGTCACCGTCTGCGGGCCGTATGCCGACGGTGAAGCGCCGTGGGCGGCGCAGGTGCCGTGGTTCCGCGACCGCGACACGGCGCACTTCCACCAGTTCGCCGTGCACCCCGCGCTGCAAGGCCAGGGGCTCGGGCGGCGGCTGGTCGCGCAGTGCGAACGCTGGGCCCTGCAGCGCGGCTACCGCCGGATGGCGATCGACACCGCCGAGCCGGCATCCGCCTTGCGCGCGCTGTATGCGCGGCTCGGTTATGTCGACGTCGGCAACGTGCAATGGGAAGGCAAGACCTACCGCAGCGTGATCCTGCAGAAGTCGCTCGACCGCTCGCCGCTGCGCGAGCAGCTGCAGACGATGGCGCGCTACAACCTGTGGGCCACGCGGCGGCTGTACGGGCATGTCGACGCGCTGCCCGAGAGCGACTACCGGCGCGCCGCGGGCCTGTTCTTCGACAGCGTGCACGGCACCTTGAACCACCTGCTGGTCGGCGAACACCAGCTCTGGCGCGCGCGCTTCGCCGAAGGCGTTTCGCCGTCGCTGCGGCTCGACGCCGAAGTCGAGCCCGACCGCACGCGCTTGCGCGAACGGCTGCTCGAAGGGGCGCTCGCCTGGCTGCCGCTGATCGAGGTCTGGCCCGAATCGCGGCTGCAGGGCACGCTCGACTACCAGCGCATGGCGGGCCAGCCGGTCAGCCTGCCGTTCGCCGCGACCCTGGCCCATGTGTTCAACCACGGCACCCACCACCGCGGCCAGATCACCGCCGCCATCACCGCGATGGGCCACCCGTGCCCGGAGCTGGACCTGGTGACCATGTTGCAGCACGAAAGCCCGCCGCCATGACGACCGATACGCTCGACATCCGCCGCCCGTCGGCCCACGTCGCCGAGGTCTGGCTGAACCGGCCCGAGGTGCGCAACGCGTTCAACGACGGCGTCATCGATGAGCTGACGCAAGCATTCAGCGCGCTCGGCGCCGACCCCGACTTGCGCGCGATCGTGCTCGGCGGCCATGGCAAGGCCTTCTGCGCCGGCGCCGACCTCGGCTGGATGCGCACGATGGCGAACTACGACTGGCAGCAGAACCAGGCCGACGCGGCGCGGCTGGCCGAGATGCTGTGGACGATCCACAGTTGCCCGCTGCCGGTGGTCGGCCGCATCCACGGCGACTGTTATGCCGGCGGCGTCGGGCTGGCGGCGGTGTGCGACGTGCGGGTCGCCGCCGACGGCATGCAGTTCTGCCTCAGCGAGGCGCGCCTGGGCCTGCTGCCGGCGACGATCGCGCCGTACGTCGTCAAAGCCCTCGGCGAGCCGGCGGCGCGGCGCTACTTCATCACCGCCGAGCGCTTCTCGGCGGCCGAGGCCCGGGGCTTCGGCTTCGTCCACGAAGTGGTGGCTGCCGATGCGCTGGACCAGAAGGTCGCCGAGATCGTCGCGCTGCTGGTCGCCAACGGCCCGGCCGCGGTGAAAGCCTGCAAGCGGCTGGTGCAGGACGTTGCCGGCCGCCCGATCGACGCCGCGCTGCGCGAAGAGACGGCGCGTCGCATCGCCGACATCCGCGCCAGCGACGAAGGCCGCGAAGGCGTCGCCGCGTTCCTCGGCAAACGCGAGCCGTCGTGGCGCTGAAGCGCGGGCTGGCCGGCCTGCTGGCGGGCACCGCGCTGCTCGCGGCGGCGCAGACCGTGCCGCCCGCCGAGCCGATGGCGCTGGACCTGCGCGAAGAGCTGCAGCGTTTCCCGGTGACGGTGAAAGACCTGTACGGCCGCGAGGAGACGCGGCAGATCCCGCTGACGATCTTCCGCCCGCCGGGCGATGGCCCGTTCCCGCTGGTGGTGATGAACCACGGCCGCTCGCTGACCGACCGCCGCGCGCTGCAGGGCCGGCAGCGCTTCGAGACGCTGGCGCGCTACCTCGTCGGCAAGGGATTCGCGGTGTTCGTGCCGACGCGGGTCGGCTACGGCGAGACCTTTGGCGAATTCGACCCCGAATCGACCGGCGCCTGCGATTCGATGCGCGCCGGACCGGCTGCACAAGCGTCGTCCGACCAGGCCTTGGCGACGGTGGCCTATGCGAAGACCTTGCCCTGGGTCGACGCGTCGCGCTGGGTCGTCATCGGCCAGTCGGTCGGCGGCGTCACGACGATGGCGGTCGTCGCGCGCAACCCGCCCGGGTTGGTGGCGGCGATCAACTTTTCCGGCGGCACCGGCGGCAACCCCGAAACGCGCCCCGGCAACCCGTGCAGCCCAACGGTGCTGGCGCGGTTCTGGGAAGGGCAGGCGGCGACCGCCAAGCTGCCGATGCTGTGGATCTACTGGCTGAACGACCTGTTCTGGGGCCCGGAATGGCCGCGGCGCTGGGCCAAGGCCTGGGCCGACGGCGGCGGCCAGGTCGACCTGCAGCAGCTTCCCGCGGTGGGCAGCGACGGCCACGGCGGCCTCGGCATCGACATGGACCATTGGGTGCCGTTGGTCGAAGCCCATCTCGCCAAGGCCGGCTTCACGAAGCCAGGCCTGGTGGCGCGGCCGCCGGCGAGCGGCTTTGCGAAGATCGACGAGGTCGACAAAGTGCCGACTTCAGCCGCCGTCCGCGACGGCATCTATCAGCGTTTCCTGGCCGCGAAGAGCCCGCGTGCGTTCGCCGTCGGCGCTGGCGGCGCGGCCGGCTACGCCAATGGCGACTGGGCGCCGGGCAAGGCGCTCGGCTTCTGCCAGGCGCGGCGCGGCCAGCCCTGCAAGCTGTACGCAGTCGACGACGATGTCGTCTGGGTGCCTTGACCAAAGGACGAGCATGTTCAAGAAGATCCTGATCGCCAACCGCGGCGAAATCGCCTGCCGGGTGGCGGCCACGGCACGCCGGCTCGGCGTGCTGACGGTTGCCGTCTACTCCGACGCCGACGCCCGCGCCCGCCACGTGCAGCTCTGCGACGAGGCGGTGCACATCGGCGGGTCGTCGCCGCGCGACAGCTATCTGCGCTGGCAGCGCATCATCGAAGCCGCCCAGGCCAGCGGCGCCGAGGCGGTCCACCCCGGCTACGGTTTCCTGAGCGAGAACGAAGACTTCGCACGCGCCTGCGCCGAAGCCGGGCTGGTGTTCATCGGGCCACCGGCGTCGGCAATTGCCGCGATGGGCAGCAAGTCGGCGGCGAAATCGCTGATGGCCGAAGCCGGCGTGCCGCTGGTGCCCGGCTACCACGGCCGCGACAACGACCCGGCGCTGCTCGCCGCCGAGAGCGCGAAGATCGGCTACCCGGTGCTGATCAAGGCCAGCGCCGGCGGCGGCGGCAAAGGCATGCGCCGGGTCGACCGGGCCGAAGACTTCGCCGCTGCGCTGGCGTCGTGCCAGCGCGAGGCCAAGGCCAGCTTCGGCGACGACCATGTGCTGGTCGAGCGTTACGTCACGCGGCCGCGGCACATCGAGATCCAGGTCTTCGGCGACAGCCACGGCCAGTGCATCCACCTCTTCGAGCGCGACTGTTCGGTTCAGCGCCGGCACCAGAAAGTGCTCGAAGAAGCGCCGGCGCCCGGCATGGGCGCGCAGCGGCGGGCCGAGATGGGTGCCGCCGCGGTGGCCGCGGCGAAGGCGGTGGGTTACGTCGGCGCCGGCACGGTGGAGTTCATCGCCGAGCAGCTCCCGGATGGCGACCTGCGCTTCTACTTCATGGAGATGAACACCCGGCTGCAGGTCGAGCACCCGGTGACGGAGGCGATCACCGGCCTCGACCTCGTCGAATGGCAACTGCGCGTCGCGGCCGGCGAGCGGCTGCCTAAACAACAACATGAGCTGACGATCAACGGCCACGCGATCGAAGCCCGCATCTGCGCCGAGAACCCCGACGCCAACTTCATGCCCGCCACCGGCACGCTGCAAGTCGCGCGCTGGCCGGCCCATGTGGCCTTCGAGCGCCACGCGGTGCTGCCGCGGGTCGACAGCGGCTTCGTCGAAGGCGATGCGATCAGCCCCTTCTACGACTCGATGATCGCCAAGCTGATCGTCTGGGGCGCCGACCGCGCGCAGGCGCTGGCGCGGCTGGACGCGGCCTTGCGCGATACGCACATCATGGGCCTGGCCACCAACGTCGCGTTTCTGCGCCGGGTCGTGCAGAGCCGCGCCTTCTCAACCGCGGATCTCGACACCGCGCTGATCGAACGTGAACGCGCGGCGCTGTTCGAAGCGCCGCCGCTGGCGGCGGAGTTGGCGGCGGCCGGCGTCGTCGCCCACGCGCTGGCGGCCGAGGCCGCGCTCGAAGACGACGACCCGTGGTCGCGGCGCGACGGCTGGCGGCTGCATGGCGGCGCCCAGCGCCGCTTCGACCTCGAACTGAACGGCGAGCGGCAAGCGGTGCGCGTCCAGCGCCGGCACGACGGCAGCACGAGCTTGCAGATCGGCGATGCGAGCTGGCCGTTCAGCGCGCGCGCGCTCGGCGACAGCCGGCACGAGGTGCTGATCGCCGGCGCGCGCAGCCTGCTGGCGGTCTACGCGCAAGGCGAGCGTTCCGCCGTCTTCGCGGTGGCCGGCAGCGCGCTGGTCACCGAGTTCGATCCGATCGCTCACGCCGGCGATCAGGCCGGCGTCGGCGGCCGGCTGACCGCGCCGATGCCGGGCAAGGTGGTTGCCTTCCTGGCCAAGGCCGGCGATGCGGTCCAGCGCGGCCAGGCGCTGGCGGTGATGGAAGCGATGAAGATGGAGCACACGATCAACGCGCCACGCGATGGCGTGATCGAAGAGCTGCTGTATGCGGTGGGCGACCAGGTCGCCGAGGGCGGCGAACTGCTGAAGCTCGCCGAATGAGGAAGCTAACGATGCAGCCAGCGGCTGGGCGAGAACCAGCGCGGCACCTCAGGTGGCGGCACCGGCATCAGCGCAGCGAGGTCGTCTTCGGGCGCCGGGCGCGACACCCCGAAGCCGCTGCTGTCGGGGCCGAACCCCGACGGATGGCCGTTTTCGTCGATCGGCTCGGCCTGCGCCAGGCGGAAGTGCTGGGCCAGCGACGCGAGGTCGCTGCCGGGCAATGCATCGCAGACCAGCAGCACGTCGCGCGTGTACAGCGGCTCGACCAGCATGCGCCTGCACTCGATGCCCTGGCCGAGCTCGCGCAGCAGCAGCAGGTTGATTCGGTTGGCGATGCGGAGCAAGCGGTTGGCGTTCATGGCAGGGCCAGTCTGACGCTTTGCGCGCGATTGCACCATCCCCAAAACGGTTGTTTGTCGTCGATATAGTGGCCGCCCATGAAACCATCGCGCGTCAACCTGGTTGAAGTCGGCCCTCGCGACGGGCTTCAGAATGAGGCATTGGCGGTCGCCGCGGCCGCCAAGATCGAACTTGTGCACCGCCTGCAGGCAGCCGGCTGCCGCGAGATCGAAGTCACCAGCTTCGTCAGCCCCAAATGGGTGCCGCAGATGGCCGACAACGTGCAGGTGATGGCCGGCATTCAGCGCCGCGCCGGCGTGCGCTATTCGGTGCTGACCCCCAACCTGCGGGGGTTCGAGGCGGCCTTGCCGACCCGGCCCGACGAGATCGTCGTCTTCGGCTCCGCCAGCGAAGCCTTCAGCCAGCGCAACATCAACTGCTCGATCGAAGAGAGCGTCGAGCGTTTCCGCCCGGTGGTGGCCGCCGCGCACAACGCCGGCCTCAAGGTGCGCTGCGCGGTTTCCTGCGCCTTGGGCTGCCCGTACCAGGGGGACGTGAGCCCGGACGAGGTCGAGCGGGTCGTGCGGCTGATGCAGGCGATCGGCGTCGACCACTGCGGCATCGCCGACACCATCGGCGTCGGCACCCCGCTGCACGTGCAGGCGGTGATGGCGCGGGCGCTGAAGCACTACCCGCTGGCGGAAGTCAGCGGCCATTTCCACGACACCTACGGCCAGGCGCTGGCCAACATCCACGCCTGCCTGGAGATGGGCCTCCACACCTTCGACACCAGCGTTGCCGGCCTCGGAGGCTGCCCGTACGCGAAGGGCGCGACCGGCAACGTGGCCAGCGAAGACGTGGTCTTCATGCTGCGCGGCATGGAGATAGAGACCGGCATCGACCTCGACGCGCTGGTCGACGCCGGCGACTTCATCTCGCGCGTGCTCGGCCGGGCGCCGGTGTCGCGCGCCGGCAAGGCGCTGCTCGCCAAGCGCGGCGTCGCGGTGAACGCGGCATGAGTCTTCCCGAAGGCTTCCAGCGTGTGACGCAGGCGCTCGCCGAGCGCGGCCATCCGCATGTGCCGCTGTGGCTGGAAGTGGCCGCGCGCACGTCGCAGGAAGCGGCCGATGCGCTCGGCGTGGTGCTCGGGCAGATCGCCAAGAGCGTGATCTTCCGCCGCAAGGCCGACGATGCGGCGGTGCTCGTCATCACCTCCGGCGACCGCCGGGTCGACGAAAAGCGGGTCGCCGCGCTGACCGGCGCGCTGGGCCGTGCCGATGCCGAATTCGTCAAGCTGCGAACCGGTTTCTCGATCGGCGGCGTCGCGCCGCTGGCGCATGCCGCGCCGCCGGTGACGCTGATCGACCGCGAGCTGTTCCGCTTCGCCGAGATCTGGGCCGCGGCCGGCCACCCGAACGGCGTCTTCAGGCTGTCGCCGGCCGATCTGGAACGGCTGACCGGCGCGCCGGTGGCCGACGTGGTGCAGGGATGAGCCCGGTCCAGTCGCCCTGCATCAGCATCTGCCGCATGCACGAAGCGACCGGCTGGTGCGAAGGCTGCCTGCGCACGATCGACGAGATCGCGCTGTGGTCGACGATGGACGAAGACGACAAACGGGCGGTCTGCGTCGAGCTGTCGCGCCGCCGCGTGGCCTGGCGGCGGCTGTGCCAGGCGAACCCGGCCGACAAGGCATGAAGCGCCTGGTCTTCTGGTTCGATGTGGTCTCGCCGTTCGCCTACCTCGCGTTCGAGCATTTGCCCCAGGCGCTGGAAGGCTGCAGCTACGAGGTCGAATACCGGCCGATCCTGTTCGCCGGGCTGCTGAAGCACTGGGGCCAGAAGGGCCCGGCCGAGATCGAGCCCAAGCGCGCCTGGACCTTCCGCCACGTGCACTGGCTGGCCCGTGCGCACGGCATCTCGATCCAGACCCCGGCCCAGCACCCGTTCAACCCGTTGGCGCTGCTGCGGCTGGCCGCGGCGGCGGGCCCGAACCGGCGGGTCGTGGAAGCGGTGTTCCGCCACGTCTGGCGGGGCGGCACTGACGCCAACAGCGCCGACCGGCTGGCCGCGCTGGCCGCGGATCTGGCGCCCGCACTCGACCCGCAAGGCGACACCGCCAAGCAGGCGCTGCGCACGAACACCGAACAGGCGCTGCAATCGGGCGTCTTCGGCGTGCCGACGATCGAACTCGACGGCCGCTTGTTCTGGGGCTTCGACGCGCTGCCGATGCTGGCCGCCGCGTTGCGCGGCGACGCCTGGTTCGACGGCCCGGACTGGCAGCGCGAAGGTGCGCCGCGCAGCGGGGTCGTGCGCTCGTGATTCGGGCGCGACCGGTGCTCAGGCCGGCGCGCCGTCGACGAGCTTGAATGCCGCGACCGCCTGCACCAGCTGCAGGGCCTGGCTCTTCAGGCTCTCGGCGGCTGCCGCCGACTGCTCCACCAGCGCCGCGTTCTGCTGAGTCATCTGGTCCAGCTGCGTCACCGCATCGTTGACCTGGCCGATCCCCGAGGTCTGCTCGGATGTTGCCGTGCTGATCTCGCTGATCAGGTCGCTGACCCGCCGGACCTGCGCCACGATGTCGCCCATCGTCCGGCCGGCTTCGCCGACCAGTCTGGAGCCTGTTTCGACCTTCTCGACGCTGGCGCCGATCAACGACTTGATCTCCTTGGCCGCGAGCGCCGAGCGCTGAGCCAGCGAGCGCACCTCGCCGGCCACCACCGCGAAGCCGCGCCCCTGCTCGCCGGCGCGTGCCGCCTCCACCGCGGCGTTCAGCGCCAGGATGTTGGTCTGGAAGGCAATGCCGTCGATGACGCCGATGATGTCGGCGATGCGCCGGCTGCTTTCGGTGATCTCGTTCATCGTCGCGACCACCTGCCCGACCACGTCGCCGCCCTTGGCGGCCACCAGGCTTGCCGAACCGGCCAGCTGGGTGGCCTGGCGGGCGGTGTCGGTGTTGTTCCTGACGGTGGCGTTGAGCTGCTCCATCGAAGCGGCGGTCTGCTCCAGGTTGGAGGCCTGTTCTTCGGTGCGCTGCGAAAGCTCGTGGTTGCCACTGGCGATCTGGGCCGACCCGGTGGCGATCGAATCGCTGGCATGGCGGACCTGGCCGACCGTCTTCGCCAGGCTCGTCTGCATCTGCGCCATCGCGCCGACGATGCTGTGCTCGGTGCCGGCGCGAACCAGGATCGGCGTCGAGAGGTCGCCGCGCGTGATCGCATCCGCCACCTTCATCACGTCGGCCGGCTCGCCGCCGAGCTGGCGCGTGATCGAGCGCGCCGACAGCGTTGCGAGCACCGCACCCGCGCCCATCATCGCCAGCATCGCGGTCAGCATCAGCGCCAGCTCGCGGCGGCCGTCGGCGATGCGCTCGGCGAACATCTGCGCCAGCTGCGCCATCGCCTGGTCGTTGACGCCGATCAGCGCGTTGATCGTCTTCGTGAAGGTGGCAAAGTATTCCGGAGCCGGGTAGCTCAGCGCCGCTGCCGACAGGATCTGCTCGCGGGCGAGCTTGATCGCCTGTTGCGCCATCTCGCCGCTCTCGCGGACCGGCCCGGCGAGCTTCTTCTGCCATGCCGGATTCGACGCGCCGGCCTTGGCGAAGTCGCGCTGCATGCGGGCCACCAACTCATCGGCGCGGGCGATGTAGACGTTCAGCGCCGTGATGTCGGCGGCGCCGTTCGTCTTGCCGGCGAGCATGCTCGAGCCTTTGGCGCGCGACTTGCCGAGTTCTTCGGTCAGCGCGGGCAGCGTGAAGTTGGTCGCCACGATCAGCTTGTTGCTGTCCATCTGCGTGTCCAGCGACAGGCCGAACTCGTCGGCCGAGGTTTCCATCGTCGCCAGCAACTGCGCCACCAGCGCGGTGTGGGCGACGAAGCTTTCGGCGGCGGGCAGGCTGTGTGCCGCCACCTGGTCGCGCAAGCGGACCCAGCCCTGCGCGCTCTGGTTCCAGGCCGCTTTCAGGCCCGGTTCGCTGAACTGCGCCTGCGCGATCACCGACATCGCGCCGACCGCCGCGTCTACTTCCTGCTGCTTGGCGGCGCGCTGCGTCTCCAGCGCGGCCTGGCCGCCGAGCGACAGGGCGGTCAGCCCGCGGTGCTGCTGGGTCAGCTGGACCACCTTCAGCAAGGCCATCGCCGGGGCGATGCCCTGCGCTTCGCGTTCGGCCCGATGCAGCGTTTGCCAGGTGCTGCGCAAATGCAGCGTCGCCGGGATCACGCACAGCGCCAAGGCCAGGGCGCCGAGCAGCGCGATGCGCGTGCTCACGTTCAGGCGTTCCAGGAGTCGACTCATCTTTGTCTGCCTTCGGGTGGTGGCGAATGGTGTCAAGCGGACAGGGCCGCGCGCCTTCGCCGGGCTCGCGCACGCCCATTCTTGCGAGCAGGGCCTCCGCCTGAAGCTCACAAGTGAGGCTGCATTGACGGCTTGTTCCGGCATTGCGCGGCAACGCCGCGGGGTGGCTTGCGCCGCGGCGTGGCTCGTAGACTGCTTGCCTTGGCAAACACCCGAGCGAGGATGCGATGGCTCTGCACACCTGGTTGCTCTATCTGGCCGCCGCCGTCGGCCTGTCGCTGACGCCCGGCCCGAACAGCCTGCTGGTGCTGACCCATGGCGCCTTGCATGGCCACCGCAAGACCTTGTTTACGGTCGCCGGCGGCGCGCTCGGTTTCGTGGCGCTGATCGCGCTGTCGATGCTGGGCATCGGCGCCTTGCTGCAGGCATCAGTCGGCGCGCTGACGATTCTGAAGCTGCTCGGCGGGGCCTATCTGGTCTGGCTCGGCATCCAGCTCTGGCGTGCGCCGGCGGTTCAGCTCCAGGCCGATGCCGCGCGGGCCGACGCCCGCGGCGCAGCGCTGTTCCGCCAGGGTTTGCTGACGGCGGCATCCAATCCGAAGGCGCTGCTGTTCTTCGGCGCTTTCCTGCCGCAGTTCATCGACCCGGGCCGTGACTTGTGGGTCCAGTTCTTCGTGATGGCGGCCCTGTTCGTTGCGGTCGAGATCGTCGTCGAGGTTTTGCTGGCCCTGCTGGCGCATCGCATCCGCCCGTGGCTGCTGAGGGTCGGCAAGGGCTTCAACCGGGTCTGCGGCGGGCTCTTCGTGCTGATCGGGGTGGCGTTGCCGATGACGAGATGAGGGCCGCGATCGGCCGACACTTCAGCCTCAAGCCCGGCACGGTTGCCGCCGAAGACGAGGCATGGACACACGCGACCCGGCCTTCATCCCCTCCTTCGACTCCAAGCATGACGCGCGCAATCGGCGCAAGCACCGATTCATGGAATCGGCCGACATCAACGCCGCTTTCCGCGAACTCTTCGGCCCGCTGCGCACCAACGTCCGCCGAGGGATGACCAACGAAGGCCAGCTTTACGCGATCGAGATGGACGGCTGCGTTCCCGGCGAACTGCTGGGCACCGACTGGATCCCGCCGGCCAGCCGTGGCATCGATGATCTCGCGCAACTGATCGATGCGCCGCGCCGGCGCGCGTTGTTCGACCGGCTGTTGGCCGAGCCACGCGCCGAGGCGCTGTTCGCCTACGTCCAAGAGCGCCCGGCCGGCGACGGCACATCGCAGCTGTACGTGGAAGTCGCGTCGGCCGACGCGTGCTACGCCGCCGAGTACCCGATCGGCCCCGGCCACGGCTGGCACCGGCGCGAGCTGGCGATGGCGCCGCACCGCCGGCTGGACCGGCTGGCGATGGCCTGAAGCGCTGAGGCCGCTGCCTCAACGACCGGTTATCGACGGCAACGCGGCGGCCAGCGCGCAAGCTGCGCGCAGCCCGGCCGGCGCGCGGCGCAGGTCAGCTCAACCGGCGGCGGCCGGCTCGACCCCGCACCAGTCGTGCAGAAACTGCGCCAAGGTATTCGTCACCCGCAGCATGCTTGCCAGCGAGACCGATTCGTCGATGCCGTGGATGTTGCGCGCCTCGGGGCCGTAGCAGGTGACGGCCGCGTCGAGCATCAGGCGGAAGTGGCGGGCATCGGTGGTCGCCGTCGTCGCCACCCGCGCGATCTCGCTGCCATGCACCGCGCGGTGCGCCGCGGCCAGGCATTGCAGGCCGGGGCCGTCGAGGTCGAACTCGCAGCCGGGCGCCTGGAAGCCCTCAAAGCGGATGTTCAGCGTCAAGCCATTGCCCGATTGGCCGAGTCGCGCCACCGTCGCCTGCACGCAGGCGCTGACGCGGGCCTTGGCGGCATCGACCGACATGCCGGGATAGAAGCCGACCCGCACGCCCAGCGTGCAACTGCACGGCACCGAAGAGTTCCATTCGCCGCCGTTGATCTGCCCCAGATTGAAGTTGATCGGGTGCTTGTGCTCGCGGTAGGCCGGGTGGCGGTTGGCGGGTTCGTTCCACTCGGCTTCGAGGATTCGCAAGTCGGCCATCACGGCGATGCCGGCTTCGATGGCGCTGACGCCGCTGCTCATGTAGGCGGCATGCGCCGGGCGCCCGGTGAGTTCGATGAACAGCCACAGCACGCCGACCTGGGCGCTGATCATGCACTCGCCCAGCGGCTCGGGGATGACGACCACGTCGAACGCGCTCAAGCGGCCCGCATTGACCGCATGGCGCAAGGCCGAGACGCTGGCCAGCGTGCCGTTGCCGGTGTTCTCTTCTTCGAGCACCGCGTTGAAGCCGACCCGGCCGGCCGGCTGCACACCCAACGCGCGCAAGGCCTTGAAGGCCGCCAGCGTGCAGACGATGCCGGCCTTCATGTCGCCCGCGCCGCGGCCGAACAGCCAGCCGTCTTCGACATGCGGCGCGAACGGCGGCCGCTGCCACAGATGCTCAGGCCCCGTTGGCACCACGTCGAGGTGGCCGTTGAAGAGCACCGAGCGGCCGCCTTCGTGCCGCGGCTCGTGTACCGCCAGCAGGTTGTAGCGCCCGCCGTCGGCGCAGCACGGCGGCGAATACAACGGCAGGTCTTTCAGCGCGTGGGTGTCGAGCAGGATGCGCTCGGACGCGAGGCCGAGTTCGGCCAATGCGCGCTCCATGAAGATCGCCGCCGGCTGCTCGGCACCCGACAGGCTGGCCGCCGCGACGAAGGCGCTCAGGCTGTCGACCATGTACGGCCGTTGCGCCTGCACTGCGGTCTGGATTTGCGCCTGCGTCAGGATGGGCGCAGGTGCAGTCTCGACACGCGTGGGATTCATCGGCAGGAGTGTGCCTTACCCCAGCTCGCGGCTGGCCAATGCCGCGGCCGCCGCGCGCGTTTCCACGCCCAGCTTTTCGAACACGTGCTCGAGGTGTTTGTTCACCGTGCGGGCTCATGCCGAGGATCTCGGAGACATCGCGGTTGGTCTTGCCCTTGGCGATCCACGACAGCACTTCGGTCTCGCGCGGCGTCAGCGCGGCGCTCGCCACGGCGCTCGTCGCGTCGGGAAAAAATTCGGCGAGCCAGCGCTGCGCCTGCGGCGAATGCCAGGCGATGCGTCCGCGCGCGTCGACCACCAGCACGCCGTGGCCGCCGATGTCCAGCGCCTCGCGCGCAATGCGCACCGCGCGCGCGTTGCGCACGTGGGCGGCCAGGCGCACCTGCACCTCTTGCGCGCGGACCGGCTTGACGACGTAGTCGACGCCGCCGGCGTCGAAGCCTTCGACGATGTGCGCGGTCTCCGACAGGCCGGTCATGAAGATCACCGGGATGTGCGCCCAGGCCGGGTTGGCCTTGATCCGGCGGCAGGTCTCGAAGCCCGACAGCCCGGGCATCAGCGCGTCGAGCAGGATCGCGTCGGGCGTGACCAGGTCCAGCCGCTGCAACGCCGCGGCGCCGCTTTCGGCGACGAGCACCGTGTAGCCCTCGGCTTCCAGCTCCTGGCCGAGCGCGCCCAGCGACTGCGGCAGGTCGTCGACCAGCAGCACGATGTTGCCTGCCGGCAAGCTCGGCGGCTTCACGAGGCCTCCGCTTCGCTGAGATCGGAGGCCTGCGCAGCGGCCTGCGCCAGGTGTTCGAGCAGCTCGCTGAATGCGAAGCGCTCGACCAGCCCGCGCATCGCTGCCGCCTGCGCCTCGCACGCCGGGTGCGCCTGCTGCAACTGGTCCAGCGCCTGGTGCAGGCCGCGCGCATGGCCGAGCCGGGCCAGCCGCGTCAAGGCCAGCGCAAAGTCTTCCGGCAACGCCGTCGGTCGCGGCAGCGCCGGCGGCGCCCAGCCCGGCACCGGCAGCTCGGCCACCCATTCGAGTTCGAGGTGGCGCTGCAGCGCCAGCAGCAGCTCGGATTCGATCACCGGCTTGTCGACGAAAGCCTGCGCGCCGACTTCGACCAGCTTGTCGGGCCGGTTCTCGAACGCGTTCGCCGAGACCATGATGATCGGCAGCGCGCCGATGCCGTGGGCGCGGATCCGGCGTGCGGTTTCCCAGCCGTCGAGGTCGTCCATCGAGATGTCGAGCAGCACCGCGTCGGGCTCTTGTTCGCGCACGCTTTCCAGGCACTCGTTGCCGCTCGCCGCCTCGCGGATCCGAAAGCCCAGCGGCAGCAGCATGCCGGCGAGCATCTGGCGCTGGGTCGGGTGGTCGTCGACCACCAGCAGCGTGCGCCGCGCGCCGATGTAGCCGGTGACGGGCCGGTGCGGCGCGCCGCGCGGCTCGGCCGGCTCTGCGGTCTCGCTGAGGTACAGCCGGACGGTGAACGTACTGCCGTGGCCAGGCGTGCTTTGCACCGTGAGCTCGCCGCCCATCAGCTGGGTCAGCAGGTGGGTGATCGTCAGCCCGAGGCCGGTGCCGGGCTCGCCGGTGCGGCGGCCGGCGCTGCCGCGCTCGAAGGGCAGGAAGATGCGTTCGAGGTCCTGCTCGGCGATGCCGATGCCGGTGTCGATGACCTTGAAGCGCGCCACCTCGCGCTTGTGGTCGAGCAGCAAGGTGATCGTGCCACGCTCGGTGAAACGGACGGCGTTGCCGAGCAGGTTGAGCAGGATCTGGCGCAGCAGCGGCGAACGGCAACAAGGCGTTCCCGGGCAAGAGGCCGTGGATGATCAGCCACTGAGATGAACCATTGACTCGGAGGGTGCCGAAATCGACGCCTGAGCCGATCGAAAACTTACGGTCGCTGTGCCGTGTCCTGAGTCGGAGGCGTCGCGCGCAACAGATAGCAGACGGCAGACGGCGAGGAGTTGCTACGCGCCCGCAGTTCGCGAAGCCGTCCACGACACCATGTACTCAATCAATTCCGGTATCGGCAACGCATCGACATCCTCTTTCGAGAATCCGTTGTCCACCAGATCAACGTGGAGGTCAGCCATGAAGAAGTTGAACGAGTCCCAAATCAATGTGGGCCTAGGTGCGGCAATTCTGCACGTATTCTTCAGCCAGTTGCGCACCACGACGACCACTCTTGCGGGATTGTTGCCGTGACTTGCTATGTCGGAACCCGACAGGTCAGAGAGCGCAGCCTTGTAGCGGTACGGTTCAGCTTCAAGAACCAGACATTTCTTCTGCTTCAAGGTGCCTCGGCCGAAGAGGCGAGCACCGAGATCGACTCCTAACTCGAACGGCATGTTGAGTCGGAACAAGTCGCCGGCATTCAGCGCCGCCATGCGAGACAGATCGTGGATGGCGTACTGAGATTCGGTGATCAGTTCGACGATCTTGTCCAATCGCATCTTCCCGGAATCCAAGGCCTCCAATGCGATTCGAGGTGTGAGTTTCAGATAGATGACTGTGAAAAGCAGTGGACGAAGCAGGTCATAAAATTCTTCATCGAACGGGCAGTTCACGAAGACATTGTCGGTGAACGCCATGACGGCAATCTATTTCTTGTCGCGAGGCGGCATGGGGTCGTGCATATACGTGTTTCGCTCCTTGATTGTCCCATCTCGACCATGGACAAAGAGTTCGGTTTTCGCTCGCTTGGCAGCGTCGCGCGCATAAACGACAGCATCTGCCTGGGTTGCGAAGACCTTTGACGCGCGGACGGATCCCGAGTTTTTGACCGCCCAACCGCCGGTGGTGCCAGGGACGACGTGTTTGCTTGGTTTGGACATATCTACTCCTACTCACTACTGTCCGGTTAAAAGTCGAACAAAATCAACTGCTTAGCGGTGTTCAATTGCGCAGAACTGGACTCATCGCCTGGGAAGGCGCATGAAAGCTCG
>Ga0307513_10006176_pt1 | contig 15704 bp, 16 predicted proteins | sample 15_EM_MG_FD_202174 | JGI IMG/M metagenome (GOLD analysis project Ga0307513, IMG submission 202174) | Populus trichocarpa ectomycorrhiza microbial communities from riparian zone in the Pacific Northwest, United States - 15_EM | ecosystem: Host-associated > Plants > Roots > Unclassified | place... | reverse complement strand
TTACGAGCAAATTTGCATTCTGGGGGTTGAGCTTGGGCAGGCCGTGCTGTTGGTGGGCCTATATTGTCAAATTGAACGGCTAAAATATACCCCAAAAATGCATGAGAAATGTCACATGTGGGAATAAGATATATCTGCTTTTTTCTTTGCTTTATAAGAGGATGGGATGTTAATGGAGATGATGAGCAAACTATTCGAGTGGATACGAATAGCGTGGTGTGCGGAGGGCTCTGGCGGCGGGCCAGAAAGGATCCAAAACTTAGGATCACGTGACTTCCCAAAGGGGACTCTAAAATGACGCGACTCAAAGGGAAACACGTCAGAGAATGGGAAAGTCAAGCCGCCAGAGGACCTGAGCGCTTGGGTAGCCAGATGGGCGGACCGAACCGGATGCCAAGTGGCTGTACCAAATGGAGTGGAGCTCACTACTGGCACGCTTGGTATGTGGTTCGAAATCCGGATGCCAAAGTGGCACCCCAAACACGCTGCACTCCATAATCAAGTTGAATCAGGGAATATATTTGTTAATTCATAACGATAATGATGAAGGTACAACTGTGATGAGCAATGCAAAAGTGCTGGAAGGCTATTATAAAGACAGGGATGATGCAGATATGTTGCTGCAGATACGGAAACGCTCGAGAATGTCATGAAGAGAAGAAAGATCGGATTGGCTATAGGCACGAGAGGTGCTCATTGGAATGATCTCCCCCAAACGGCGCCAATAAAGTAGAAAAGCAAGGGAGGTCCAACTGCCTGTGGCTGCAACAACCTCTGGAGGAACTCCTGCAAGTAAAAGAGTGACTGCACCACCAATACGAAAACTGTGCCCTGAGACATGGTCAAGGCCCGCTTCTTGCCAAATGTTGGTGACGAAGGTAAGGAAAGTGTTCCATGTCATATGAGACCAGGTCCCATCTGCGTTCCGATATGTGAACATCGACATTGAAGGAGGGGCGTCCTTATTGACTGTGAGGTGGTTGTGAAGAGCACCAATAGGGCACAGTTCGTCATCACGGGTGGTGAGAATGACCTCAGCTCCAGCCTGTTTTGTTGTCTTGGTCCAAGGAATGTGAAAATCAGCAGAGGTAGCGCCATCACGGTGTGAACGGAAATGGACTTCTGATGCACGGGTAACATGGTAGAGGGGGTTAAAGGAAGCAGCTGATTTCAGTGTGGTCTCGCCGAGTCTCCTACAACCGAAGAATGTTGTGAGGGCCACAGCCCATATGGAGGCATGGAAAGGAATGGAGAGATTGAGGTGACGGCGTAGTGTGTAGAGGTGCTCAACGGAGACTGGTGCGCGAGGAGGACGTTCATGGGCAGTGCCACTCTTGTTGGCGGAGACACGAGCAAGGTGAACCCATGCATCGTCGCCATGCCAAGGAGCCTGGTTGAGGATATGCCAACTGCGAAGACCTGAGAGCCAGGTACGGATGGTGTTGCCCGAGTTCAGGCCACAATGCTCAGCAGCAAAGGCAGTGATGAGTGTTGGAGATGCTGGCATCCGAGCCTCCTCATTGATTGACCAGGCATCGCAGAAGCTGTGGAACTTCTTGACACCAGCTGCATATGTTGATTTTGAGTTCTCGGCAAGGGCATTTTGTACAGCCTCATAAGCTTTGTTGACGAGGGCTGGGGGCAGTTGTGTGTCCAAAAGTGCGCGTTGACATAGGGAAAAGGGGGATGACCATGTCGTGAGGCGTTCGGATGCAGGGACTGAGGGGCGGAAAGGAGTGGGGTTGGCAGTGCTATCAGATGCAGGGCGTGAATGAGGGGGAGGAACTCGAGAAGAATTAGATAATGTAGAAAAATGAGCAGGCAACGAGGAAGCAGGTGGGAAGCGAGAAAAAGGAGCTATGTTATGAGCAGGTACAGGTACAGAAGCTGAAACGTTAGGGTCATTGATGAGAGATGATATGGATCTATGTGTGTGGAAACTATGCAATGGAGAGCTGTGCAGTGGAGAAGAAATGCGTGCGGGAAAAGAAAATGATGATGATTGAGATGATACAGTAATGGGTGCAGAAGAAATAAACGGTAACGAAAAACGTGCAAATGGAGAGGATTTTGGAGGGGACACGGGGCGCAGAGAAGGAGAGGTGCGAGCTCTACCATCACCCATGCTCGACCTGGCATCCAGAGCCATATTGAATGGTGAGAATATAGGCATTAAACAAAGAAGGGACAAAGCTCGCCAGGGAGCTTGAGATTGAAGGCGAGTCTGGACTCCTGGGGACCCAACTCTCCACGCGAGAGGGGATCAGCAGGATTGTCGTTGGAAGGAACATATACAAATTCTGGCGTGAGCATGAGGGATGAAAGCACGGTATAGGTCCGGCGAATGGAGAGGTTGATGTGGCGGTTACAGCTGCGCCCTTTGTCCATGGCGCCAATGGTGCCTTGGTTGTCGGAATGAATGAGAACCCGGACATTGGAGATGCCCAAGACCTCGAGGATGTACACGACAAACTCAACGGCTAGGGTCTCAAGCCAACAGATGTCCTTCCCAGGTTCCTTCCAATCGGGAGCGAGCTTGAACGCTATCCAGCGTCCCTCCACAATAATACCAATGCCCCAAGATGTACTTGCATCTGCGAAAATGCCGATATCCAAGGGAGGGCCCCGAGGAATTAGCTGTCGAAAGGTGCCAGGGGTCGATAGAGTATTTAGCCACCATTTTAGGTCAGTGATGACCGAAGGGGGGGGAAAACACCACGTGAATTCGTCACCATGAAATGAAGCTGCGAAGTTGGAGAGAGATGGGAGGCGAGATTGACCTTCGGGGTGGACAAAGGCGATATAGCAGAGTGAACCGTGGATTTTTTCAACATCCTTGAGGCAGCAACGATTCGATGTTCTGTTGAAGGTGGTGATGAAAGAGAGAATGCGATTAAAGAACTTGAGGCGTTTACGTTCAGGGAGGGAGACGCGATGGGTTTCAAGGTCCCAGAGGAGGCCAAGGAATGTGGTCGTTGAGGAAAAAACAAGGTCGCCCTTGTCCGGATGCCATGGGACATTGAGTGATGAGATGCGAGAGAGCATGGATGACCTGTCATACGCATAACGCCGGCCATTGTCCAAGAAAGGACCATCGGGCACGGGGAAACGGAAACAATTCAAATCGTCTTCGTATTTCAGAAGAGGGTTCACCCCTTCCAAGATCCAAATATCGACTATAGCATTCCCAATCATGCCCGCATTGCTGCTGGCGCATGAGGCTCCAAACGGATGAGCATGGTCAATGAAGAATTCACCAGGACAGCCCTGAACAACCAGCCATGGTTTGTGATCAGGAAGAACGGGACACATTCTGTGGAACTTCTTGATATCAAGGGTGCAGGCTTGGGTCCCAGGGGGAGCAAGAGGAATCTAATGGAGGAAAGAATGAGAAATGTGACATGAAGGTCATGATGAATGAGGGGAGGAGGCCCCAAATGATGTGGCATGTCAGGAAGGAGTCCGGCATGCCGTATGGGTGAGGAGTCCCATGAATGATGACGAAAGAGGGGAGGAGTCCCATCGATTGAGGAGGAGATGTAGGAAGGTAGAGGAAGGGGCTTACAATTTCAGCAACCCTAGATGCAGTATCGAAACATGTAGGGAAGTTGGACTTGGTCATAAATGAATTGACGGAGGCAATGTTCTTTGTCAATTTTGAAAGATGGTGGCATATGCGGATTTTGTCGGGTTCACCAGGGGCCTGTGGCTGAATAGCGACAACAAAGGGAGAGGATTGGAATGGGCCGTGGAGGATACGCTCGATGTCCTCTTTGGAGAAAGGCCCTGACATTCTGCTGGATGCGAGCTCCTCCAAAAGATAGTCATCGATAAGATCCATATGCTCGTATGTTGAGGGATGGTTCGGGATAATATTGGTGCTTGAGAGTTTGGGCATGGGGCCGAGGGGAAAGCCATTATGGAGGTTCGAGACGAGGAGTGGGTAGGAATTGGAAAGATTGTGTTTGTGAAGAAGAGTATCAAAGGCATTGGAGTTGTAAGGGTGAATAATTCTATCGAAAATATCGGGGAAAAGGTGATGATGTGGATTAAAAAGGGGGCGATGGATAATGGCAGGGGAAAAATCGGTGTAGGATAAACGAGGAGGGGAAGCAGCATTGAGAAAGCGTTCAAAATTTGTATTAAAAGGGACGGCAGATAAAGGAGAGAGCGTGGTGGGTCTTGGAGCCACAGAAGGAGCAGACGTGGAGGCGGTCAGAGGGATGTTGGTGGCATTGTTGACCTTTGATGTTGAAATTGATGCAGATCTCTTTCGAGTCCGGGGATAAAAGTTGTCCCTTGATGAACTTGGCCCACGCAGGTTTCCCGTCAGGGAATTTTGCGGGGCTTTTGTCCTTGGAGTGGTTGAAAAGGGTATGCCCCCGTTCGGCACAGAGGATGCAAGTAGGAGGTGCCGAGACCTTGCTACCGCCATTCTGAAAAAGAGGCTTGGAATCAGAATGATTGTTAGTGTAGTGGAAAGAACCCGCGTTTCTAGGATTAAGGAGAGAGTCCTTCAAGGACTTCATCTCCGAAGTGATTTTGGACCATTCAGATCTGGCCGCAACACGATTCTCGTATTTCGTGATGGCCGCGATATATGCGGTCTTGTATTCCGACAGTTCAATTCTCTTCTTGAAGCTGTGGCTATCACGACGTAACGTCAACTCGGCATGTTTCCATGCCTCATAAGATTCAGCAGAATCTGGCTGATTATCGAAAAAACGAAAGTGGTCATGCCACCAGGAAACCCATTGGCTATCACCCGCACGCAGAGTTTGAAAATTAAACATTTGCGCAGCAGCCTGAGTGAAATGGCCATAATCTAAAGAGAGCTCGGCACCCAGAGTGAGAGAGAGCTTTTCAACATCTATAATATAGCACCCTTTGGACTCCCCCGGTAAAGGGTTGGCCTTCCGAGTTGGAAGGAGAGCCGTGTTGTCCGTAATGTAACGGAGGTTCTGGTGCGTGAAAAAGGGAAGTGGAATTGAACAGAAACGCTCGGTGTCAAACATAATTTGGGGAAAATCGAACCAAGTAGGTTCAAGGGCATTGCTTTCGACAAGCGACGCACCAAACATGCATCGACGTTTGGCGATGCAATCTTCTTCAACATTTGAAGGGTCCTTGAGACTCTCATCGTGTTTTCGCTTCTCGGATTTCTCACGAGCGTCTTCAAGGCCGAGCCACTCGAGAATAAAGTTTGGCATGACAGTGGACATAGAAGAGATAACGGAAGGAATTTTAAGAAGTTTCCTGTCTGCTGAGTCGATAGTAATCATCGAGGCCTGCTCTGATCCGGCTTGGGGATGAGCAGCAGGATCGTACATGAACTCGAGAGTTTGCCTAGAACGTGCAAGGTTCTCGACCTCAATCTGCTTGTTTCTTTCAAGCTTAAGAGATAGCGGAAGCTCCTTGAGAGCCTTAATAATCGCATCACTTATGTGGGTGCGACGTGCATGAGCAGCAGGAGGGACTGGAGGGGGATCGGGTACATGATCGTGAGCATTACCATGATTTTCTTGATCAGGAGGAGGGTTTTCGGCATTTTGAGTGCCAGCCGGCGTCGCGATGCCCAGGTTGGCCATGAGCTCGAAAAAAGAGTGAAAAAAAAAAGGGGTGAATGTGCAAAGAGGAAGGAAAAACCGGTGGAGGTTGATGCAGAGAGGATTAGAGAAAGAGAAAAAATGTAGTATGAGAGGCTTTGAATGAAGGGAAAATCCTCACTGCGAAGGAAAATCGAGAGCGGCGAGGGGAAGAAAGGATGCAGCTCAAAGATTGGAAGCATTCTGTTTGCGAGTGTATTTACAAGTCATATGAGCAAAGAATTTTTTGCTATCTTATCTTATCCTATGATGTGTTGCCCTGCAGGCTTCCTCATCTTGGAATAATTTGGATATAATGTGGTAGACTTGTCGAACTTCCTGAACATTTCCTGAAGGTATAATTTTAGGTATATTGTCAGAGAGTTTTGGTATAATTTGAGATTTCACCTACATTATACAGATGTCAAATTGTGCAACCATTCGCTGTGATTAATGGCTCCTATACGGTGTGTGTGGCAGATACTGATAGCGAATATTACTTAAGTAATATTATGTAATCCCAGTTGCCATTCTGGTGCCCGCGTTGTAAGTCACGGTAGTGCTCGCGCTCGCACCAGCCATAATAAACGCGTTCGACATTTTACTTCATGAACCTCTCCGAGTTTTTGTTTACATTTCCACCTGGGGAGCCTCTTACTAACCAGGAGGCTTTTACAAACCGTGTACTAGCAGGAAATCAAGAGACATCTAGCCAACTGTGAGTTTTTTGTGTATGCAACACCTCTGGATTCTATTTTTCATCTTAGATCCTTCTTTTTCTAGATTTGGATTTCAAGGGTTCAGGTTTGGGACTTGCAGTGGCGAAGGACAGGCAGCAACCGAAGGTAAGCAAACTGGCTCATCAGATCCTTGACATCATACTCACACACTTGTTATCTTTACAACAGGTTTTGGCACAGGTGACGAGCCTTCCTGCTCACACGATATACCTCCTCCACTGCAAACAAACCCTAGGCGCAAGCCAGGTCGTCCGAGAGGCCGAAAAAGCATGACCCCCCGTGAAGACTGCCCACATTGACTGGGCCGCCCACCTGGAACTGGTAGGGTGCAGAAAGTGCGGGTACCCGAAGCCGATACGCACGCAGATGCCAGTCAGGTAGAGAAGCGACCTGTCGGCCGTCCTCAAAAGGCCCCAAAACCAGCGCCTCTTGCCATTCTGTTTGGGTCTCAGCTTGTAAGTTGTTCAATTGTTCATTTATTATTATTGTTCGCTAACGGAGCCATATTTTTTTTCCACAAGGTTGTACCTAGTCAGCCTGGCACTCAAAGAAGGACAACACGAGATGCACAGGGTGGAACATGGTCATCCCTCGGTTTTCCGCATCCAAACCAGTCTGGAACAGCAGCGACGATGCAACAACCACCCACCCATCAGCCCAGCAATGGGCTTGCACCTCCAACCATCTCTTCATCCAGTTTCATCTCCCCTGCTCCCGGAACGACCAACCCAAACCTCCACACTCGTCCTGATTACCCAACCCAGCGCCTCATCCCAGAGGAGGACCCACAGCGCACATTGGATAGTGCCGATGACGATGAAGATGACGATGCAGTTGGAGATGGATTAGGTAATGAGGATGGTGAGCCCAATGAGGAGGATGAGGGCGACGATGAGTTGGATGGTGGGGAGGAGGCTGTAGACGAGACTGAATCGACACGAAACTCGAACCCACCCCGCCGGCCACTGCCAAACTGGCTGCGCGAGCCTTTTATGGCTAGAGTTGCAGAGTCGAGTAACCGTGATTCGAATGGTCTGCCCCCATTATATGCCCATCAACAAACATTTTGGTTTCCACAGCCATCAACCTTCTTTCTCCTGCGCCAGACATCCACACCACAAAAACTCTTCAGCCCTCGGTTCTTTCTCTGGGATCCTGACGCTCTATGTCCCAGAGGAATCCCATGTCCCAACTGCCGGACCACGCTACAACGGCACCAAGTCATCTTGTGCCCTCGCCGATGCGTCGACTTCAACCACACATTTTGGGTCATTGGATATAGATACCGATGCCGAAAATGCACCCATCCTAAATCCAAGAAGTCGACTGTCACTTTCCGTAGCTGGGATTCCCGCATCCTAGCGATGCTTCCACCCGCGCTTGCAGCCGAGTTTCCTGCATACTTGAGCCACCGAAGCGGAATCTCGATGACGCTCTTTGCCTGGATGCGGACCTGTTTCAATTATGGAATGGGCTCGAAGCAATTCTCTGATGGCCTTCGCATGCAACATCTTCTTCAATATGACACGCTGGAATTGCAATACCTCGAACATCTTGCTACAAATACTTTAGACGATTGGCTACAACACGAATATCATGCATTTCCACGTTTCGATGACATCAGCGCAATTGGTCCGCATCTCTACACTCCGTCTGCAACCATGTGCCGTAACCTTTATGATAACTTTATTGACAAGCATTGTGATGAAATTAACCAGCATACTGCCATGCTCACTGTGAACATCTGTGCGATTGACCACAGCCACAAGGTATAGCGACAGCTATTGAAACCTTGTGAAAACCAAATATTAATATTCTTCATTTGTAGATTGCGAAACAAACTGTGAGGGTTGGGGGTGAGAAACCTTTCACGGCAATTATTACTCTTATGAATGAAAAAAATGAAATTCATGTCTGCAATTTCGTGGCAACGAAATCACACTCGCAATTCGAGTTGGCGCTGATGAACGTGCGGGGTTTGCTTGGTCTCTATGGCCATCCACAACCTGCCCTCATTTACACCCACAACATGTCAGATAAGCAGTTTTTGGAAGACTGCTTTCCATCGCTTCGCCGAAACATCATTCCAGTTGAGAAGTATGGTCACCTCGATGAGCTTGTGATACCAGAGTCCGAGGTAATGATTCTCGTCAAAAACAATATGCACTCAATCAATGATGCGATGCGTACGATTCTCAATGATGTCCCAGAGGATGAGGGGTCGATTGTTATTGGATTTGACTCAGAATGGAATGTTGAGGTTTCTCCGCAGGGAAAGGTGATATGGCGGGGGACAACTGCCATAATCCAAGTGGCATATATGAACCGCATATATGTTCTCCAGGTATTTTATTTTGGTATATATAAAATTCTCAGGTTTATTAATTTAATATACTTAGGTTGCAGAGATGCTCGTCAATAATGAGCTTCCTCAGCAGCTGAGGATCCTGCTCTCTCATCCACGGGTCTTGAAGGCTGGTCGCCTTGTCAATGCTGATCTCACATATCTCCAAAAAGCCATAAAATCACAGGTCTCCTTCATTGGTGGGGACCGTGGGGTTGATCTTGCCAAGATTGCAAAAGATCGGCATGTCACAACTAGTGCTCAACTGAGCCTTGCTGATCTCTGTGCATTTATTTTGAACAAGCGACTTAACAAAAATGTATCAGAGCGTATCAGCCAATCTTGGGAAGACACGACATTGACACAGGAGCAGCTTAACTACGCTGCATGTGATGCCTATGCATCCCTCCTTCTTTATCAATATCTTTCCAAAGTCGATTTTCCCCAATGACTTCCTTCAAATCTCACTGAAGGGTTACCAGTCCTTTTATACAATTCCGATCATACCACGATCATTGCTCATGGCCAAGTGTCCACTCGCCGTAACACTACAGTCTATGATGGGATTAAAATCACCTCATCAAAGACAGTAATCGACGTTCTTGAAGTTCTTGTCCCTGGGGCAATTATTTCGACTCATCAAAAGCGACCTTTGAATTCTTTTGGACTCACACCATTCTCGCTGGTTTGCTTGCAAAGCCATTTACGGACCTTTAATCCTGCCACATTTCATCTTCCACTAGGGATTGGCACGGGTAACCCTGGGGTTTTCCAGGGCTACCCGTACCCGTACCCCAGAAAACCCGCACCCGTGCCCAAGGGTACGGGTATGGGTACGGGTTCTGCCAAAACCCGGGGGTATTCAACCCGTGCGCGGGTATGCTCCAAAACCGACTCAGAAACCTCGCAACAGCAGTGCAAGTGTCAATCGACACCGCCGTGCAGCATTGCGAGGTTAGCCATTTGGGGGTGGTTGGCATATCCTCACTAATTTCCCCTCGTTCGTGTGCCGTGGGTGGTGTTGATGGTTGTGCTCGGATTTGTACTGGTGTTCATAGGCGTGTTTGTGTTTGTGTTCATGCAAGACATAATCGTCGGTGCTAACGCGGGTGCTGATGGTTGCAATAGTCGAACCTGCCCAGCTTGGCTCAGTGAGCATTCGCAAGGGGGAGTGGGGGTGGAGGGGCTGCAAGTCGTGTTTGTGGGTCGGCGGCATTACACATTAGTAGTTTTCTTTCGTAAAGGCGTTCGTCTTTGTGCCTCTGCAGTTTTCGTGAGTTTTGAAGTCCTCGTGGTGCTAAGAAACCAAGATCTGTCAGTAGCAGCTGAGGTGATGAGTCACTGGACACGCACCAACATTCTATACCCCCTCGCTCTTCACCACATGCTTTTCCTGCCACCCAATGCCTACTGTGGATCCTTCAATGTTGACAGTCCATGCCCACATCCCTTATTGGAGGGGAGAGGCGATGTGGTGATTGTTGAGAATGTGGTGCTGGCAGCTCTTGGGTGGAGAAAAGGGATTTGCAGTATCATTCAGTTCAAGAAAACATCAAATCAAAACTTTTACTCGCCTTTTTTCATGTTTCCGAGGCCATAGAGGAAGACAGTGGGTGGCGACAAAGGTCAAAAGAACGGGCTTGAGGCCAGTGATCTCGTTTCGGGCGGAGTTTGAATTTGCGGGTAACCCGCCAACCCGTTGCGGCGGGTATGGGTTTGGCGAGGGTTGGATAAACCCAACCTGTACCCGTACCCCAGGCTAACCCGTTGCACTTACCCGTGGGTTTTGCATACCCATGACAATCCCTATCTTCCACCTCCTCCAAGTCCTGTTCTCACTCAAGGCCCAGGCATTGATCCAGTTTTATTGCCATCACAACCCACTGCTGTTGGAGATCATGAACCTGATGACATTGGTGCAGTTTCAGTCAGGGAATTGCTTGAGAATGATCTCCCAGCTGCTCTTCAAACAAATCCCCAAATTGTTGATGCAGCTAGTTCAGCTTTAGGAGAGAAAATTCTCGGGCCTGATCCAGATATCCCAAACGAGCCTGAGTTTGACTCCACTCTTTGCAGCTGTGTTCTCAAAGGCCCTTTTCATGTTTTTAACATGTTTTACCTTTCCACATCACACCCTCTGCGTGCCCATTTTACTCGAGAGCATCACGATGCGATATTTGTTCCTGACGAAGTTGACAAATCATGTATTGATGCTTGGGGTGCCACTCAGAACATCAGGGAAAAGGAAAAATGGTAATACCAGGTAACCAGGTTTTATTATAGAGGATTACCTTCATTACCAAATTACCTTAATTGGGACAATTTGGGGAGGTTCCTTGGGTAATAAATGGTAATACGAAGGTAATTCGATGGTAATGGTGCACTAATTTGAGATGCTCATCAACAAATTCCTGCTATTTGCTTGCTTTTATTATTTGTATCCACACCGAAGTCAGGTATGATAAAGATTATACATTGTAGTAAAATACAACATGGTGTAACTACAGTATATAGTTCGGCGACAATATCGAATATGACAGCCAGGTGTGCTATCTAACCTCGTCTAGCCGCAACCCCAGCTCTGGCCAGACAAAAGACGACACATTCACCTCCATTGGGGGGAAGTACGCATACACGTCACCACTGAACGTACGGGCCTGATAATGAGCCTCACCTGCAGTTCCCTACTGGAGAACGAGAGGCCATCGGTGGGGAGTAGGAGTAAATGTGGTTGAGTACGCGCACTCATGCGCTAAGCCGACTACCGCAAACAAAGGTAAACCTTGGGCACGGGCCCATTGACAACGACAGCGATGGCCCGGATAACACCAATAGACGGTGACATGAGCCTCACCTGAGGGAGCACATGGAAGGGTTCATCTGCGACCAGCGTGCGAGCCTTTGAGGTCTAAAAAGGTTTAGAGAAGTTATGAATAATCATCGACATTAATGAATACTAACCGTTACCTTGCCTTTAGACCCGCCACGTAGAATGATGAACACAATGTGGAAACACCCGAGACACCAAACGGTACCAAGCGCCGCTCGCAACTGGTGTGCAGATGGGCAGTGTTGAATGCAGGGAAGAAGGCAAGGCCAAGTGCAAAGTCGAGCTTGTGGGGGTGGTTAAAGCACAGCAATGGACCACCTATAAGAGAAAGAACCCTGCCACCGGGGTCTGAATAATGTGGGGGTGAGTTACATAGTTTCCTTGAACGAGGAAGTGGCGACGACATTACCTAGCCGCAGTCTGCTTGCTTGTGAATGCAGAACCGCCAAAGCACATTGGCGATGAGAGCATGTTGAAGAACACATAGGCTGGGAGTTGTTACTAGAAGTCGTCAGGGCTGCAGGAAACCCCCAGGAGGTGAGTGCATGGTGGTGGTTGAGAGGGAAGAGACGGCGTTATTTGGTTACTCGAAAATTCAACATTCAACAAACACAATCACGTGGTCAGCCTGAGTTTGAACTGAACGAAATTCGAGCCACTCTAGTTTTGGCATCGGTGGAATTGGCGCCATATATTTCAATGACGGCTACTGCGTGTGTTGTAAGTGCTTTTATTACTCTTCTTTAATTGTCATTAATCTTATATGCATTTACAGGACTTCATCACACAAACGAACGTGAGCAGCACCGTGTCATCTGCCCCCTTCCAACTTGAAGGCTGTGGGCCGACGTTTAGACTCTCGAATGGGTCTGCGGGTAGACAGAACATGAGGGGAGGCCCAGGATGTGGGAGACCCGCAAGGTGTATTGTGAAACGAGTCTACATGACTTGTTTCACTTTTATTTTTCGTTGCTCAACTTTCAACTCACTCACCAAGGTCAGGTCCATCTATGACGTCGTCATAGACGATGCCCACCCAATATGTCAAACCTAACATATCGGACATTTGAGCCCCACACGAGCACATCGAAGCCGACTGCCACCGCCCCTCTAGCCTTAGTCCCAAACCCACACCTCTCCACCCTGGAAGAACCTCAAAAATGTCGAGTAAGTCATTTATTTATTCGTTTTTGACTCTACTGACAACCCTAACATTCCACAACTTGAACTCGCGTACAGCTTGAACGAGCACGACCATGACGACTATTCGGATCGGGTCATTGCGGCAGGAATGAACCTGGCAAGGGATGTCGGTGTTAGCGAACGATGAGCTCGATCAGCTGCAAAGCAAGGCGGATTACTAGGAGTGGATGAGCATGCCATGGAGGGTGGAGGAGGTGAGGGAGAGGAGATGAGAGTCAATGGTGATTCCTCCCCTGCTTTTATACAAATTTTAGTAGTCAGGTACCTACATATGTACGTATCGTAATGAGAATTATTTGATATGATTCATGAACGGAGGGTCATTTCAAAGTAATTGAATGAGGATTATCTGACGCAGAAGAAATACAAGGTAATTTTGCAGTAATTGGGTGGTGATTACCATGGACAGAAAAAATGCGAAGTAATTTTAAACTAATTCTAAACAATTACCTCAATTACCGCACTTTGGCTGGGTTCAAGGTAATTAGGTGCTATTACCATTTTACATTTTCCCTGATGAACCCTCCGCAGAAATATGCGATTTTGCAGAATACCTCTCCTCAATGGGTTAGAGAACGGTGTAAGCATATTATCCCTGCCCCAGTGCGTCTTCGCCATCTTGTTTCTCATGTCTTTCGCACATATGGTCCACTGGTGGATCCAAAAACCAACAAACCATTGTTTACATCAGAGAATTGGAAGACGGCAAAGCATGTTCTGGAGCTCATTCAAAACGGCTATTTGTCTGATCCACCTGGCATCCCACTTTATACTGTTGTTGGTTTGGACAAAAAGGCTGGTGGGCTTTCTATATATCGCTGTTCACGAGGGACCAACGCAACAGAAGGAGGAGTTCACAAGCATATTCAAGCTCGCCTCCCAAAGTGTGGGGCATCGATTCGTCATGTCAATGCCATGCTACATGACTTTGTTCTCTATCATAACCTTGTGGTGGGTAAATTGTTGTTTCTTTCAAATCAACACGTCTGATTTTGTGTTTGTTAAGGTTGGAACAAAGAATTCAACTGGCCAGCCATTTGTTGGACATACATGGATATGGCGAACTCACCGGAAGCAAGAACTCACTTCATACCTTGAAGGTCGCCTTGTCAATCCTCATCAAATAACTGGATGGGTCAATGGCAATTTGTATGTGGCAACAAAGGAAGTTCTTGGTATCTTGCCAATTCCAGATGATGTTTGAATATCCTGCAGAATGCGTGCTTATATTTCTCTCTCAGAACCAAAGAAGCATTGCTTCCTTGCAAAAATGCAAGGTACATGCAAAGCGGTACTTCCAGTCCATTCCAAGGCCGAAAAAGATCTCTTCCAGTCATTGATGACCACTTGCAAGGAATTCAACCCAGCGCAGGGCTCTCATCCTATTTGGACACAGGCCATAAAGATTTGGAATGCGCATGCTGATCAAGATGACATGATTTCATACAAGGTACATACTCCGATGTTGATAACCTTCTATATAACTTGATCTGAATAATATCACATTTTTTCAGCTCAGTGACCAGCTCAAGGTCTATTATGGTCAATGGGAAAAAAACTCAAATATAAAAGAAGCACTTTCTCTCTCATCCACTGTACGAAAATTGATTGCACATGCCATCCATGACCTGTCACAGTCAGTTGCGGCACCAGCTGTTCCTTTCCAGTCCGCAAAACCACATGTAGCCAACCAGGGATTCCTCAACATCTCTTCGACTTCTCTTCCCATCACGTATTCCAGCATTGCTGAGGCTCATTCCACAACTGACAGCCAGCCCATGGCAGCCCACACCTCCAACATCGTCAACCATCATCCTGGGCCTTCAAGTTCAACAGAATCCACCAATAGCATATCCGATGCCACCACTGCTCTCCAGACGGCCCGGTTAGGCCAAAAACGAGTTGCTGAATCCTTGATGCAACATGAACCAGCGAAAAAACCCCGGAAATGCAGGACATGTCCAAAGTGTGCACAAGGGGACTGCCCGGGGAGCCAGAAAGCGAGTAATTGCTGTAACCCATGCCAGGATTGCGGTCAAATAAGTTGTAGGGGAAGAAACTCAAGGAAGCTGATGAAACCTTGTCATTTGGCATGGGATTAGATGGATTGCTGATGAATCCCATACTAGTAGCCGATCGCCCGAAGGAGTAGATAGATCTAAGCGAGTATCTAACCAGAAAATGAACCAAGTTTGGCTTGACATCCGAACCGTGCATATCTAAGTGAGTATCCTTGTATTCTTTCTTGCAGAAAGGCACCAACTCAAATCTAACCCCGACAGTCATCGGTTTGGCCACCATTGTGCTTCAAACTTCCTGAGTCACTGTAATTCAGAGTCTATAGTATGCAAACATCTCTCTCCCCTTTCTCCTCCCTCTCCTCCTTTCTTTATTTCTTTATTTTTTATTATTTACCCACACACACCGCTATCCAGCCTGATTAATATCTGGGCTCGAAAACAACAGGAGAAGGGAAGAAAAACTTCCTATCGGTACGGGTCAAATTTCAATTCACTTTCTCCTGCCCAAATACCCAACTCCTGAAACCTCTGTATGATGTCATCATAGGCATTGACAGCAACTCATCATCAAAGAGGGAGCTGAGTTTTGACTGAGACCATTCTGTTGCGCCAAATACAACTGCTTCATGATCAACGACTACAACGCTACCCACCAAAAACGGCCGAACTCCCGAGTCTTATCTGGAGTGTCGTGACGTTGGGCGTGCATGCGTGCGAGACCTTATTAATTATTACAGAGTAAGCTTTCCTTTTTTTTTTTTTTTTTTGCATTTCTGCAACTTTCTAGACCATGCCCCCTTTGCATCCGGCCACCAAATCACAAATCACAAAATGCGTCCACAATCCTCCATGTCCATCAGGAAAATGCACTTTGATCCTGGCTAAACTTAGGTAAACACAACAATGCCAAAGCTCTGGCATCACACCTAGGACACATCACAATGCTTTGGGAGTCTTTGGAAGTCTTTGGTCCTCTCTGAC
>Ga0307513_10006175_pt1 | contig 15705 bp, 13 predicted proteins | sample 15_EM_MG_FD_202174 | JGI IMG/M metagenome (GOLD analysis project Ga0307513, IMG submission 202174) | Populus trichocarpa ectomycorrhiza microbial communities from riparian zone in the Pacific Northwest, United States - 15_EM | ecosystem: Host-associated > Plants > Roots > Unclassified | place... | reverse complement strand
AGCCGCGAGCTCGCGCACGACGGCCTGCTGGTGCTCGCGTTCGCCGGCCGCACGCAGCGCGACGACGGCGCGCTCGAGACCTCGCGCTGGTGCCTGGCCGACGGCGGGCTCGCGCTCGGCGAGCTGGCGGACCAGCTCGCGCTGCTGCCGCCCGCCGCCCGGCTGATCGTCATCGCCCAGACCTGCCACGCCACCGCGATCGCGCGCTGCCTGCGCGGACCGCAGCTGGCCGTCGTGATCGCCAGCTGCGGCGACGACGGCCGGGGCATGCCCCCGGCCGTCAGCGCCCCCGGATGGGGGTGCGGTTCGATCGACCAGGCGACGATCCAGCGCGCGCGCAGCGAGCTGCTCGTGCGGCTCGAGCACCTGCTGTTCCTGCCCGATCGCCGGCCCTCGCTCGCCGAGGTCGAGCGCGCGCTCGAGGCCGACATGCCCGACGGCGAGCGACCCGCGGTGTGGACCAACGTGATCGACTGGTGGGCCGCGAGCGCACTGGATATCTTCACCAACACAGCGTGATCCAAGCAATTTTTCGGGTGCCTCCGAATTGGTCGGGCCATCACATGTTCAAGCGCCGGCATTCCTGATATCGGTGCGCGCATGAAGCAGCTGGCGAAGCGAGTGATGCTGGGCGCGACGATCGCGTGGGTGATGCTGTGGGCCGCGGCGGCCAGCGCGACGACCCTGCGCGTGCACTACGACACCGGGCTCGGCAACCGGATCACGATCCGCGGCTCGGTCGCGCCGCTGTCGTGGACCACCGGCAAGGCCGCGACCTGGAGCACCGGCAACGTGTGGGTCACCACCTGGCCCAACTCGGCAGGCGCAGCCGACGTCAAGCCGCTGATCAACGACGCGACGTGGTCGGTCGGCGCCAACTACCACGTGCCCGCCCGCGCGACGCTCGACATCTATCCGTTCTTCGTCCCCGCCGCCGGGACGTTCGCGACGATCCGCAACTTCTGGTCGCCGCAGCTGAGCAACAGCCGGACGCTGCTGGTCTACCTGCCGCCTAGCTACGCGGAGAACCCGCTGAAGCGCTACCCGGTGCTCTACATGCACGACGGCCAGAACCTGTTCAACGCCGCGACGTCGTCGTTCGGCACCGAGTGGCAGGTCGACGAGAACATCAACGCGCTGGTCGCGGCGGGCGCGATGGACGAGGTGATCGTCGTCGGCGCGTACAACACGGCGAACCGGATCTGGGAGTACACGCCGTGCTGCGACGCCGACTACGGCGGCGGTGGCGCCAGCACCTACGAGCGCTTCCTGATCGACACGGTGAAGCCGTACATCGACGCCAGCTTCCGCACGCTGCCCGGCAAGGCGAACACGGGGATCATGGGCTCCTCGCTGGGCGGCCTGCTGTCGTTCTATGTCGCGCGGCGCAACCCCACCGTGTTCGGCAAGGCCGGCTGCATGTCGAGCTCGTTCTGGTGGAACAACGAGGCGCTGACCGCCGAGGTCCAGCAGTCGACCGCGCACGTGCCGGTGCGGTTCTACCTCGACGCCGGCACCAGCAGCGACGGTCTGCCGCAGACCACGACGATGGATCAAGCGCTGCGCGCCGACGGCTACGTCCAGGGCGTCGACCTCGACTTCGTCACCGCGCAGGGCGGCTCGCACAACGAGGCGTCGTGGGCGGCGCGCGTCGACGTCCCGCTGCAGTGGCTGTTTCCGTGGCAGAGCACGGCGTACTGATCGCCGCAGCGCTCGGCGCTACGCGGGCTAGCCTTGCAGCCTGCGCGCGTGATCGCGGCTCCGGCGCTCGGCGACGTTGCTGACCGCGGCCCACAGCGCGGGGTAGGCGCTGGCGATCTCGTAGAAGTCGCCCGCGTCGAGCACGAGCAGCTCGCAGTCCATCGCGGCCACTACGTAGGCGGTCGCCGCGCTGCGCGACACCAGGCCGATCTCGCCCACGTAGTCGCCCGGACCGATCGCCTCGAGCGACACCCGCGCGCCGTCGGTGTCCTCGGCGTGGACGTCGAGCTGCCCGCGGACCACGAGGACCAGGCCGTGGCCGGTCTCGCCACGTCGGATCACCGTCGTGCCGATCGCCGCGATCCGGCGATGGAAGCGCTGCAGCAGCGTGGCGCGGTCGCGCGGCGGGATCGGCGCGAACAGCGCGCTGGCCAGCGGGCCGGTGGCGAGCGTCGCCGGCGCGATCGACGGTGGCTTGCGGCGCTCGTCCGTCGCCGCGGCCGGCATCGTGCGCAGCGCGGCGCGCGGATCCGACGCCTCGCTCCGCGGCGCGTGCGGATCCGACACCGGGGGGCGCGCGGACGCCTTGCTGCGCTCGGCGCGCGCGACCGGCGCGAGCCGCGCGCGCGGCTCGGTCTCGGCCGACGACGGCCGCAGGCCCGGCGAGCTGCGCCGCAAGATCTCCGACGACGACGGCCGCAGGCCGGCCGGCAGATCGCGCGGCCGGGTCTTCTCGTCATCGACCCCGCGGGCGCGCGGGATCGCGCTCTGCATCGGCGGTAGCGTCAGCTCGTCGTCGTCGTCCGCGTCGGGTTGGGCCCGCGGCCGGCCCAGCGGGACGGTCGGCCGCAGCGTGCCGAGGTGCTCGAGCGCCGCGTGCGGGTCCATCCGCGCGCGCCGCCGCTCGAAGCCGTCCTCGGCCTCGGTCACGTCGATCACGTCGTCGGCGTCGCTCGTGTCGTCGCCCGCCGGCCCGAGCGAGTCGACGCTGTCGGTGTCGAGCGAGTCGTGGGCCGGCTCGAGCGCGTCGACGTGATCGGGGTCGAGCGCGTCGTCGAGCACCGCCAGCGATGCGAGGTCCCCGGTGTCCAGCGACGCGAGATCGCCGGTGTCCAGCGACGCGAGGTCGCCGGTGTCCAGCGACGCGAGGTCCCCGGTGTCCAGCGACGCGAGGTCCCCGGTGTCCAGCGACGCGAGGTCCCCGGTGTCCAGCACGCCCTCGCCCGCCTCCTCGGCGCTGGCGTCGTCCTCGTCCTCGGCGTGATCGTCGCCGCCGCCCTGACGGGCGAGCAATGACGCCGAGATCTGGCGCGCCGCGTGCGCGATGCCTTCGATCTCGGGGATCCGCGCGGCCTCCTGCCACACGACCGGCGCCGGCGTCGTCGGGGCCAGCGTCTGCGGTGGCACCGTCGTCGGATCCGCCACGTGATACGGCAGCGGCGCGGGCAGCGGCGTGACGTCGAGCGACGAGCGCCGCGGCGGGCCTTCGACCTCGCCGTCCTCGAGCGCCGGCGGCAGCTCGGGCGGCGTATGCCGCGCGGCCGGCGGCGGCGGACCGACGAGCGTCGCGAGCAGCGCCTGGCACACCGCATCGTCGGGCGCGAGCTCGAGGATGCTGCGGCACACCGTGATCGCCTGCTGCGCCCGGCCGGCTTCGCGATACGCGATCGCGACCGAGTGGTACAGGTCGAGCGCGTCGGCGCGACGCCCGGCTTCGATCAGCGCGCCGGCGAGCGCGACGCGGAGCCCGAGGTTGGCCGGCTCGTCCTTGAGCCGTTTCTCGAGCTCCTTGAGCTTGGACATGATCGCTTACGACGGCGTCAGCGATACCTGCGCCTTGAACGTCATCGCCGGCGACGTCGTGGGCAGCGCCCACTTGCTCGCGACCGTGCGGATGCACTGGTCGAACGTGTCGCCCAGCGACGGCGCAAAGTTCGAGCTCTTGAACTGGCCCGACTTCTCGAAGCTCGCCGACACCGACAGCGTGACCGTCTTGGCCTGCAGCCCGGTGTTCTTCTTGAGCGCCTGCTCGTAGCACTTCTGGATCGCGCCGCGCGACTTGGCGACGACGTTCAGGAACTCCTTGGACGCCTCGCCGACCGCCTTGTCGTCGATCGGCCGGACCTCGCCCGGCGCCCCCGGCCGGACTGTGAGCGCGTTGCCCTCGATCGACACGACGATCTCGGCGCCGCTGCCCTTCTCGCGCATCAGCCGCGCGTTCTCGTCCTCCTCGGCCTTGATCAGCTTGTCCTTCTCGGCCTTGTCCTTCAGGCACTGCTCGAGATCCGCCTTGGTCTGCGGATCGGGCTGGATGACCTTGTCGCCTTTGCAACCCGATCCGACGAGCCCGAGACTCAGCCACAGGCCGAAAGAGACGACGAGCGCCGAGCCCGACCCGACCGATCCTACCGACCCGCGATTCCTGACGTTGGTTGTACGCGTCATGGCTAACTGTCCTTCGTCCTCACTGCTACGGGGTCACTCGGATGGATACCAGGTCGCTCGACGTAGTCGCGGACGATCTGGCCACCCTTCACGTGCTCGGCGACGATGTGTGCGGCGCGCTGTGCGTCGATGCGATTATACAGAGCCGTCGCGCCGCGCGGGCCCGGCAGGGTCGCAAACCCACTCCCGAGCATCGCAGTCGGTTCGGTGGTGAGGATCTCTCTCACCAGAACATTGGGTCCCTGCGTACATCGTCCGAAGCAGCTCTGCCAGGCCAGCTCGGTGTGCTCTCGCGCACCGTGCGCCTCGAGCGCGGACGTGAACACATCGTACAGCGTCGCCGAGCCCCGGCGACCGCCGCACTCGGGGCCGCGGCAGATGACGATCTTGAAACGACGCGGCACTAATTCCTGAGCCTGACTGCCACGCGCCGGCATGTCAATCGCCCGGCCCTCGCGCTGGTCATGGCAGACATCGGCCGTCGTTCGACGACATCGAGTCATCGCACCAGATCTCGTCGAGGCGAGGCTGATTCGCCGGCCCGCGACGACGAGCCGCGCGGGCGCGCGAACGTTCGACACCGCGGGATCGATCGGCCGCGCAGATTTTCCGCTACAACCGACGCCCGTGGATCCTGCCATCCTGCCGATCCTGTTGTGCCCGCGCTGCCGCGCCGAGGCTCCGTTCAAGGATCTGCGCACGCCGCGTTGCCGGACCTGCGGTCTCGAGCCGGCGACGGCCGTGCCCGGCCTGCTCGATCTGCTCGACACCAGCGCCGGCGAGGCGCCGACCGTCACCGCCGAGCAGCGCCTGATGGAGAGCGAGCTCGTCGCGCGGCTCTACGATCGGTTCTGGCGGCCGACGTTCGTGCGGTTGCTCGCCGGCCGCGGCGCCGGCGCGTCGGTCGGTGGCCTGTCGGGCGAGCTGTTCATCCACAAGCACGGCCTCGGGCTCGACGATCGCTCGGGGCCATGGCTCGATCTGTCGTGCGGCCCCGGCGCGTTTGCCCGCGCGCTCGCCGCCGCGGCGCCCGGCGCGCTGGTCGTCGGGCTCGATCTGTCGCGCGCGATGCTCGACGTCGCCGCGCAGCGGACGAGCGGCTACTCCAACGTCGTGCTGGTCCGCGCCGACGCGCACGCGATGCCGTTCGTCGACCGCGCGTTCGCCGGCGTCAACAACGCCGGCGCGCTGCACGCCTACGACGATCCCGAGCTGGTGTTCCGCGAGATCCGCCGCGTGCTGCAGCCCGGCGGTCACTACGTCGGCTCGACCTTCGCCGAGGCGCCATCGCTGCTCGGCCGGCTGACCGCGCGCGCCGCCGGCATCCGCCGGTTCGAGCCCAGCGAGCTGCGCACCTGGCTCCAGCGCATCGGCTTCGCCGACTATGAAGACGTCCGGCTCGGCGGCGCGCTGGTGTTCCGCGTGCGCCGCCCGTAGCGCCGGTTAAAACGTCGCGCCGACGAGCTGCAGCGCCATCCCCGGCTGGGGCGCGAGCGTGCGCGACAGCGGCGCGAGGCCGACGCCGCCCAGCCCCCAGCGCCCCGACGAGCTGCGGCCGACCAGCGCGATCGGCGCGTCATCGACTTCCTTGCGCTTCCCGTCGAGGGTGTCGAGGCCTTCGTCCATGCCGCGGGTCAGCCGGAGGCCGAGGATCGTCCCCACCACGAGGCCACCGCTCGACAGCAGGCCAGCGATGCGCTCGTCGGCGTTCGACCCGGAGTCCTGGATCGCCGCGTAGAGCAAGAACGGCGCGGCGCCGCCGGCCGCCGCGAGCCCAGCGACGCGCGTCATCCGGCGCGGCGTCGCGTCGATCCTGGGCGCGAGCAGCACGCCGACCACGACGCCGCCCGCGACGCCGAACGCCGCGTTGAGCGAGTACGCCTCGGTCTCGGCCGGCTGCATGATCAAGCCGACCGTGAGACCGCCGGCGGCGCCGACCCCGGCCAGGGTGTCGACCAGCGCGATGTCGCCGCGGGTCAGCGTGCTGGTGCGCGAGAACGCGTAGCCGCCGAGGCCGGCGATCGTCGAGCCGATGCTCGCCGCGACGAGCACCTCGCGCGCCGAGGTGCTCGTGGTCTTCGCGACGTCGCCGAACAGCCCGCCGATCGCGCCGCCCCACACGGTGGCCGCGCCGACGGTGCGGATCTGGCGCTCGTCCCAGCCGAGCTTGTCGACGAGCCGGGGCAGCGTGAGCGCGCCGGCGATGCCCGCCGCGAGCCCGACCGGCACCGCGCCCTGGGCTGGCGAGTCGTCGGAGAAGAACGCGCCGATCGTGGTGCCGAGCAGGCCGGTGTAGAGGCCGCCGTGCACGCTCGCCGCGATCCGGCGCATCGATCGGCCGCCCTCGGGCGGCGAGCCACCCGGCGCGGGGGCCGCGGTGGGATCCTGGATCGGCGCGACGTCGACGTCTTCGCTCGCGACCGGCGGCTTCGGAGCGTCCTCGGGGATACCGAGCTGGGTATTGACCGCGTGGATGATCGCGCGCGCCTGATCCGACGAGGCGCCCTTGGGGCTCTGCACCAGCGCCTCGACCGCGAGCTGCTTGGCGTCGAGGAACACGCGGGTGTCGAGCAGTTGCTGCGCGCGCGCGACGAGCGCGGCGGCGATGCGCTCGGCGAGCATCGGATCCTGGGTGGCGCGGACCGGCGCGGCGGCGTACGGGTCGAGCGGCGCATCGGACGCGGTCGGCGCGGCGGGCGGCGCCGGGGCGACCGGCGGTGCGGTGGGCCCGGCGACCGGCGCGGCAGGCCCGGCGGTCGGCGCAGCAGGCCCGGCGGTCGGCGCGACAGGCGCAGCGATCGGCGCGGGCGCTACGGGCGCCGGCGTCGCCGGACGCGCGGTCGGTTGCTTGTACGGATCGACCGGCTGAGCGTGCGCCGCTCGCGCCATCGGCACGAGCGCTGCCAGCGTGAGAAGTACGCGCACGCGATGCATATGGGTGGGGTACCACCGCGGCGCATCCGCTTCAACCAAGCATTCGCGACCGCCGCTTCGAGGCTGCCGGACGCCATGCGCCAAGTCACGAAGCTACCGGGTCGGCACGGCCGGCGGCGGCTCCGGCGGACGCAGGATCGGCCCGGTGGTCGTCCGCCCGGCGCGCGACGGGTCCCGCCAGGCCTTTCGGTACATGTACATGAACACGACCGAGATCGCCGACAGCACCGGCACCGCGAGCAGCGCGCCGACCAGACCGTACCGATGCTCCCCGAGGAACAACGAGAAGATCACCAGCACCGGATGGATCTTCGCCGCCGTCCCGATGATCTTCGGGTTGAGCAGGTTGGCCTCGATGAAGTGGATGCCGATGATCCACAGCGTCATCGCGACCCCGCGGAACACGTCGATGCCCTCGGCGCCCGAGACCAGCGCGACGATCACGATCGGGATCGACGACAGGATCGATCCGAAGATCGGGATGAGGCTCATCAGGCCGGCGACGACCGCGAGGATCAGGCCGTACTTGACGTCGAACACCAGCAGCCCGACGTAGGTCAGCGCGCCGTTGATGACGCAGATCAGCAGCTGGCCGCGGATCACGCCGGACAGCCCGCGATCGATGCCGGCGATGATCACGTCGTAGTCGTCGCGCACGTTGGTCGGGAACAGGCTGCGCAGGAAGGCGTGCACCTTCTCCAGATCGATCAGCAGGAACGCGCCGATCATCAGCGTGAAGAAGAACATGAAGATGCCGCGGATGAAGCCGGCGATCAGCGACTGGCCGAGCCGCACGAGATCGTTGAGCTTGGACTGCAGGCCGATCAGCGACTTCTTGACGAACGTGCGCAGCCGGTCCTCGAGCGACGCCGGCTCGGGGCGCGCCTCGTTGGCCTGGATGTGATACGAGCCGTCGGGCAACAGCTTCACGTCGACGCCGCTCGGCGTCAGCTGCATCGCGAGCCGGCCGTCGGGCAGCGGCGTCGCGGTCAGCGCGGTGCCCGGCGGCAGCGGCACGTCGGGCACGGTCGCGCTCGGCTCCTCGACGGCCGGCTTGACCTGTGCGAGCGACGGGAAGCGATCCTCGAGCCAGCGCGCCGCCTGCGGCGTCCACTCCTCGTTGATCCGCTTGTACAGCCCGGGCGCCTCCTTGCCGAGGCGCGCCACGTCGCGCGACAGCCGCGGCACGAGCAGCAGCAAGAAGCCGGCGACCAGCGAGATGAAGACGAGGTAGCAGAACACGATCGCCAGGCCGCGCGGCATCCGGCGCGTGCCGTCGCTGCGGTCGGCCATGCGGCGCACGACCGGCGCGAGGATGTAGGCGATGAGGCCGGCGAACACGAACGGCAGCAGGACCTCGCGGCCGACGAAGATCACGAGCAGGACGAACAGCGGGAAGCCCCAGCGCCGGAGGAACCGGCTGAGCATGCCGCCCTCGCCGAACCAGGTCTGCGAGCGCGAGCGCGGCTGGGCCGCGACCTGCTGGGTGATCGAGCCGGTGACCGTCTGCGCGGACTCGGTGACCACGCCGCCAGACGTTGGCTCACCGGGCGGTTCGGGAGGAGTCACGGCCGCGGGTATACCAGAGGCTACGAGGGCGCGCCGCGTCGCCACACGCCGGACACCCAACCACCGACCCGACCGAGCAGCGAGCGGCGGACCGCGGGCGTCGCCAGCTCGGCGTCGCTCAGCCCGACGTCGAGCGTCGGGGTGGGCAGCGCCTCGGCGTTCGCCGCGCCGAGCAGGCCGTCGAGGCGCGCCGTCCGCGGGGCGGCGCGGCGCTCGCGCGGTGGCTGCGGCGGCGGCTCGATGCCGGTCTCCATGCGCAGCGTGTTCCAGCGCCGGCACTGGCCGCAGCGCCAGCTGAACGGCCCCGGCCGGTTGCCGCAGTGCGCGCACTGCCAGCGGCCGCGCAGCGTCCAGGCGAGCGCCCCGTGCTCCCCCACCAGCGCGTCGAGCGCGGCGCGGATCGCCCGGGCGTCGCCGCTCGCGATGGCCAGGCGCGCGGTCGCGACGCGCGCGGCGAGCGCCGCCGGGAACTGCGCGGTCAGCTGCGTGGCGAGCGCGGCCTGCCCCGCCGCGTCGGTCGCGGGGAGCAGCTGGGCGCGGATCAGCGCCAGCTCGAGCCGCGGTCCGCGCTGCGCTTCGACCTCGGCGAGCACCGCGAGCACGCGCTCGCTGACCGTGGCGCCCGGCCTGTGCGCCGGGACCAGCGCGATCCCGTCGACGGCCGGGGCATGCCCCCGGCCGGCAGCGGCCCCGAACGGGGGCGCGGTTCCGAATGGGGGCGCGGTTCCATCGAGCGCGGCGCGCGGCGACGCGGGCTCGCTCGCCGGCCGCATCGCGGCGATCAGGTAGTGCGCCGTCGACGCCAGCTCGGCGCCGGTCGGCGTCGTCGCCGGCCGTGCCGTCGCCGGCAGCGGTACCCGGTTCGCCTCCGCGACCGCGTCGGTGAGCGCCGCGATCGCGGTCGGTGACGCGCCGCTCAGCGGCGGCGCGACGTCCGTCGATGTCATCGCGCTCACACGCGCCGCGTCACGCTCGTGCATCATCGCGCTCGCGCGCGCCACGTTGGCCGCCTCGAGCAATGCCGCGGCGGCGAGCGACTCGTCGTCGACATCGAGCGGTGCGGCCACGTCGAGCGAGTCGTCGGCGGCCGCGAGCGGTGCCGCGGACGAGAGCGATCCCGCGGCTGCGTCAAGCCGCGCGCGCGATCCCGCGGCTGCGTCGAGCCGCGCCGCGGCCCCGAGGTCGGGGACCGCGGGTAGCGCGGGCTGTGACGTCGCGGCGAGCGCGTCCAGAGATACCGCCGGCAGCGCGTGCTGTGACGTCGCGGCGAGCGCATCTGGAGACGCCGCAGGCAGCGCATCGTGTGACGCCGCGGCCAGCGCGCGCTGCGACGCCGCCGGCAGCGCGTGCTGCGACGCCGCCGCGGACAGCGGCGCGATGGCCGGCTCATCACCGCGGTGCATCGCGTCGTCGCGGTGCATCGCGTCGTCGCGGTGCATCGCGTCGTCGTCGAGATCGTCGCTGCGATGGCGCGCATCGTCGTCGCTGCCGTCCTGCGCGGCGAGCCCCTGCTCCGCCGCGATCAGCGCCGGTAGCAGGTGCGGCACGAGCGCCGGGTCGGCGAGCAGCGCCTGCGTGAGCCGCTCCTTGGCGCCGCGGTGGTTGCCGCGCGCCGCGGCGAGCTCGGCCGCCGCGGCATGGAAGTGCGACGACTCCTCATGCTTCTGCGCCGCCTTGAGCAGCGGCTTGGCCGCGTCGAGGTCGCCGCGCCCCAGGGCCGCCTGCGCCGCGGCCACCAGCAGGTGATGCTCGCGCTGCCCGGTGTCCTCACCGCGCTTCCGGCCGAGCCGCTGCCACAGCCCCGCGGCCTCGTTGAACCGCGCCTGCTCCTCGTACAGCGCGGCCAGCACGCGCAGCGCGTGCTCGTGGTCGGGCTCCTCGAGCACGACCTCCTCCATCGCGCGCGTCGCCCGCCGCGGCATCCCGGCGGCGCGAAAGTCGAGCCCGAGCTCGTACATCGCGCGCTGCCGCAGCTTGCGCTTGTTGTGCTCGCGCAGCGCCAGCGCCTGGTGCACGCGGATCGCGCGCTCGTGCTCGCCCTTGCTGCGAAACATCGCGCCGAGCGCGAAGTACGGCTCGACGTCGTCGACGTTCTCCTCTACCACGCTGCGCAGCTCGCTGACCGCGGTGTCGTGATCACGCGCCACCAGGTGGCTCAGCGCGCGCATGTACGCGCGGCTGTGGCGCGCCGCGCGCCGCAGCTGGCGGTCGTCCGGGACGTAGTAGCGCCCGATCAGGACGCCGGCCGCCATCGCGCCGAGCCCGACGAGCAGCAAGACCAGCGCTGCACCCATCGCGTGCGACTCTACTCCAAGTCGGCGCCCACCCGGCCGCAACTCGGCCCGCGGTGTTCGCGCCCGGCGCCCCTACCGCGCGTCGTCGCCTTCATCGTCGAGCTCGTGCATGACCCGCGCGGCGTGCGCGCTCGGCGCCTCCGGCAGATCCTCGAGCGGCGCGGGGTGCGTGAACGGCAGGTTGCGCAGGTTCGCCAGCTCGCGCTCGAGCCGGCCGACCAGCGACTCGTACTGCCGGCGCCGCCAGATGTAGAACATCGCCCACAGCAACAGCGAGGCGAGCAGCACCGCCGCGCCGAGCCAGCCGGCGATCAGCGCCGGCAGCCAGATCTCGTGCGGCCGATCGCCGAACAACCCGGTCAGCCACGGCGGGATCGTCACCGGCACCCAGCCGCTGTTCGACACCAGGAACAACCCGGCGACCACACCGAGCCCGATCATCGACAGGATGACCGTCGCGGTCGCGATCAGGCGCAGCGAGCGAAGCACCGCGCGACTGTACACCGCGGCCCGCGCTCGCCACGCCGCGCAAAACAAAAGCCGCCTGGCGGCCGAGCGTCGCGAGGCGGGCTGCTCCGCAGGCGCAGCCGGCACGCCGATCGACAAAGAGCCGTCGACCTTCCGGTCGACGGCTCATGAGACTCACGACTCGCCGCGCGAGGACGCGCGACGGCTGGCGACTACAGCTGCTCTTTGGGCTTCAGCTTGTCGAGCTTGCCGCGGAACTTGTCGCCCAGGGTCGCGCCGCCGGCGTTCGACGAGTTGAAGCCCTGCGCTTCCGCCGCGTCCTTGGCGCGCGACGCGCCCTTGATCGACAGGCCGATCTTGCGCTCGCCGCCGTCGGCGTGGAGCACCTGGACCTTCACCGCAGCGCCCGGCTGGAGCACCGTGCGCGGATCCTCGACGTGGTCTTCGCTGATCTCGGAGACGTGGACCAGGCCCTCGACGCCCTTCTCGAGCTCGACGAACGCGCCGAAGTCGAGCACCTTGAGGACCTTGCCGTCGACGATCTTGCCGGTCGGGTAGTCGAACGGGATCCGATCCCACGGATCGGGGACCAGCTGCTTGATGCCGAGCGAGATCTTCGGCTTGTCGCCGTCGCCGGTATCGATGTTGAGCAGCACGGCCTCGACCTCGTCACCCTTCTGGAACAGCTCGCTCGGGTGCTTGACCCGCTGGGTCCACGACATGTCGCTGATGTGGACCAGGCCGTCGATGCCTTCCTCGATCTCGACGAAGATACCGAAGTCCGCGATGTTGCGGACGTGGCCCTTGACCACCGTACCCGGCGGGTACTTCTCGGTCAGCTGCTCGTACGGGTTCGGCTCGAGCTGCTTCATGCCGAGCGAGATCCGGTTCTGCTTGACGTCGACGTCGAGCACGACCGCCTCGACCATGTCGCCCACGGCGACCATCTTCGACGGGTGCTTCACGCGGCGCGTCCACGACATCTCGGAGATGTGGACGAGACCCTCGATGCCTTCCTCGAGCTCGATGAAGGCGCCGTAGTCCTTGAGCGAGACGACCTTGCCGCGAACGACCGTGCCCGGCACGTACTTCTCGGCGGCGCGGCTCCACGGATCCTCGGTGATCTGCTTGAGGCCCAGGCTGACACGCTCGGTGTCGGCGTTGAACTTCAAGACCTTCACGCGGACGTGGTCGCCGACCTGGAACAGCTCGCTGGGGTGGTTGACGCGGCCCCAGCTCATGTCGGTGATGTGGAGCAGACCGTCGATGCCGCCGAGGTCGATGAACGCACCGTACTCGGTGAGGTTCTTGACGATGCCCTCGACGATCTGGCCTTCCTTCAGGCGCTCGAGCGTCGACTCCTTGAGCGCGGCGCGCTCCTTCTCGAGCAGCACGCGGCGCGACAGCACGATGTTGCCGCGCTTCTTGTTGAACTTGATGACCTTGAACTTGAAGCTCTGGTTCAAGAACGCGTCGAGGTTGCGGACCGGCCGCAGGTCGACTTGCGACCCCGGGAGGAACGCCTTCACGCCGCCGCGGATCGTGACCGACAGGCCACCCTTGACGCGCGCGGTGATGACGCCCTCGATCAGCTCGTCGCGCTCGCAAGCGGCGCTGATCTCGTCCCACACCTTGAAGCGGTCGGCCTTCTCCTTCGAGAGCACGCACATGCCGGCGTCGTTCTCGCGGGACTCGAGCAGCACGTCGACGACGTCACCCGGCTTGACGCCGATCGTGCCGTCCGCCTGGCGGAACTCCTCGAGCGGGACCTGCCCCTCGCTCTTGTAGCCGACATCGACGATCGCGTAGTCCTTGCCCACTGCGATCACGGTGCCGCGGAGGATTTCGCCCTCCTTGACGTTGTCTTGGCCGAAGCTTTCGGCGAGCAGCGCGGCAAAGTCCTCTTCGCCCGTGCCGTCGTCTTGGGTAACAGTATTCAAGCAGATCTCCTGAAGCCGCAGAGGTTGGATTTACTGCCGGGGCAGCACCTCGGCGCAGGGGCGAGTTGGTACCGTCCACCACCCGTTTTGTCAACCATCGCTGCGACATCCACCCATCGCGGCCGCGCCGATCGCGCCGCCCGCCGCGCCGGCTAGCCCCGGCTGGACGCGCGCTCGCGCCGGGCCTCGACCTGCGTCGCCAAAGATTCCACAACTTCTTCGAGGGTTTGCGTCGAGCTGTCCACGACCAGGGCGTCCGGAGCAGCGACCATCGGCGCCACGTCGCGGCTGGCGTCGCGCTGATCGCGCTCGTGGATCTCACGTAGGGTAACGTCGTAGTCAACGGTGGTGCCGGCGGCCGCGAGCTCGGCCACCCGGCGCCGCGCGCGCTCCGCCTCGCTGGCGGTCAGGAAGAACTTCGCGTCGGCGTCGGGGAACACGATCGTGCCGGTGTCGCGGCCCTCGACCACGACGCCGCCGCCCGCGCCAAGCCGGCGCTGCAGCTCGAGCAGCGCCGCGCGGACCTCGGGGTGGGCCGAGACCTGCGACGCGCCCTGCGAGATCTCGGGGGCGCGGATCTCGACGGTCGCGTCGCGCTCGCCGAGGTAGACGTGGTTCTTGTCGCCCACGAAGTCGAACCGGATGTCGAGCGCGCGCGCGATCGCCGCGCAGCCCGCCGCGTCGCTCCACGCGACGTCGCGCGCCCGCGCCGTGAGTGCGACCGCACGATAGATCGCGCCGGTGTCGAGCAGGCGATAACCCAGGCGGCGCGCGAGCTGCTTGGCCACGCTGCTCTTGCCCGCGCCCGCCGGTCCGTCGATGGTCACGACGACCTGCTTCATCGCGGCACCGAGCGCTGCACTACTTCCCGTCCGACGGTCATGGCCGGCACTATGCACGAAATCGCGCGACCCGGGCGTCGCCGCGGGCGTGGTGGGCGGTCACGTTGTACATTCGCAGGCGCGGTGGCCGAGCTGACCACAGAGAGGCGGTGGAAGACGTTCGCGGACGTCGTCGCGTTCGCGCTCGGCACCAACGTGTGGATCTCGATCGTGATCCTGCCCGCGATCTTCGTCGGCGCGCTGCACGGCGCCGTGCGCATCGGCGCGGCGGCCTTGCCGTTCGTCGTCCTGATGCTCGGCCTGGCGCGGCGCTCCGAGGCCACCCTGCTCGGCCTGTTCCCGGCCGCGATCCTCGTCCCGGTCGCGCTCCAGCCGCAGATGGCGTCGTCGTACGTCTACGGCCCGGTGCGCTTCGCGCTGGTCGCGCTCGGCGTCGTCGCGTACCTGTTCGGCGTGTCGTTCTTCACGACGTGGCACGAGCCGCCGGCGCCGCGCTCGATCCGCGGCCTGACCTCGGCGCAGGTCGGCCCGGCCGAGCGCTGGCAGCGCCGCGAGCGCGTGTACTGGATGCTGACCGGGATGTCGCTCGTCATCCCGACCGCGCTGATCGCGTGGGTCAACTTCGACAGCGCGATCGAGGACTACCTCGGCGAGATGTATCCCGGCCGCGTCGCGCTGATGACCACCGCGCTGACCGCCGGCGCGATCGTGCTGTGGCTCGCGATCTACCACTACGCGTTCCTCGGCGTGCTCCGGCCGCACCGCACCGGCGATCGCGATCTGGTCACCACGCTCGGCCAGGCGCGCGCCGACGCCAAGGCCGGCAAGCCGCGGCCGCGGTTCTACCTGTCCGTCGCGCTCGCGCTGGTCGCGATGGCGACGCTCATCCTCCTGCGTCACCTGAAGGGCTGATCATGCGGCGTTACTTCTTCGAGATCCTGGCCGTCGCGTTGATCGGCGGCAGCCTGTTCTTCTTCAAGGAGACGCTCGACTACCTCGCGCGCCGCGACTACGTGGCCGCCGTGCTGGTCATGGTGATCGGCGTGGCGGTGATCTCGGTGGGCAAGGAGATGGCGCGGCTCGCGCTCGTCCAGCGCGACTGACCTCCGTGATGCGCACCCCGATCCTCCTCGTCTCCACCGTGTGGTCCGCCCTCTGGCTCGCCGCGTGCGGCAGCTCGTCGGCGCCGGCGCCGGCGCCCGTCGCCGCGACCGTGATCGCGACCCCGCCGCTCGGCGCCGACGACGTCGAGGTCGCGCGCGTCAACGGCCACGCGGTGTGGGCGTCGTGCGTCACCGTGCAGGCCCGCGGCATGATCGCCGGCGCGCGCAGCGCCGAGCAGCTGCGCGCCGCCGCGCTCGACGAGTGTGTCGCGTTCGAGCTGCTCGCCCAGGCCGCCGAGGCCCGCGGGCTCGCCGCCGCGCCCGAGGTCGCCGACGCCGCGCGCAGCGCCGAGGTCAACCGCCTGATCGAGACCGACTTCGAGCAGCGCTACCGCAGCCCGGCCGATCT
>Ga0307513_10006174_pt1 | contig 15708 bp, 10 predicted proteins | sample 15_EM_MG_FD_202174 | JGI IMG/M metagenome (GOLD analysis project Ga0307513, IMG submission 202174) | Populus trichocarpa ectomycorrhiza microbial communities from riparian zone in the Pacific Northwest, United States - 15_EM | ecosystem: Host-associated > Plants > Roots > Unclassified | place... | reverse complement strand
GAGATCTCCGCGGGCTCATAGCGTTCGACGATGCCGTTGACGGTCTCGCCCTCGTCGGGGCCGAAGGCCGCGATGTAGACCAGGCCGCGGACGGCGGGGTGCCGGCCGACGTTGGTGATGACCGCGCCCCCGTAGGAGTGGCCGACGAGGAGCAGCGGTCCCGCCGTCCCCTCGATGAACTCCTCGACGACGGCGGTGGTGTGGGCCACGTCCTCCTCAAGAGAGGTCATTGGGTTGGTCACGGCGACCGTCCGGTGTCCCATGGCTGCGAGCAGGGGCTCGACCTCCGACCAGGTGGTGGGGCGTCCGCCCGCCCCGTGGACCAGCACGATGTCCATGCGGCTCAGCCTTTCCGTATGCGTGGATCGAGGATCATGTAGAGCATGTCCACCGCGTAGTTGACGAGGACGAACAGCAGTGCGATGGCGAGCGCGGCTCCTTGCACGACGGGGTAGTCGCGCTGGAGCACGCCCTGCACCAGCAGCCGGCCGACGCCGCCGTAGGAGAAGACGGTCTCGGTGATCACGGAGCCGCCCAGCAGGGACCCGAACTGCAGGCCGAGGACCGTCACGATCGGCAGCCAGGAGTTGCGCAGGACATGGCGGCGGATCACCGCGGACTCCGTGAGCCCCTTCATCCGGGCGGTCCTGACGAAGTCGTCGCCGAGGACGTCCAGGACGGAGGCGCGGACGATACGGGTGATGTAGCCGGCCATGGACAGCGCCAGGGTGGTGGCGGGCAGGATCAGGTGCTGGATCCAGGGGCCGATCAGTTCGAGGCGGTTCTGCAGGATCGCGTCGAGGAGGACGAAGTTGGTCGTGGGCCGGTAGTCCAGCGAGCTCGGCAGCCGTCCCAGCACGGGCAGCCAGCGCAGCCAAACGCCGAAGACGACGATGGCGATCACTCCGAGCGCGAACCAGGGCAGGGAGAAGCTGACGGTCGCCACGGTCCGGGTCGTGGTGTCGATCCAGGTGCCCTTGCGCAGCGCGGCGACCACACCGGTGACCACGCCCAGGAGCACGGCCACGGTCATCGCCGCCAGGGTCAGTTCGATGGTGCCCGGAAGGGCGTCGCCCAGCAGACTCAGGACGCTGTTGGACCCGAAGAACGATTCGCCGAAGCGCAGATGCACCAGGTTGTCGAGGTAGGTGCCGTACTGGGTGAGCAGCGGCTGGTCGAGGCCGAGCGCCTCGCCGGCCCGGGCCTCGTTCCGCGCTATCTCGGCGGCCGTGAGGTTCGTTCCGCCGCCCGCCAGGGAGGCGGTGGGCGAGCCGGGCAGCAAGCGCATCGCGATGAACACCAGGGTCGCCAGGGCGAACAGGACGACCGGGATGCCGAGGAGCCTGCGGAACACGGGCCACAGGGTGTCGGTCCGTTCGGACCGGGGACGGTGCGGGCGCCGCAGACGCGGCAACGGGAGGGTGCTCATGCGGTGCCCTTCGGGTCGAGCGCGTCCCGGAGGTCGTCGCCCACGAAGTTGCAGGCCACGACGAACAGCAGGGTCAGGGCGGCCGGCAGCACCACCAGGCGGGGCGCGGAGTAGAGGAACTCCTGTCCGGCCTGGACCATGTAGCCCCAGTCGGGGGTGGGCGGCTGGATGCCGAGGCCGAGGTAGGACAGGCCGGCGGCGAAACCGGCCGCTACCGACAGGGTCATGACGACCTGGGCCACCATCGGCCCGGCGATGTTGGGCAGGATCTCCTGCACCAGGACGCGCGGTGTGCGGGTCCCTCCCAGGCGCGCGGCGACGATGTAGTCCCGGGCCGTCTCCCTCGCCGCGAGCGCCCGGGCCAGCCGTGCCAGACCGGGGGCGAGGGACACACCGACCCCGACGACGAGGCTGGTGGTGCCAGGCCCGGCCGCGGCGACCAGCAGGATGACCAGGAGGATGGACGGGAAGGCCAGAGCCAGGTCGACGACCCGCATCAGCACCTGCTCCACGACGCCGCCCGCGTAGCCGGCGAGCAGACCGACACCGGTGCCGATCACGGCGGCCAGGGCTGTCGAGGCGAACGCCACGAACAGGAGCGGCCGTGCCCCGTGCACCAGCCGGGCCAGTTCGTCCCGGCCCAGGTCGTCGGTGCCGAGGAGATGGCCGGGCGAGCCGAAGGGCAGCATCGCCGAGGAGGTCTGCCGGACGGGGTCGGCCGAGATCAGCAGGGGTCCGGCCAGGGCGACGAGGACGATCGCGACCAGGAACACCCAGGACACCTTCGCGGGCCAGGACGTGCCGATGCCAAGCCGCCGCAGTTTCGCCACCGGGCCCCGGCGCTCACGGTCCCGCCCGTCACGGTCCCGGCCCCGGCGGGCGCTTCGGATCGCGCCGCCGGAAACGGGGGCGGCGGCGAGCGCATCGGTCGTGCCGAGGCCGGGATCGGAACCCGTCCGGTCAGACACTGGCTTTCTCCATGAAACAGCGGTGGTTGCCGAGTGCGGCGGCGTTGACGCCCTTCACCCCGGCTCCGCTGACCACCAGGTTGGTGGAGCAGGCCAGCATGGCGATCACCATGTACTCCTCCGCCCAGCGCCGCTGGATCTTGGAGTAGGCGGCGGTGCGCTTCTTGCCGACGGGCAGGTTCTTGGCCTCCAGCAGGTCCTCGGCCATGGTGTCGACACCGTCCAGCGTGTCCAGGCCGGTGATGGTGCTGCCGTAGAGACCGGCGGGGTTGGCCATGGAGCCGACCATGTTGTTGGGGTCGGGGACGTAGGAGTTGCGTTCCCAGATCATCAGGTCGTGGTAATCGTCCTTGCCGTCGCTGAGCCGGCTGAAGTACGAGGCGGGGTCGACGGAGGTGGTCTTCACCTTGAAGCCGGCGTCCTCCAGGTTCTGCTTGACGATCTGCGCGGCCTTGGGGTGCCACGAGTCGCTGGCCGCCATCAGGCCCAGCTCGCGGCCCTCCGCCCCGGCCTCCTTCAGGAGCTTCTTCGCCTGCGCGAGGTTCTTCGTGCTCAGGTCGGCGAGGCCGGTGTCGTAGCCGTTCTGGGCGGGCGGGATCGCGTAGCCGTCGGGCTCGCTGCCGACGCCGAAGAACGCCTGCTGGACGATCGCCTTGCGGTCGATGGCGAGGTTGATGGCCTTGCGCACCTTCAGCTCGGGAACGCGCCGGGCGTCGATCATCAGGATCGCGTCGAAGCCCTCCTTGGTGTCGTGGACGGTCACCGAGGGGTCGGACCTCAACTGTTCGACGGCCGAGTAGGGAGTGAACTGCGTGGCGGACACGTCCCCGCTGAGCAGCGAGCTGACGATCGCCGAGGGGTCCTGCACCTGGCGCAGGACCAGGCGGTCGATCGGCGGCCGGCCGAGCCGGAAGTCGTCGAAGGCCTCAAGGGTGATGGACTGCCCGGAGGTGGCGGAGGCGAACTTGAACGGGCCGGTGCCGACGAGGTGCTTGCCTATGCCGGACCCGTACTTGTCGAGGGCTGCCTTGGAGATGACACGGCCGCCGATGTCGGAGAGCTGGGCCAGGACGGTCCGGTCGGGCGCCTTGAGCACCAGTTTGACCGTGAGGTCGTCCTCGGCGGTCAGCGAGGCGACGTTGTTGCCGAGGGAGGCGAGCGGTCTGGACGCGCCCTTCGGCAGGGTCTTGTTCTCCGGGTCGAACTGCCGGTTCAGGGTGGCCAGGACATCGGCGGAGGACAGCGTCGTACCGTCGTGGAACTTCACGCCGTCGCGGAGGGTGAAGGTGTACGTGAGCTGGTCGTCGGAGATCTTCCAGCTCTTGGCGAGGTCCGGCGTGGGTTCGTTGGACTCGAAGGAGATGAAGGTCAGCCCGCGGCAGATACAGTCCACCGCCATCCAGTCCCCCAGCGTCGTGTAGAAGGCGGGGTCGTTGACCGCGCTGGTGGAGTCGATCGCGAGAGTCAGGGTGCCGCCCTTGCCGGATCCGCCACCGGACTTCTCGGACCCGTCGTCGGCCACACCGCAGGCGGCGAGCAGCGGGGTCAGTCCGAAGCCCGCTCCGACGCCGAGGAGACTGGCGCCGCGCAGCATGGTCCGGCGGGAAACCTGCGGTTCGGCCGGGCGGAGTGCGGGTGTTCCCTGCGACTGATCCGGCATGAGGGCCTCCTTGGGGCACCGTTCCTCTGAAGGAATGGATCTAATCTCATCTTGATTGGATCCAAAATCATCGTGTCCGGCTCACGAGTCCGAGTCATGTCCCGGGTGTTACGAGCACATGAAACCGGGATCTTGTGTGCTATCTACCGTGATCCTCTGATAGGCAAGGTTTATGACGGTTCGTCAGGTTCCGCAGCAGTGGTCCGTGCCGGCCGACGGGTCGGGGATGTCCATGGCCGGGTTGCGGTCGAAGAAGCCGTCGGGCTCGAAGACCAGTCGCACCCGGTCGACCGGCATGACCGGCCACTGTTCGGGCCGGGGGAAGTGGTGGCTGCCCACGACCGGCCACAGCACCAGCTCCGCCCCGTCCAGCGAGCGGTCCTTGCGCTGCCAGACCTGCACGCCGTCCTCGCCGGGCTCCGCCTGGTTCGGGTACTGCCCTCCGACGTAACTCTCGGCCGGGTCGGAGACCGTAGCCCACAGATGCTGGTGGACGAAGGGCGCCCGGCGGGCCATCACCGAATCGGGCCGCGCGAAGGGCCGGGTGGTGTTGGGGAGCAGCAGCCGGTACGCGGTCGGGTCCCCGTAGCGGTTCTGCTTCTGCGCGCTCTCCACCCGCCAGTGCCGGGACGTCGCCGGGTTCGTCCGGCGGGCGGCCTGCGACTCCGACAGCAGGGGCGTGCGCACCATGCGGACCGCGTTGCCGTACGGGTCGTGGCGCGGGTCGTCCTCCGCCTGGGCGTTCTCCTCCACCAGGCGGTTGAACGGGCCGTCGACCGCGGCGTCCAGGCGGAGGCCGAAGTAGTGCTGGTGCGTGGGCGTCTGGACGTTGCGCGAGACCACCCGGCCGTGCCGCACCTCCTCGCCCTCCTCGATCCCGGAGGCCGACAGCATGCCGGTGAGCTTGATCTCCAGCTCGATCCTGCCGTCCTGGTAGAGCGACCAGTAGAAGCCGTAGTCGTAGTTGGCGACCGTCTGGAAACTGGAGATGATCAGCCGCCGGGAGCGGCGCACCTCGCTCACCCCGCGGCGCAGGTCGTTGTGCTTCCAGAGGATGCCGTCGTCCTCCTCGTGCATGCAGATCGCCTGGTCGGTCTCCTGGGCGGCGCCGTCGCCCGCGAGGTAGGCCGCGTCGAAGTAGTGGATGACGCCCAGGCAGTCGCAGCCGAGCGCGAGCGAGTTGGTCAGGGGGCCGGCACCGTACTCGCCCCAGTCGAAGAAGTTCTTGCGGAACTGCGTGGAGCTCGGGTCTAGGTAGGGGACGTACATCTCGTTGCAGGCGGCCCGCTTGAGCACCGAGCGCCCCAGGAAGCCGAGGTCGTACAGGACCAGGCCCTCGCGGTGGGTGAAGCCGACGCGGAACTCCCAGCCCTGCCAGGTGACTTGGTGTCCGTCGACGGTGAAGCTGGGGCCCTCGGGCTGCACCACCTCCAGCGGCTTCAGCCCTTCGCGGTCCGGGCCGAATCCGCCGGCCGACAGCGGTCCCGGCTCCTCGGAGACCGGGACGACACCGTGGTCCTCGACCTCCAGCACCTCCATCGTCGCCATGTCGATGAGGGGGATGACGCCCTGCACGGGGCGCACATAGGCGTTGTCGTCCTCCTGGACCCGGTGCCAGACCGAACCCCAGGTGATCCTGCGGTCCTTGTACTTCTCCGGCACGAAGCCGCCGATGGACTCGGCGTCGATGACCGTCAGCGACACGTCGTGGATGCCTCGCCGGGCCAGCGCCTCGCGGAACAGCGGGCTCGCCCGGCACGCCTGGGCCGCCGCGCGTGCCTCCGTCGAGGTGATGCCCGGCCGCCGTATGTCCACCGGCCGCCACTCCAGGCAGCGCGGCTCGGCGCCGAGTTGCACGTCGATCTCCCAGGCGCCGGGCAGGTCGTGGTCCATCGCCACCAGGCCCACCCGCACCTCGCCTGCCGCCTGCCGGTCTGCCATCACCTCACGGGCGAAGTGTTCGTCCAGTACCGCGCCCCAGAACCTGGTCCGCTCCCCCAGCCGGCCGTCGGCCCGCGCAACGGCGACGGCCGCGTCGATCTCCGCGGGAGACAGCGGGTCGAGAGGATGGGTGCGCTCGCGCCGGGCATGGACACGGGTGCTGACGCTTCCGGGCGGGTTGTGCATGATGTGCGCTCCGCTCATGTGCACGGGCCGCGGGCCTTGGATCCTGCGACCGTTAGAATGGATACATAAAGCTGTTGGGGTCTGTCAGGACGTCCGTCCCGGCCCTCCCCCGCCCCGGCCACCGCCGGCCCTCGCCTCTGCTTTTTCCTTTGCCTTCGCCTTTGCCGACCAGACGGAGACCTCATGGACACCGCCCCGCTCCCCGACGCGGATTCGCCCGCAGGAAAGGGCAAGGCGCTCGTCGACGACACGGCGGCCGCGATCCGCGCGCGGATCCTCTCCGGCGAGATCCCCATCGGGGCACAACTGCGCCAGGTCGAGCTCGCGGAGATGCTCGGCGTGAGCCGCACCCCCGTCCGGGAGGCACTGCGTCAGCTCCAGGCGGGCGGCCTCATCGAGGTGCTGCCCAACCGCGGCGCCGTGGTCCGCGTCCCCGCCCCCTGGGAGGTCCGCGAGGCCTACGAGATCCGCGCCGAGCTCGAAGGGCTCGCCTGCGTCCGGGCGGTCCACGCGGTCACCCCCGACGTACTGCGGGAACTGCGCGAGGCCAACGAGACGGTACGCGCGGTCAGCCGGGGGGTACGCGACGTCAGCGGTGGTCCGGCGCCCGGCGAGGGTTCCTCGCCCGCCACCTCCCCGAACGCCTCGCCCTCCACCTCCGCCAACGACTGCTTCCACACCCTGATCCACACCGTCGCCGGCAACAGGCGGCTCGCCCGCGCCATCAAGGACGTCAACGAGGCGTTCCCGCGCAACGTCTCCGCCCTCGTCCTCCAGGACAACCCCCGCCATCGCGAGGACAACATCCGCGAACACGAGCGGATCGTCGAGGCTCTCGCCGCGGAGGACGCGGAGCGGGCCCGCAGCGAGATGAAGGCCCATGTGATCAGCGCGGGCGAGCAGTTGGCCCGCTGGTACGAACAGCGGTCGGCCACCGTCTTCCGCGGCTGACCGGCTGTCGGTGCGGGCGGGGGTGCGGGCGCGGGTGCCGGGGGTCATGCTCCGGCTCCCGGTCCGGGCCGGTCGGTGATGCCCATCGCGGCCGGGGACAGGAAGTCCAGGTCCGGTCGTTCCTTGCCCTCCGCCAGATCCGCGAGCGCGGCGCCCAGTGCGGGCCCGAACTTGAAGCCGTGGCCGGAACAGGCCGCCGCCATCAACACCCGGTCCTCACCCGGGAGTCGGCCGACGGCGAACCGGTTGTTCGGCGCCATCGTGTAGCGGCAGGTGATCGTCTCCTCGACCGGCCCGTCGGCCGCCGGAAGGAACCGCGAGGCCAGGCCCAGGAGCCGGTCGCGCTCGGCCTCGGTGACCGGCCCGGCGGGCACCGACGGGTCCTCCGGCGGCCCGTGGTCCAGGCCGATCTTGACGCCGGCTCCGCCGAAGGCCGGGATGCCGTACAGCAGGCCGACGTCCGGTACGTCGACGGAGAACGCGCCCAGCAGCGGGGGCTCCAGCAGGTGCCGCCGCGAGGAGCCGAGGTGCAGATTCACGATCCGCACCACGCTCAGCGGCTGTGCGAAGGCGGGCAGCAGTTCACCGGTCCAGGGACCCGCGCACACGACCAACCGGTCCGCGTGCAGGACGCCTTGGTCCGTGTCGACGCGCACGCCCTCGCCGTCGCGGCGCCGGCGGAGCACGGCACAGCCGTCCCGCCGGTCCACGCCGTGCGTGCGACCGAGCGCCGCGAGCGCGGTGAGCGCCGCCTGGGCGTCGATGACGCCGGCTGCCGGATCGTGGACCGCGGAGAAGCCCTCGCACAGGCGCAGCCCGGGGAAGAGTTCCGCTGCCCGGGCGTGGTCCACGTCCTCGCAGCCGGGGCCGCGGAGTGTGCCGGGGGCTCCGGCCGCCCTGGCGTACAGGCCTCCGGTGGTCGTCACCAGCCGCTGCCCGGAGGCGAGTTCGAGTTCCTGCCAGGCGTTGTAGGCGGTGTCGACGAGTCCGTCCCAGATCTCGGCGGGATAGGCCCGCCGGATCATCCGCGTTCTGCCGTGCGAGGAGCCCTCGGTGTGGCCTGCGGGGAACCGGTCGAGGTGGATCACGCTCGCTCCACGGGCCGCCAACTGCCAGGCGGCGGACGAGCCGTGGATACCGGCCCCGACGACGATCACATCGGCCCGGTCGCCGACGGATCCGGCCGGCCGGGAGGAGGCGGTCCGCGGGCCGGCGGAAACGGGCTCGGGAACAGTGGCTGCACCCGTCGCGGATGCGGGCTCGGGGCCGACGGACGTTGGCGCCGCCGATCCGGGCCCGCGATCGGTGGACGCAGGTGTCGCCGATCCGGGCTCGGAACCGATGGACGTAGGCGTCCCGGATCCCGGCACAGCAAACGTCGGCGCCGGGGATCCCGGAGTCGCCCCTGACGGCAACCCGGATGCCGTACGCGACACGGTCTCGGAGGTCGCCTCCTTCGCTCCCCGGCGGCGCCGTTCGCGTGCCGTCAGTGCGGCGACCAGCGCGTCCACGTCGTCCGCGCTGTTGTAGACGTGCAGCGAGGCCCGGGCGACCCGTTCCAGACCGCGCCGGCCCAGGTCCCACTGGCCGTGCGAGGCGGGCACGGTCGTCAGTCTGAATCCGGTGGCCCGCAGGTCCCGTACGGTCTGGCGCGGGTCCTCGTCCTCGCGCAGGAACGTCACGATGCCCGAGGCCGCCGCCGTCGGATCGGTCCGCCGGATCCCCGGTACGCCCGACAGTCCGGCCCGCAGCCGTTCGGCCAGCTCGGTCACATGGTCGTGGATCAGCGCGACACCGAGGTCGAGCGCCTCGTCCAGGGCCGTGCCCAGGCCCAGTCGCAGGGCGTGGGAGGACTCCCATGTCTCGTAGCGCCGGGCCCCCGGCACCACCTCGTACTGGTAGGCCGACGACCACTGGGCCCCGCGTACGTCCGGGGCGGCGGGCCTGGTTCTCGCCCGCAGCTCCGGGTCGACGTACAGCAGGCCCGTCCCGCGTGGCCCGCGCAGGAACTTGCGGCCGGTGGCGACGACGATGCCGCAGCGCATCTCCTGGACGTCGACCGGGAGTTGGCCGAGCGACTGCGTCGCGTCCAGCAGCAGTGGCACCCCCGCGCGGGCGGCCAACGCGCCCACTGCGGCCACCGGCTCCACCAGCCCGGAGGACGTGGGGACATGGGCGATGGTCACGAGCGCGGCCGGCTCGCGCAGGGCCGTCTCCAGTGCGCCGAGGTCGACCTGCCCGCTCGCGTCGGCCGGCAGTACCTCCAGCACGATGCCGTGCGAGTCCCGCATCTCCAGCAGGTGCAGGGCGGAGCTGACGTAGGTGGACGGCGATGCCAGGACCCGGTCGCCCGCCTTGAGCCGCAGGGCTCCCAGCGCCCGCTGCCAGGCGGTGGAGGCGCTGTCCACCAGGGCGATGTCCTGCGGCTCGGCACCGATCAGCCGGGCCGCCGAGTGATACACCCGCTCCGTGCGGTCGGCCAGTGCCTCGGCCGCCTCGTAGCCGCCGAGCAGCGACTCCAGGTGCAGGTGGTCGGTGACGGCGGCCAGCGTCGCCGCGCTGGGCAGTGCCGCCCCGGCGGCGTTCATGTGGTGGGCGTGGCGCATGCCGGGCGTGGCGGCGCGCAGTGCCGCGACGTCGAGTGTCGGACTCGGAGGTATCGGCGGCGGGTTGGGAACCGCGGTGTCTGTACTCATAGGGCGACGACCACCGCCTTTCGCTCGCAATAGGAGTACAGGGCGTCGTCGCCCAGGTCCCGGCCCAGGCCCGAGTCGCCGATTCCGCCGAAGGGCAGCGCCGGGTCGAAGATGTTGTAGGTGTTGATCCACACCGTTCCGGCGCGCAGCCGCGCGGCCATGCGGTGGGCGCGGGAGAGGTCCCTGGTCCAGACTCCGGCGGCGAGCCCGTAGGAGGTGTCGTTGCCGATGGCGACGGCTTCGTCGTCGTCCTCGAAGGGGATCACTCCCACCACGGGGCCGAAGATCTCCTCGCGGGCGATCCGCATGCTGTTGGTGACGTCCGTGAACAGCGCGGGTTCGACGAAGTAGCCCGGCCGGTCCGGTACTTGGCCGCCGGTCACCAGTTTCGCGCCCTCGGCGACACCGGCCTCGACGTACGACAGGACCTGGGTGCGCTGTTCCTCCGAGACCAGCGGACCGACGGTGATCCCGCCGTCCATGCCGTTGCCGACGGGGACCCTGCGCACCGCGTCGGCCAGGCGCTCCTCCATCTCCGCCAGGACGGAGCGCTGGACCAGCAGCCTGCTGCCTGCCGTGCACATCTGCCCGGAGTGGCCGAAGGCGGCCCGCATGGCGGTGACGACGGCGGCGTCCAGGTCGGCGTCGGCGAAGACGATGTTGGGGCTCTTGCCGCCGAGTTCCAGGGTGAGGCGCTTGACCGTGGGAGCGGCGGCACCCATCACCAGCCGGCCGACCTCGGTGGAGCCGGTGAAGGACACCTTGGCCACCCCCGGGTGCGCAGTGAGCGCGGCACCCACCTCGCCGTCGCCGGTGAGGACGTTGAGCACGCCCGCCGGCAGGCCCGCCTCTTCGCACAGGGCGGCGACGCGGAGCATGGTCAGCGGGGTCTGTTCGGCGGGCTTGACCACGACGGTGCAGCCCGCGGCTAGTGCGGGGGCCAGCTTGAAGCAGCCGGTCATGATGGGAAAGTTCCACGGCAGGATCAGCGCGGCCACCCCGACGGGCTCGGGCACCGTGTAGACGTGGTGTCCCGGGTCCAGGGGCACGACCGTGCCGGTCAGCCGGGCGGGGGCGCCCGCGAAGTGACGGAACGTCCTGGCGCTCATCGCGGTGTCGGCCCGCGAGCGTTCGACGGGTTTGCCGTTGTCGCGGGTCTCCAGCACCGCCAGCTCCTCGGCGTGCTCCTCGATCAGCTCGGCGATCCGGTTCAGCACCCGGCTCCGCTCGGCGACCAGCAGACCGCGCCAACGGCCGTCCTCGTGCGCCCGGGCGGCCGCGGCCACGGCGTCGTCGACATCTCGCGGCGTGGCCTGTGCGACCCGGCTCAGGACGGTTTCCGAGGCGGGATCGACGACGGGGAACGTCCGGCGGTCGCCGGGGGCGATCCACCGGCCGTCGACGAGGAAGGGTTCCAGCGGCGCGGGTTGGGCCTTGAACGTGGTCATGGCGTCTTCCGTGAGGTGTGGGCCGGCCGTGGGGGCCGGGGTGCGGTCAGACGAGGTCGAAGTACTCGCGTTGCTCCCAGTCCGAGACGTGCGCCAGATAGCGCGCGAACTCCGCGCGTTTGATGGTGGTGAACCAGGAGACGACGTCCTGGCCGAGCGCCTTGGCGAAGACCGGGTCCGCGTCGAGCGCGTTCAGCGCCTGGTCGAGCGAGCCGGGCAGACCGCGGGCTCCGGTGTCGTACGGGTCGGTGGTCGGCGGGCCGGGGTCGAGCCGCCGGGCCATCCCGTCCATCCCGCTGACCACCTGCGAGGCGATGTAGAGGTACGGGTTCGCCGCCGGCTCGCCGGATCTGTTCTCCAGCCGTGCGCCTCCCTCACCCCGGGCACCGACGACGCGCACCATGGCACCCTTGTTGTCGATGCCCCACACCACCCGGTCGGGAGCCAGGGACATCGGCAGGTACCGCTTGTAGCCGTTGACGGTCGGCGTGGTGAAGACCGTGGCCGCGGGCGCGTGTTCCAGCAGCCCTGCGAGGTAGTGCCGGCCCACCGGGGACAGCGGCTCCCCCGGCGCGGAGCCGGACACCGGGCCGGGCACCGGATCGGGCGCAGGCTCGGGCGCCGGATCGAAGGCGGCCTCCCCCGTCACCCGGGAGCGCAGCGACTGATGCAGGTGCCATCCGCTCGACGCGGTCTCGACCGTGGCGGGACGGGACATGAACGTCGCGTGGTAGCCGTTCCTGCGACAGATCTGCCGCACCGCCGAACGAGCCAGCAGCGCGTCGTCCGCCGCCTGCGCCGCGTCCCGCGCGTCGAGGGTCAGCTCCAGCTGGCTGGGCCCGAACTCCAACTCCAGGGAACGCAACGGCAGATCGAGCCCGGTGAGCCCGCGGTGGAGCAGGTCCACCAGGTCGTCGAGCCGGTCCAGGCCCTCCTCGTGCAGCAGTTGCGAGCCGCTGGTCAGCGGCTCCACCTCCGGTGCCGGGCCGGGGGCGCCCGGCCGTCCCGGCGCCACCGGTACGGACCCGTCCGCGACAGGACGGTATACGTGGAACTCCAGCTCCACACCGACCGTGAGGTCGTACCCCGCGTCCGCCAGCGCGGCCAGCCTGCCACGCAGCAGACCGCGCGAGCAGAACGCCGCGGGGGTGCCGTCGGGATGGTAGAGGTCGCACAGGATCCAGCCGGTCCGCTCGGCCCACGGCAGTACCCGGAACGTCGTCATGTCCGGCACCAGAACGATGTCGCCGGCCCCGGCGAAGCGCCCGTCGGCCAACCCGCCGCCACCCGAGAAGACGGGGAAGACGGTCCGGCCGGAGGTGTCCTTCAACAGGAGGGAGGACGGCGCGGTGACTCCCGAGCGCAGTGCGCCGGGCACCGCCTCCCGGGTCAGCGTCTTGCCCCGCAGCACCCCGTGCTGGTCTGCGAAGGAGAACCGCACCTTGTCCAGGCCGAGTTCGTCGATCACCCGGCGGACCTGCCCGGCGGCCACGTGCTGCCGCTCGTCCCACAGCCCGTGCCGCTCGACGAATCCGCCGGCTCCGGCGGAGGCCAGCGGGCGGGCGCCGGGTCCGTCGCCGCCCTGCGCCCGGGGCCGCTCGTCAGCGCTGCGCACCGGTCACCTCCCGCCCGGCCCACGGCGACCGCGCGCGTCGCTCCGACTCCCGTCGCCGCCAGGCCTCTTCCCAGCCATCCGTGGGCGTGATGGTGTCGATGGCCAGGGGCCCGGTCAGCTCCTCGGCCTGCCGCGCGTCGAGCGGCAGCCCGGGCACCGGATTACCGCTCTCGAACGAGGCGATCGCCTTGAGCAGGAGTCTGCGGTTGGCGGTCACGGCACGGTCCGAGACACCGAGCCGCTCGACGGTACGGTCCTGCACGGGCCCCATGCTCTCCACCGCCCACTGGTCGTGGACGTTGATGTCCAACCCCATGCCGGTGTACGTGAGTTCCCGCTGCTCCTTGGGATCGAAGCCCCAGTCGTTCGAGCGGTTGCGCAGCGGCCGGTAGTCGGGGAGCGAGACCTCCGCGAGGCGCTGCGCCAGCAACGTGTCCTTGTCGGTCACCTCCTCGAAGTCGTAGAGGATCATGAACCAGTAGTGGTTCTCGTCATCGATCGGGACGTGCCACTGGCAGAAGACCTTGCCGTTGCCGAAGGGCACCACGAAGGCGTTGGGGAACACCAGATTGGTGATCCGTACGTGCCTGACGTCCTCGGTGAGTTCACGCAGCGCGAAGACCCGCAGGCCGTGCTCGGCGCTCTCCACCTCGATGTCCGGCCGGAAGTTGTCGCCGACCAGTTCGGAGAGCTTCTTCCCGGTGCCCTCCACCTCCTCGCTGAACTGCTGCCCGTACACCTCGCGCGGGTCCTCGCCGACGAAGCGGTGCAGGAAGGAGACGTGGCTCGGGTCGATCCCGCCTTCCACGCCCTGCAGCCAGTTGCACTCCCACCAGCCCTTGAAGGCGAAGGTGTACTCCTCGGGAGCGCGGAAGCAGTCGTATGCCGGGAAGGGCGGCGGGTCGCCGGTGCCGAGGTAGGCGAAGACGATGCCGTTGCGCTCCACGCAGGGGTAGCTCGGGATACGCACCTTGGCGGCGAAGTTGCTGTGCTCGGGTTCCGCGGGCTGCTCCAGGCAGCGGCCGTCGGGGCCGTACAGCCACCCGTGGTAGAGGCATCGGAGTCCGCCGTTCTCCCGGCGTCCGTAGGAGAGGTCGACGCCCCGGTGTGCGCAGTACCGGCCGACCAGGCCCCACGGACCGGCCCCGGCCGAGCCCTGGGGGCGTGCCGTCCCGTCGGCGTCCGGTACGGGGAGGTCCGGTGCGGAGTCGGCGTCCCGCCGGAAGAGGACCAGGTCCTCGCTCATGATCCGGATCGCCTTGACCGGTCGTTCGTCGGACATCTCCGAGACGAGGGCGACGGGCTGCCAGTAGGCGCGCATGAGTTGTCCGAGGGGGGTGCCCGGGCCGGTGCGCGTAGCGCGCTCGTTGTCCTCACGTCTCAGCATCGCTACCTCATGCATCCGATTCAGTGGTACTTGGATCCAATCTGTGGATCCAATCCTTACACATCGAGATCCAAAGCAACAGGGCCGAATCCCTCGGTGCCGCCGTGCGGGCTTCCCCGGCCAGGGCCTTCCTCCCTCAACTCCACCTCGACGCCCGCGACTTCAGGGCGGACGCACTCCCCGCACCGTCCTGGCTGTTTTGGCCGTCCTGGCCGTCAAGGCAGGCCGAGCATGACGGCCATGGCGGTGACCATGAGCCCGCCGCCCACCTCTCCGAGAAGGAGCGCACGCCTGCCCGGAGAATGTGCGGCGATCCGGGGTGGCCACGCCTGCCGGACGAGCGCCACACCCACCCGGGCCACGCTCCAGCACGCGATGGAGAACAGCACCTGCCACAGCGCGAGTTGGGCCGACGCGAGGCCGACGGAACCGTCCCCGCCGTGGTGGCTTTGTTCTACGACCGCCGCAGCCGCCGTCAGCAGCGCCATCGCGGCCAGGTTCACCGACTCGACGGACCTGCGGCACGCACACCCCGCTCGCAGCTGCCACAGCCAGGCAACGACGAGCGCGGCGGTCCCGGCCACCAATGGCACCCGGCCTCCCGCTCCAGGAGCCATCGCCAGCATGGCCGCCGGCGCGACGGCCTGCGGCAGCCACTGCCGCACGGGAGACGGGAGATGACTGGTGAGGCACAGCACTCCTCCCACCAGCCCCATCACCCACAGCACCTCATGCACGGGGCAGACACCGGGCGGACCGGTCCACCCGCGTGGGAGCCCTGCCGGATGGCGGTCGACGGACGCGGGCTGAAGCGCGGCGCCCACGCGGACGCCCGGTGCCGGGCAGGAGAGCCGATGAATGGGGTGCCACGCTCACGGCCCTCCCGATGTCACGCGCAGGACGACGCCCTCGCAGATACGGACAAACCTGAGCGATACATGTTTCGTGCCCAACCGGCTTCTGTTTCCCACCAGTAACGGCTCTCGCCGACAACGGGACGGATTGTCAGGAGCCGACGCGGTGAGGCTGCGGTGTCCTCATGGTGGCCACACGCATTTCTTCACGCAGAACTATGGTGTCCCACCACATGTGCCGTGGACATGCGCCTTTCTAGGTTGTGCCGACACGTACACGTCCCCGCAACTGTCCGGAAGTGGTGCACATGGCCTCCGCAGCAACCGCTCCCCCACCACCCGCCAGCCTCAAGCGCATCGTCGCCGCGAGCCTCATCGGCACCACCATCGAGTGGTACGACTTCTTCCTGTACGGATCCGCCGCCGCGCTCGTCTTCAACAAGCTCTTCTTCCCGGGCTCCGACCCGCTCGTCGGCACGCTGCTGTCGTTCCTGACGTACGCGGTGGGATTTGCCGCGCGGCCGCTCGGGGCGCTGGTGTTCGGGCACTACGGCGACCGGCTCGGGCGCAAGA